>Ga0326726_10004492_pt1 | contig 12719 bp, 10 predicted proteins | sample MHFenrmetagenome_2_FD_207603 | JGI IMG/M metagenome (GOLD analysis project Ga0326726, IMG submission 207603) | Lab enriched peat soil microbial communities from Michigan Hollow, Ithaca, NY, United States - MHF15MN | ecosystem: Environmental > Terrestrial > Soil > Wetlands > Peat | place: USA...
AGGGAAGGGTACGCATAGGGGAGGTATTCGGCTAGGCCGCTGGTGTGGTTGATCAGCATTCGGACGGTGATCGTGTCGCCGCGTTCCCCAGGCACCAAGCGCGGCAGGTAATGGCCGATTGGCGTGTCGAGCCCGATTTGACCGCTCTCGACCTGCTGCAGGACCGCGGCGGCGGTGAAGGTCTTGGTGATGCTGCCGACGCGGTGCCGCATGTCTGGGGTAACGGGACGGCCGGTGCTGACATCGGCGACGCCGGCGGCACCGCGCCATGCCTGATCTCCATCGCACACCTCGGCGATCACTCCGGGCATCCCCGCGCGATGGACCTTGTCTAGGGCAGTTTTCAGATCCAAGGGATCGAGTGGGTTCGCCGCCATCAGAGAAGGGGCAGCGGCGAAGAGATTGAGTTTGGCAGTCATGTAGGGTCTCCTTATGTGTAGCTTCTGACATCATGACGAGCCAGGATCTGCCAATGTGACATCGATGTCGAAGTTTTCAATTTCCAGTACGATCCGCTCTGGCACGTCCGACTAACCGGGAGTTCATGCGGCCGAGATGCAGTGTTGCAGACGACTTGAAGTCATTCCGGCCTGCAAGAACGCCCACGAGCACCAACGTGACGACGATCTGTACGAATACAACGGTCACCACGAGTAGTGGATGGCCGGCAAGGTAGGACTCGGGGCCGGGAATCGCCGGTGACAAGAATGACAGGTAACCAAATTGCCGATGACAATGACGGTGAGTAGACCTCGACTACCCTTATAGACCCGCCAGCAGAAGATTCCGTAGGCGAACTCGACGAGGAAGGCAGCTGACGGAGCGGCATCGTACAAACCCAAGCCTAGCCTCGGTGTGGGCAGGCCCGGCCACAGCACGATGTCATGGCCGTGCGTGAGAAGATCGAGGATTAGATGGGACAGGATGCCGAGCCCAACCGCCCGGCCCAGTACTGCGCGGCGGAAACCCTTCTCGATGATCAGCCATGCGGCGAGAGCAGCGAAGAGCGCTGTGCCGACCGAGTGTGAGTAGGGCATGTACGCAAGATGTATGTCAGCGACACTGCGAACTGTGGACTCAGTCGTCGTTCGTTCTACGCCAAGATAGTTAAGTATGACCCAGGAGAGCTCCATTGCCTGGACCGAGAGAAGGAGTGGCAGCATCGGGGCCGAAGGAAAGCGTCGCTTGACTAATAGTGCTGTTGCAGCGTGGTCGATCGCAAACATGGTGTACCTCCATTTCGCTTGGTTTGTCGGTACACCTTCTCAAGCCTCGTGGTATGCCAGCTCTCAGTGTGGCTCTAGGTAAGTTGCGTCGCAAAGTGGCAGTCAGACTGAACAAGGCATTTTGGCTCTCTCACCCAGGGATCGTGTCCGGATCACGCGGCCTTTGATGACAGTTGCCCAGCCAGCAACTTCGCTACGAATTGGGCTGTAGCTTCGCCAACTTCATTTGAAGAGTCTTCTTGCAAGAAATGCGCTCCCTTGACGGTGATCTCTTGCTGATTGGGCCACGCGCGGCAGAACTCGCGTTGCGCACCGATCAAGAATCCACCTGGATCTCCATTGATGAAGAGCTTTGGTATAGGGCTAGTGCTGAGCCATTGAGCATAGGAATCCACGATCTCAGTCACATCTTCAGGTTGTCCCTCGATCGGCAGGTCTCTCGACCAAGCCAGCATTGGTTGGCGCGAGGGGCCGGGGTTCCTGAAGTGGCGACGGTAGACCTCCATCGCTTCCTTGGACAGACCTCGAAGGGGAAGGAGGTACTCGATGAAAAGGTTTTTCTGGAGTATCAATTCTTCGCCAGCCGTTGTTCGCTGTCCCTTGAAGAACGCGCGGGTTGCCTCGGGCCATTCATCCCAGGAAAGAAACGGCCGCACAATCGCCTCCATATAGACAAGGCCCCTGATTCGCTCGGGATGGCGACGTGCCCAGTCAAATCCGAGCGCCGATCCCCAGTCGTGGACAACCAGAATGACGTTTTTCCTTAGTTCCAGCGCGTCAAACCAGGCATCGAGGTAGCGGCGGTGGTCAACAAACCGGTACGAGCCACTCGGAGCCACTCCTGAATTGCCCATTCCCACGTAGTCCGGGGCAAGACAGCGTCCTAATGGCAGCAGGTGCGGAATAATGTTGCGCCAGAGATAAGAGGGTGTGGGATTGCCATGAAGGAAGACAATTGGGTCTCCCTCTCCCACATCGACGTAGGCCATGTTGGTATCAAGTACCGGGACGTGCTTTCGATAGGACATGTCTTCGGTTGAAATAGCGGGATGCATCATCTTGGCGACTCCTTTGCTAGGCTGCTCCTAAAGTCCGATCACGATTCTAGGCTGCGCGTTTGGTCAGCCGATCCTCCACCAGCGGCGGCATGGAACTGAATTCGGTCGGCATGCCGGTAATGCGAAATCGAATTGTGTCCAGAAGTCGGTCCGGCAAGAACGCGGCCAGAGTAGCCAGTAAGGTCGCATGTCTGCCCACTCGATACCGTGTCCGCGGTCGCTTGGCCGTGAGTGCATGCTGGATTGCCTGCGCTACCACATCGGGAGAACTGCCATTCATTTCTCGCTCGTAGGCACGACGCGCAAAATCACGCAGCATGTTCCCGTACTGTGCAGCACCCTTCGGGGGTAAACTGCGAATCACGGTTTCAACGTCGCCCAACGTCTTCTCCGCAGCTGGTGTTTTAATCGCCCCCGGCTCTACGACAGAAACATGGATCCCAAAGGGATGCAGTTCGAGTCGTAGCGTATCGTTGAGGATTCCGAATGCGCTCTTCGTTGCGTTGATGAGACTCCCGAACGGTATCGCTATGTGCGCGCCTACGGAACTGATGTTAACGATTCGCCCGCGAGCGGTTCGCAGCAGTGGGAGAAATGCCCGTGTCACTGCGATCTGACCAAATACATTAATGTTGAAGATCTCCTGCAGGTCGTCCTCGGTCATATATTCAACTGGTCGCACTTTGCCAACTCCGGCCACGTTAACTAACCCGTCCAACCCAGAGTCCTCAAGCAGCGAAGCAACCTGCTCCGCCGCCGCAGTCACAGACGCCTGGTTTGTAACGTCCATGGTGGCTGGAGTGACATTCGTCCCGAAATCAGAACGCAACTGATCGCCATCCTGCGTCTTGCGAACAGTCGCGAAAACGTGCCAACCCGACTGAACCATGCGAGAGACGGAAGATCGTCCGATTCCGCTCGATGCACCCGTAATGACAACCGTCTTCTTCTTGGGGACACTCATAAATATCCTCCGGGCACCCACGGGAGGCCCACAGGGCGCACTCCCTGCCTTGTTTCGATCCACTGACGAATGACCAAGATTCATAAACCAACTTATTTTTCCGAGTCCTTCATTCAGCGCGTCGCCTCAGGTAAACACTGTAGGACGAGTGGGAAGAGACAAAGTGAAAAGTGTCGCGATCATGAGTCTCATGCCGCTAGCGAACATCGAAATAAATAAATGGCTTCGGATGTTACCGCTGAAATGGACCGCTCCATGAGAGACGGTTCTGTTTAAGGAGGATTTATGGAAGCACGTTTCACGTACGTCACAGCTGCCCCTGGGGTTTTTAAGGCTATGCTCGGCCTGGGCCGGTATCTCCACGAATGCGGATTGGAACAATCCTTGCTCACTCTCGTGGATCTGCGCGCATCGCAGATTAACGGCTGTGCGTACTGTATCGATATGCACTGGAAGGACCTGCGGGCGAGTGGAGAAAATGAGCAGCGGCTGTATTCGCTGGATGCCTGGCGTGAGAGTCCGTTCTACTCGGATCGGGAGCGCGCCGCCCTAGAGTGGACGGAAGCTCTTACTTTGATCACTAACGGCCACGTGCCTGACGAGGTCTATGAAAGGGTGCGTCAACACTTCAACGAAAAAGAGTTGTCGGATCTCACGCTGGCTGTCGTAAGTATCAACGGCTGGAACCGTCTGAACATTTCAGCCAGAACAGTTCCGGGCGATTACCAGCCCGGCCAATTCCGCGCAGAAAAAGTCGCATAAGAGTTCAGTGGAGTGAAGAACTCCTCGTTCGGCGGCTGCATCCGGAAGCCGACGGGAGATTCCCGGGTCCACGGGGCCGCCGTGCACGCCGCGCCGCCGCTTCGCAATGGGCCTGTCCGTCCACAGCGGACAAGCGAAAGGAGTACTCCCTGCCTTTCTACTCTCAGTATATCGAGCACCAGGGGGCTTGCGGCAAGACCCGAGTCGTGCCTTAAAGTGGCCGACGTCGGTCAGATCCTGTGGCCGAGGCCAGAACCTTCAGGAATGGGAGGATCGAAATGCTTGTGTCGTCGACGACGTATGGGTCGCGCGGGGACGTCGAACCGGTGGTGGGATTCGCTGTGCAGCTCGGGGCACTTGCCGCAGCGGCCGAGGAATGGGATACGCCGGTCGCGACCGGCTTGGTGCCGACCGGAGAGGGGCAATGATCGAGCATGCCTTGGTGATCGCCGGAGGAGGTCCGACAGGACTCATGTTGGCGGGCGAGCTGTCATTGGCCGGCGTCGACGTTAGCATCGTCGAGCGGCGCGCCAGCCAGGACCTCATCGGCTTGCGCGCAGGTGGTCTGCACTCACGCACGATCGAGGTCCTCGATCAGCGCGGGATCGCTGATCGGTTCCTCTCGCAGGGGCAAGTCGCCCAGGTCGCGGGTTTTGCCTGGATACGTCTGGACATCAGCGACTTTCCCACCCGGCACAACTACGGGCTCGCGCTGTGGCAGAACCACATCGAGCGCATACTGGCGGGCTGGGTCGGCGAACTGGCGGTGCCGATTTATCGTGCACGTGAGGTGGCGGGAGTCGCGCAGGACGACACCGGCGTCAATGTCGAACTGGCTGACGGCGAGTCGCTGCGGGCGGAATATCTGGTCGGCTGCGACGGCGGACGGAGTCTTGTCCGTAAAGCAGCCGGCATCGAGTTCCCTGGCTGGGACCCGACGATCAGCAACCTGATCGCCGAGGTCGAATTAGCGGAGGAGCCGCAGTGGGGCCTTCGCCGCGATGCTCGCGGCATCCATTCCCTGAGCAAATCGGAGGATGGACGACTCGTGCGGGTCTTAGTGACCGAGCAGTCTCTCGACCGTGCTGGGGAACCCACCCTGCGCGATCTCAGCGAGGCCATGGTCGCGATCTACGGGACGGATTACGGAGTCCACAGTCCCACCTCGATCTCCAGATTTACCGATGTGGCCCGGCAAGCGGCATCCTACCGCAAGGGGCGGGTGCTGCTGGCCGGCGACTCTGCACACGTGCATTACCCGACTGGCGGACAGGGCCTGAACATCGGTGTGCAGGATGCGGTGAATCTGGGCTGGAAGCTGGCCCAGGTCGTCAAGGGGACGTCGTCCGACAGCCTACTGGATACATACCATGCCGAGCGGCACCCAGTCGCTGCGTGCGTGCTGCGCAACACGATGGCGCAAGTCGCGCTGCTGCGCGCAGACGACCGCACCGACGCCTTGCGGGAGATCGCTTCTGATCTTCTCGGCATGGAAGAGCCTCGTAAGCGCATCGCCGGCATGATGTCGGGTCTGGACATTCGCTACGATCTCGGCGAGGGACACCCGCTGCTCGGGCGCCGCATGCCCGATCTCGACCTGGTTACTGCCGACGGCCCGCTGCGCGTCTACACCCTCCTGCATGATGCCCGACCGGTGCTACTCAACCTCGGTGAACCCCGCGGCTTTGACATCACGCCGTGGGCGGATCGCGTTCAGTTGATCGATGCCAAATACGTTGGTACGTGGGAGCTTCCAGCGATTGGTGTGGTCACGGCTCCCACCGCCGTGTTGGTTCGGCCCGACGGATACGTAGCCTGGGTGGGAGACCTGACCCAGGTGGGGCTCGCTGACGCGCTAACCACTTGGTTCGGACCGCCGACTTGCGGCGAAGAGCACCGGCATGCGGGAAACCGCAGACCTAGGTCCGGACTGGGTGAACCCCAAGATCAGAAAGGCGCAGCTAATTAAGGTTCCTTACAGTGCTGAATGTTGGAGACCGCGAAATGGGCAACGACACGGTGGCGATCCGCAAGAGCATCGGGGTCCAGGCCAAAGACATTCCGGTTAAGGAATTCATTGCCGATCTTCGCGAGCGTATCGCTTCCCGTGCAGCGGGGCTGTAAGCAGTGACTGTGTCGCGAACATCGATCAATTCTGCTCAGAATCGCGATTGGGTACTGGCCGTCTTTATTTTCTGTTTGAAACCGCGCTCTATTTGCGCTCTGTTAGCGTTCTTACCATAGCTTTCGGTGGTCTTACGTGTCATCGCTGGCCCTGCATGTTGTTGAATGTACGTTGTACCTTGTTTTCGAATCCCACTCTCTCCGCCAGTTTCTTTGTAATCTGCTAGTTACGGCACGGCGTCATCTACCCGAAAACAAGAATGGAGATTGCTCTTGAGCGTGGAATTTGGCATGTCAAGAGGCGCAGACTAGTAAAGGCCTTCGCTACTACCCCTGTTCCCGATTCGGAGCTCTTGCGGTTGAACCCTAAAGCAGCGGTTCAAACAAATTTCATAACCCGCGGCGATTACAACCAACCGCTGGCTATAGCCAGCACATCGAAAGCGTGGCTGAGGGCCAAAGGTGTTTCTATTGGCCAGATTAAGAGCTGCAATGATGCCATCCGACCCTCCTTTGTCAGTTCTGTGCCTGTCGGGTAGAGACAAGATGTCGTATTGAGAACGGAGAAAGTGGATCCATGAGGTACTTGTGGGTTGTCTTTTTGTTCTCCTTGATGGCGGGAAGTATTTACGTGGTTGGTTGCGGCGGCTCCATCGGGCAAAATGGGCAGCCATCGGTTCCGCCCCCGCCTCCGCCCCCGCCACCACCTCCCCCCCCGCCCCCGTCCATCGATGGGGTCCTCCGGTACAAGGGCGACCTTGCGGGCGTGGGCGCGAACCTCAGCGAGACCACTCTTACCACGGCCAACGTAAACGTCAACAGTTTTGGCAGACTGACAAAGTCGTCACACCTTGATGGTGTCATTTTCACGCAACCCTTGTTCGTAAGAAACCTTGCCATCGCGGGAGGGACGCACAACGTAATTTTCCTGGGCACGGAGAACGACAGCGTTTATGCCCTGGATGCTAACGACCCGACGCAGATCTTGTGGAAGCGCAGCTTCATTGATCCAGCCAACGGAATTACTCCGGCCGATGGCAACTTTGGGGGCCGCACCGGCATAGGGCCGCTGGTTGGAGTCACCGGCACACCGGTGATTGATCCTACGACGCAAACGCTGTATGTCTCAGCCATGACCCTAGAGAATGGCACCACCTTCCACAGACTGCATGCACTGGACATAACCACGGGGGCGGAGAAGTTCGGCGGACCCAGCGAGATCAGCGCTACCGTGCCCGGCACGGGAATTGATACTGACGGCCACGGGAACGTGGCATTTAATCCGCCTACCCAGAATCAACGTGCCGCATTGCAGCTGGTGAACGGCGTGGTCTATATCGCTTTCGCTTCATTTTCCGACACCGAGCCGTACCATGGCTGGATCTTTGCCTATGACGCTGCCACGCTGGCGCAACTCGCGGTCCTGAACCTGTCGCCCAATAGTGAGGGAGCGGGCCTGTGGCAGGCGGGGGCCGCTCCCACAGTCGATGCCGAAGGAAATCTCTATGTGCAGACGGGGGACGGCCACAACTTCAATATTATCGGTGGCCCGGACTGGGGGGACACGATATTAAAACTGAAGCTCAACAGCGGATCGTTTTCGGTTGTGGACTGGTTCATGCCTTACAACCAGGATTGCATCGACCAGGACGACCTTGACCTCGGGTCAGGAGGGCCTATGTTGCTGCCCGATCAGGCCGGCCCCCACCCGCACTTGATGGTGAGTGGGAGCAAGGAAGGACGAATCTATCTGATCGACCGCGACAACCTGGGGAATTTCAATTTAGGGAGTAACAGTCAAATTCCGCAGGAGATTCTGATCAATCCTGCCCCCTGCGGCCAGTTGGACGTCAATAACACACTTCGCATCTACGGCACCGCTTCCTACTGGAACGGATTCGTTTACATCGGCTCGGTCGGGAGCAATCTGCGCGCTTTTCAACTCGCCAACGGGCAGCTCACCCAAACATCGATCTCGGGCACCATCTTCCAAGGGAACGGACAACAGGGCCGGGGACCGATACCGGTGGTTTCCGCTAACGGCACGACCGCGGGCATCGTCTGGACAGTGGAATACACGTTAAGCAACACCGTCACCCTGCATGCCTACGACGCCACGAACCTTGCCAATGAACTCTACAATACGCAACAAAACGCTGCGCGAGATGCGCTGGGACGCGGGGCAGTCTTCGCCGTGCCGACGGTCATTGACGGGCGGGTCTACGTGGTCGCGGTCGATCAACTGAGCGTGTATGGACTACTGCCGTGAGATGCCCCTAAAACGGCAACCTGGCTGCTTCTTCCCATATTGGTTTTGACTTCCTGCGCCTGCCGGAGATGCATGTACCTCTGATTGGCGGGACGGGTTTTTGTGCTTGCGGCCGCAGGATCAGGTCAATAGAATCTGCGTTAATCAAGAGTCATTAAGCGCCCACTTCAAACAGCAATCCAAACAAGTTGGGGAAATCCCGCAGCCATGAAAAGGCTTTGCATTTACATTTGTATTGTGGCGGCTTTCGCGACCTCCGCGCTGGCGGGAGTTACGGTCAGCAGTCCTGGAATTGGGGTCAAGGTTAGCTCGCCGGTCAGTTTTGTTGCCAGCGCCAGCGCCGCAACCTGCTCCCGTGGCGTTGCTTCGATGGGCGTCTACGTCGACGACGTACTAAGCTACGTCGTCAATGGAACGAGCCTTAACACTAAATTGTCGTTAAATCCAGGGAGCCACAAAACCGTAGTGCAAGAATGGGACTACTGCGGGGGTTCGACTTTTAGCGTCATCCCGCTCACGGTCACTGCCGAGACAGGAGTGTTTGTCACCTCACCTGTGAACAACAGCACGGTGGGGTCGCCGGTGCGTTTTACAGCCACGGCAGCGACTTCGACCTGCGCCAAGGGCGTGGCCTCAATGGGAATCTACACCGCTCCCTCGCCGGATAAACGGGTGTACGTGACGAAGGGAGACAGCCTCAACACCACCTTGTCCTTGAGTCCCGGCACTTACAACACCGTGGTGCAGGAGTGGGACTACTGCGGGGGCGCAGCCTTTACCCCGGTCACGATCAAGGTAAGTGGGAACACGCTCACCAACCTGCAAGCCCGTGACGGATGGCGAGGGTGGGGAGAACTGGCGCCAGCCTACGAGGTTTGTACCGACTGCCAGCCGGAAGTCACCTGGTCCATGACTCAGACGGGTGGTGCGACCACGTTCGATATCGGGGGGACGAAGCCTTACTCAGATGTCTTGTGGAGCTATCCCGTGGTGGGCCCGGCGTCCGTTCTGAATTTGCCGGACAAAAATAAGACCCTGGTTCCCAGCCTCAAGAACTTCATTTATGACGCGTATTTTTTTTCCAGCACCATCGCTGCCTCTCAGGTTCTGGAGTTTGACGTCAGCCAATATTTTGGTGGAAAAAGTTTCATCTATGGGTCCCAGTGCCGGATCGCCGGCGGACATGAATGGGACATCTGGGACAACGTGAACCGGCATTGGGTGAGCGCCGGTATTGCCTGCAATCCCGTAAACAATGACTGGAACCACGTGGTTGTTCGCTTTCAACGAACGTCCGACAACCAAGTGCTATACCAGTCGATCACGCTCAACGGGGTCACCCACGACATTAACCGAACCTTCGCTCCGTATTCGGCCCCATCAGATTGGTATGGCATCACCGTCAAGTTTCAAATGGACGGGAACTACAAGCAAACGCCGTACTCGGTAAAGGTGGACAAGTTGAACTTTACCTATTGGTAAGGATCATCCCGGCGGGTTCTCAGGCCTCTAGCTAGCCCTTGGGTAGGGCGCTCTTTGTTTGCTGAACACTTCACGTCCCGCGCCGCCCTCACCGTCATTCCGCAGCTGCCCACTGAAAGTCCCCGCCCAAGCGGAGCTTGGACGGCGTACCCCCGCTTACGTTTCATGTCCCCAAGTGTTACAAAAATTGATACCTTATCTAGTCTCTAAAGACGGGGGCTGTCTCCATGCTGTGCAGAAAAACCACTCTGTCCGTTGCTGCTCTCGGCCTGCTTCTGACCACGTGTTTGCTGCAGGCCGCCGAATCCTACGAGGTAACGACGGAGCGCGGTGTGACCGTTAAGATGCGCGACGGCGTCATTCTGCGCGCGGACATTTACCGGCCGAAAGCGGAAGGCCAGTTCCCGGTGCTGCTGCAGCGCACGCCGTACAACAAGAGCGGTGGAGTGGCTTTTGGCCTCAAGGCGGCGGCGAGGGGATACGTCGTCATCATTCAAGACGTGCGTGGCCGCTACACTTCCGACGGCGAGTGGTACACCTTCAAGCATGAACCGGATGACGGCTACGATACGGTGGAGTGGGCGGCGGCGCTGCCTTACTCGAATGGCAAAGTCGGCATGTGGGGTGGCTCGTATGTGGGCGCCACGCAGATGCTGGCAGCGATCGCTCATCCGCCGCACCTGGCGGGCATCTGCCCCGTGGTTACCGCCAGCAATTATCACGAAAACTGGACATACCAGGGGGGCGCATTCGAGCAATGGTTCAACGAATCGTGGACGTCGGGCCTGGCCCAGGATACGTTCAATCGCAGCGTAGCCGACAATACCAATGCTCTCGGTGGAATGTGGAAACTGCCGCTGGCCAGCTATCCCCTGTTCAATTTCTCGGATGGCGCATCGGCGCCGGTCTCCACCGCCTCACTGGCGCCGTATTTCCTCGATTGGCTGGCCCATCCCAGCTATGACCAGTATTGGAAGCAGCTGTCGATTGAAGAACACTTCGGTGACATCACCGTCCCGATCCTTCATGTAGTCGCCTGGTACGACATTTTTCAAGGAGGATCGCTGCGCAACTATATCGGGATCAAGGCCCACGGTGGGAGCGAAGCGGCGAGGCGCGGTCAGCATCTATTCGTGACCATTGGCGGTCATGCCGGAGGCGGCAGAAAGATCGGCGATATCGACTTTGGACCGGCCGCCGCCGAGTTCGATGAAAATGACATTACTCTGAATTGGTACGACTACCTGCTCAAGGGCGTGCAGAACGAATTTGCGGGTAAGCCGGTTAAAATTTTCGTCATGGGGGCCAACCAGTGGCGGGAGGAAGATGACTGGCCGTTGGCCCGCGCTCAAAGCACAAAATATTTTCTGCACTCCAGCAAGAGCGCGAACTCGCTGCGCGGTGACGGAAGTCTTTCTACCGTGCCCCCGCGGTCGGAGACTGCCGACCACTATGTCTATGATCCGTCCAACCCGGTGCCCACCGTGGGCGGGCCTTTGTGCTGCGACTCGGCCCACCTGCCCCCTGGCCCTCGCGACCAGCGCGCGGTGGAAGCGCGTGACGACGTTTTGATTTACAGCACGCCTGCCTTTACCCAGGACACAGAAGTCACCGGACCGGTCAGCTTCGAACTCTTTGCCAAGTCTTCGGCGGTGGACACGGATTTCACCGCCAAGCTGGTGGATGTGGGTCCGGACGGATTTGCCCAGAATCTGACGGAAGGAATTGTCCGCGCCCGCTATCGCGATTCGCGGGAGAAGGCTGAGCTGTTGAATCCGGGACAGGTGTACAAGTTCACGATGGACTTGTGGTCAACCAGCAACGTTTTTCGTAAGGGGCACGCCCTGCGGCTGGAGATTTCGAGCAGCAATTTTCCCCGCTTCGACCGGAATCTTAATACCGGGGAGGATCCGGCCTTCGCCAAGAACTACGTTTCGGCCACCAACACGGTCTATCACGATGCCGAGCATCCGTCGGCACTGATCTTGCCGGTGGTGCACTGACGTCCTGTAAGAATCGATGGCCCGCCTTGGGACGAGATCGGGGTCTCATCAATACCGCACTGGTTTGGTGTCTTCGCAGAAGTTGCGCGGCGTTACTCGCGCTAAACTTCGGTAACTTTCGCGCCAGTTTTACCGGTCTAGAATCTTCTCTGTGACGAGAGAGCGACCGGCGGCATGAGTCAGGAAGAATTCCCGACCGCTAACCAGAACCAGCCAGCAGCGACCCCGATCCAGAGGTGGCAGATCGAGGGGCGCGAGTGGTGGCTATGGGGCCTGGCTGTCGTCGTGACTCTGGTTTTGACCTTCGGAATCGTCTCTTTAACCTACTTCCAGTTACACCCGCAAACCGAAGGCGCGTATTGGACTGACCTCAAGGAATGGGTCCGCGGACTGGCGTGCGTTGTCCTGTTATTCGATATCTACACCCTCTATCAGCACTTGCAACTGCAGCAAATGCGGCGCCGCCTGGCCGAGCGGGACCAGTTGTTTCAACTGATCACCGAAAACGCGGCAGACATGATCGCAGTCGTTGACGGTACCGGCCAGCGTATTTACAACAGCCCGGCATACCAGCATGTCCTGGGATATTCGGCGGAAGAACTAAAGACCACCTCATCGATTGAGCAAGTTCATCCCGATGACCTCCAAAGGGTGCTGGAGGCGGCGCACAAGGCGCGTTCCACGGGGCAGGGGCAGAGGCTGGAATACCGGATACGCCACAAGGACGGTACATGGCGCATTCTGGAATCGACCGCCAGCGCCATCCGGAACGCGAAAGGCGAGACCGAAAAGCTGGTGATTGTGAACCGCGACATCAGCGAGCGCAAACGC
>Ga0326726_10004493_pt1 | contig 12718 bp, 16 predicted proteins | sample MHFenrmetagenome_2_FD_207603 | JGI IMG/M metagenome (GOLD analysis project Ga0326726, IMG submission 207603) | Lab enriched peat soil microbial communities from Michigan Hollow, Ithaca, NY, United States - MHF15MN | ecosystem: Environmental > Terrestrial > Soil > Wetlands > Peat | place: USA...
GAACTGGACTTTGATTTTCGTCATCGAGTGCGAATTCAAGATCAAATTCAAAAGCGTCGGACAAGAGTGTCCGACCCACACGCCCTCGGGACAGCCGGCAAGATGCCGGCGCTACACAACCCCTGCAATATTGCGCGTGTCGATGGTCTTTCCCTGTTCGACAAAGGCCTGCATCCAACCCAGCACTCGTACCCAACCGTCCCCGTGGCTCTTCGCCTGGGCCAGATTGCCGGCAAATCCTTCATGTCGGATTTTTACAAACGTGCCGGTGCCAACTTTTTTTGGCCCCGGATCCTGCAACCCGAGAACCTCACGCGGCTCCAGTTCCCAGCGAACAACTGTTTTCAGCGGCCCCGAGTAGCTTGCAATCCAGGTGTGGACCAGGAGGCGCGGCCGGTCAATTTCCAAATACTCGCCTTCCACCCGAAAGGTTGTGCCATCGGCCCCGACACCGTCGCTTTGCCACTTTCCGCCGGGACGCAGGTCGGCTTTCCACTCGGTGACGCGATACAGACCTTGTTGTCCCCACCATAAAGGCATCTGGTGGGGATCAGTGATGGCCTGGAACACACGCTCCGGTGGCGCTGCTATGAAGACTTCCGCAACAACTGTGTCGTTATCGGGAGTCACTGCACTGGTAGCCATGATTTCTCTCCTCGTTGCTTCCTCATTCGCAATGTTTTCTGAGCATTTCGAGCACGCCTGGCCCTACGTCGGCGTTTTGTCTGACTGGAGGACGGGCGTCCCCGCCCGTCCCCCGGCCAGTCTGTGGCCGTTACTTCTTGCGCCACAGGTCAAAGACTTCCTTCATCTCTTTGCCGTGGTCGTTGTACACCCACTCTTCGGTGTGGTGATTTGCGTCCGGCATAAAGATGACCAGGTGGTTCATGTGAGGGGCGTCGGGAGTGGCGAGATTGGTGGCATCGAGAAAGGCAAAGGTAAACGTCTTGCCGTCGGGTGAAGCGCTGGCCACCATGCGGGGCTGGTTGCCCACGGCGCAATAGTGCGTCATCAATAGGCGCTCACCGTCGAGATTGAACATGCTGATCATGTCCTCCTTGCCTTTGATCTCGCTCATCAGCGCGGACCCGTTCGACGTCACCCTATATGACACCTCGACCAGCTCGCCGTTCGACCCTTTTCCCTCCCAGGATCCATTCAGCGTCTTGAGTTCTTCGAAAGACTTTTGCGCCGCCGATGCGGCAAAGGCGGCAGATGTGACCAGCACAAACAGCAGCGTGATTGCGATACGGACTGGCTTCATGTTCAACCCCTCCTGATTAGATCGGTCGTGCGGACCGGTATTGGTGTTTCACAGTCCTATTACTCGTTTGGTCTTGAACGTTTAGCGGTGTCTTTTCTTTCGCCTTCCACACCGCCGGTTTCCCGGGCATGTTCGGCCTCGACAAACGCCTTCAGGCTGTTCAGGTTGGCCTGCCAGAAGACGCGGTACTGCTGCAGCCACGAGTCCACTGCCTTGAGCGGTTCAGGGTTGAGCTGGTACAGACGATGCCTTCCTTCGCGTTTCTCCTGCACCAGGTGGGCGCGGCGCAGCAACCGCAAGTGTTTCGAAATCGCAGGTCGCGACACCGGAAACGCCCGCGCAATCTGTCCCGCCGGCTGGATGCCCTGGCGCAACAGGTCGAGGACGGCCCGCCGGGTGGGGTCAGCCAGCGCGTGAAAGGCAGCTTCCGGCGAATATGTAACCGAACGGTTCCGCATAATGCGTAACCATAGCGTTACATATTGGTCGTGTCAAGCGGAAAAATCGCACACTGCTATGTTCTTACTCCGTGTTAAGATGTAAGCTATGTTACGTCGGATCACTACAGTAAGCAGCAAGGGGCAGTTTGTCATCCCCGCCGAATTTCGGGCCTCTCTCCGGATTGAGCCCGGAACTCGAATCTCGGTGGCCCTGGAAAACACTCGCATCGTGCTGGAACCCGTGTCCGAAGAACTGGTGGACCGAACCCGGGGGATGTTCAAGGGCGGTCCTTCCCTCTCCGCCGCGTTGAAGAAACAACGGCAAAAGGACAAATGGTAACGTACGCCCTCGATGCCAGCGCGGTGCTGCGCTATCTGGACGACGAGGCGGGTTCGGATCGTGTCGCGGAAATCATAAAGTCGCACCTCGGCGGGAATTGCAAAGCGATCATCTCAGCGGTCCACTGGGGTGAGATCGCGGGTGTGACTTGCAAGACTCATGGCCGGTCTGCCATGGATCTCGCCCTCTCGCGTTTGGAGGCTTTCGGTCTTGAGATTGTCCCGGCGACGGCAGAACGCGCGGTTCGCGCTTCGTTGATCAAACTCAAGAGAAAAATTCCCTACGTAGATGCTTTCGGAGCCGAACTGTCGGCAGACTCGGCTGACCATGTCCTGGTAACTGCCGACTTCGACTTAAAGCCTGCGAGCAAGGACGCCAAAATCGAGTTCCTGCCCTCCAAGTGATCCTGCCGATAAGGAAGTTCTGGGCCCCTGGGCCCGGTCACTTCTTGTGTCCGTTGCTCACCAGATCAAGAAACGCACGATGTACTCGCGTGTCTTCGGAAAGTTCAGGATGGAAAGTCGCCGCCATCGCTTTCCCCTGGCGGACAGCTACAGCGTCCGGACCTTCGGTCGCGATTACTTCGACACCGGGTCCGATGCGCTCGATCTTGGGCGCACGAATGAAGACCATTTCAATCGGTGACTCGCCCAGCTTACCTTGGCGAATGGAACTGTCAACTTGCCGGCCGTAGGCATTCCGTCGAATTCCGATATCGAGCGCGCCCAATCCCGACTGCTTCGGGTTCTCGACTTCACTGGCCAGCAGGATGGCTCCAGCGCAGGTTCCAAAGGTGGGTTTGGTGCGGGCGAAGTGTTTCAGCTTTTCAAAGCCAGCATTGCCCAGCAGCTTGAGAAATGTGCCGGACTCGCCGCCGGGGATGACCAGGCCGTCGATTTCGTCCAGCTGTGCGGGCTGCTTGACGAGCAGAACTTCAGCCCCCAGCTCCTCGAGCCGCTTGCGGTGCGCGTCGAAATCCCCCTGCAGGGCCAGTACGCCAATTTTCATTTGGAACTTTGTAACACCGGCATCTTGTCAGCTGTGAGGAGGGCATCTTGCCCTCCTCGCCGCGGGCGGGACGCCCGCCCGACAGCCGCCGGGACGGCGGCGCTACCAACCCCGCGTTTGCAGCATGTGCGCTTCGTCCATCCCCGCCACGGCCAGACCCTTCATCGCCCCGGTCAGGTTCTCGCTGACTTCAAGTAATACTTTAGGGTCGTTGAAGTGCGTTGCCGCCAACACAATCGCCTTGGCGCGCTTCTCAGCTTCTTCGGGATCGGCAAAGGTGGTCGAATCCTGCATGAAGATGCCGGAGCCAACGAACACCGATTCCGCGCCCAGCTGCATGACCAGCGCCGCGTCTGCCGGGGTGGCAATTCCGCCCGCGGAGAAATTTGGCACCGGCAGCTTCCCTGCCTTGGCCACCATCCGCACCAGTTCATACGGCGCCTGGTGCTCTTTGGCTTTGGCGTAGAGTTCTTCTTCGCCGAGGACGGTGAGAATCTTCATCTCCTGCACAATCTGCCGCATGTGTTTGACGGCATGGACCACGTCGCCGGTACCGGCTTCTCCCTTGGTACGGATCATGGCCGCACCCTCGGCGATTCGGCGCAGGGCCTCGCCCAGATTGCGCGCGCCGCATACGAACGGGACCTTGAAAGCGTGCTTATCGACGTGATGGGCTTCGTCGGCCGGGGTCAGGACTTCGGACTCGTCGATGTAGTCCACGCCCAGCTCTTGCAGTATCTGGGCTTCCGCGAAGTGTCCGATGCGGCACTTGGCCATCACGGGAATGGAAACCGCGGCCATGATCTCGCGAATCTTCTTTGGGGACGCCATGCGCGCCACGCCGCCCTCAGCGCGAATCTGCGCCGGAACCCGCTCCAGCGCCATCACCGAGACCGCACCCGCCTTCTCGGCAATTACTGCCTGCTCGGCGTTGGTGACGTCCATGATGACGCCGCCCTTCAGCATCTCCGCCAGGCCGGTTTTCAGGCGCAAGCTGGTTGAACTTCCATTGTTCTGCGACATGAGCATCTCCCTCTTATGGTGATCTTCAAAACATAGACTACCTTCAGATTGGACTTGTCATGAGGTCCATTTACGGTATTCTGTACATACCATTTAGATCGTCGTTGGTCTTTGGTGGTCTTTGGCCAAAATCGAGGTCCTACGGCCAAAGGCCCACAACCAACGACCAACGAAGGGTTTCAGACCGACCAAATGCCCAAACACGCCACATCTCTGCCTTTGAGCCTTCCTGCTCCTCCTGCGGGAACGCCTCTCTACCGCTGGTTCTATGACGAATTGCGCTCCGCCATCCTCGAGGGGCGGATTGTGCCCGGAGCGCGCCTTCCCGCTACCCGGGACCTGGCCAATGAATACCGGCTCTCACGGGCGACGGTGGTAACTGCGTTTGAGCAACTGAAGTCCGAGGGCTACGTGGAAGGCAAAGTCGGTGCAGGCACCTACGTCAGTCAGGTACTGCCGGACGATCTGCTGCAGGTGGCCGGCACTAGCGCGGGCAAGACCGCTGGCACCCGCCCCGTGACCTGGTCGGCATACGCACGCCGTCTGCCGCTGGCTCGAGGTGGCAAACCGCGCATCACCCGGGCCTTTCGCGCCAACCAGGCGGCCCTCGATGTTTTTCCCACCACGCTGTGGGCCCAGGTAGTCGGTCGTCGCTTGCGACGCGCATCGGCGCAATTGTTGTCCGGCGGCGAGGCCCTGGGATACCGTCCCCTCCGTCAGGCGGTGGCTGCATATCTGAATACCTCACGGGGTGTGAAGTGCTCGACTGAGCAGGTGCTGATCATTTCCGGAGTGCAGGAAGCGTTGGAGCGCGCCGCCCACCTGCTGCTGGATCCCGGAGATCCGGTATGGACGGAAGACCCCGGTTATCCCGGTGCGGCCATTGTGTTCCGAGCCGTCGGCGCTCAAGTCCGCCCTGTCCCTGTAGATGCTGAAGGGATAGACCTGGAGTGGGGACAGCGGCGCTGGACCAGGGCCAAGCTGATCTACGTAACCCCCGCCCATCAATTCCCGCTGGGAGTCACCATGAGCCTGCGCCGCCGCCTTGCACTGCTGGAATGGGCGCGGCGCTCGCGCACATTGATTTTCGAAGATGACTACGACAGTGAATATCGCTACCAGGGGCGCCCCATCCCTGCTCTTCAGGGACTCGACCGCGCCGGCGTAGTCATCTATGCCGGTACCTTCAACGAAGTTCTATTTCCTGCTCTGCGACTGGCCTATCTGGTGGTGCCACCCGGCATGGTGGACCGTTTTGCCGCCGCGCAGGCAGTCAGCATGCGTCATGCTCCGTTGCTGGATCAGGCCGCGCTCTGTGACTTCATCACCGAAGGGCACTTCGCGCGGCACATTCGACGCATGCGCGAACTGTATTCCGAAAGGCTTGCCGTATTTCTGGAGTCATCGCGCTCCCGGCTGGAAGGGCTGCTGGAAATCCCTGACATTGAAGCCGGCCTGCAAACGGTGGGATGGTTGGCGCCGGGAATCTCTGCGGATTGCGCTGCCGAAGAGGCGGCCAGACGCGAGGTCGAAGTAATACCTCTCAGTCGCTACTCCTCTCGCCGCTTTACCCGGCAGGGGCTGTTGCTCGGTTTTGCCGCGGTGGATGCGCGCGAGTTGCGTCGTGGGGTGGAGCAACTGGCGAAGGTGCTGGAGGCATGTCAGCGTTGAAACACGATGAGACAGAGCCTCGACAGGTGCAGATACGGGCGTAACTTGGACGCCTTTATTCGGCCAGCTACCATGAGTCAATCACTCGCACCTTGGGGAGCACAGTTTTGAGATTGCTGCGACGCATTCTAGTCACCCTGGCCATCACGTCCGCAGTTGTGTTCGTGGGCGTGGAGTGGATCGCTCCGGTGGCGCTTTCCTATTACGGAGCGAGGAAGGCTCCTGCAGTAGCTAGAGTCGTTCCAACGGAATTGAAAGACCAGACCGTTTCTCAGGCCTCCGGTTCGCGGCTGTCGTACTTCGGGTATGAATTTGAGGTACCGTGGAACGATCTTGACGAGGCCCAAACCAAGCTCTATCCGAAAGACAAGCCAACCCGTGTCGTGCTGGTTTTCCAGTCAGGATTGAGGTTGATGATCACCGCTCTTCCTGCTCGAGAACTGGGCAATGCAGAGACCCGCGAGAACGGAGTTGTGGTCGACCTCTATTCGGACGAGGGCGGCCTCGAACTGATTTTCGCCGAAAAGAACTACAAGTCATCCGCGGGGGTTACGCAACCTGAGATCAATCGCATCATTCAGTCCATGCACAAAGCCATCTAGGGACCGCAGATTCGTTCATCTCATGAACTTCGCGAATACTTGTGGATCGATGGCGATGAACAACGCCCGGCCGCGGGCCAGCACTTCGCCCTTCTGATTGAGGATCTCGCCCATGTTCACATGCCTGCGTCCGCGCACGCTGACCTCACGCGATTCCACGCGCAGCGGTTTGTGGAGGGGCACGGGCCGCAGGTAGTCTACCGTCATCTGTGAAGTCAGGGCGATGACCTGCCGCAGTTTGTTCACTTTGCCCATGGCCTCATCGAGAATGGTGGCGATGATGCCGCCATGGCAGTGCCCCGGAGGCCCGGTGTAGCGCTGATCGAGGCGGAAGCGGCAAACGAATACCTGGCGTTGTTTGTCGAGAATGAATTTCAAGCGCATACCAGCCGCATTGTCCGGTCCGCAGACGAAACATTTGTTCTTCGGCAAACGAACTCCGTGGATGCCGTGACCGCGACCGTGTAATTTCCTGGGCATAGGCAAGAGATTTTATACCGGTGGCAGGCGCGCTTCTCTTTCTCTGTGGTTTCCGTGCCCTCTTTGGTTAGTGCTCACTCTGAGGCTTGCGCCGCTTACGTGTAGCTGTGATAGACTTCCCGCGATCCGCAGAAGTACGTTTGATTCATCCGAATCGATGTCCGAATTCCACGACCTTCAGGAGGTCTGGTAGATGGGTCTCGCTCTGCTCGCGATTATCTGGCTGATCACCTTCTTCAGCACTTACTTCTTTGTGGCAAAAACCTGGTGGCTGCCTCACGGTGCGTCCACGTCGGCGGCCTTTATCGACAATCAGTTCGCCCTGACTTACGTCCTTATGGGAATCGTATTTGTGGCCGCGCAGGGCGCGCTCGGACTCTTTGTATGGCAATATCGCGATCGGGCGGGCGCCAAGAAGGTGGAATATTCCCACGGCAACACCAAGCTCGAAGTGCTCTGGACGGCGCTCACCGCCGTGCTTTTTGTAGGGCTGAACCTCATGGGCAGCAGTGTTTGGGCCCATGAGCGTTTTGCGCCGGCGGAGGCCGGATCGGTTCCGGTGGAAGTGACGGGCATGCAGTTTGCCTGGTATTTTCGTTATCCCGGCGCGGACGGGAAGTTTGGCGCTACGAGCCCGACCTTGATGGACCCTTCCGCCGGCAACGAAGCTGCGGTTGGCCTGGACACGACCGATGCCGCGGCAAAAGACGATGTGGTCACGGGCACCATGTATCTGCCCGTCAATCGCCAGGTGGACCTGAGGCTGCGCGCCGTGGACGTGATCCACAGTTTCTTTGTGCCCAACATGCGCTTCAAGCAGGACGCGGTTCCCGGCCTCGAAATCCACATGCACTTCACCCCTACCGAAGTCGGAGACTATGAAATCGCCTGCGCCGAGCTTTGCGGTCTCGGCCACTACAAAATGCACGGCATGCTGAAAGTCGTCAGCCAGGAGGATTTTGACAAATGGCTGGCGGCGCGGGAGGCGGAGAAACAATAATGGTTGCCCAGGACGCTCACGACCCTCACGGAAACGACCCGCACGGTCACGCGATTCACGCTCATGCGGCCCCGACCAGCTTTATCCGTAAGTACATTTTCAGCCTGGATCACAAAGTCATCGGGCTGCAATACTATTTTCTTGCGCTCACGGCGGTTTTTGTCGGCATGTTCCTGTCGCTGCTGATGCGCATTCACATGATTTGGCCGACGGCGAATCTGCCGCTGCTGGGCCACATCCAACCGGAAACCTACCTCAGCTTGCTCACCATGCACGGCACCATTATGGTGTTTTTCGTGCTGACCACGGCGCCCCAGGGCGGATTCGGTAACTACTTTCTGCCTATCCAGATTGGCGCGCCGGACATGGCGTTTCCCGTCCTGAACATGCTTTCGTTCTGGACCACGTTCATCGCGTTCGTCGTAATACTAGCGGCCTTCTTCGTTACGGGAGGCGCTCCTCTCCATGGCTGGACGGGTTATGCACCGCTCAGCGCGCTGCCCAGCGCCGGGCCGGGTGAGCAACTGGGCGCTGATTTGTGGATCGCCAGCATCGCTATTTTCTGTGTAGCGTCGCTGATGGGCGCGCTGAACTTCATCACCACCACCCTCGACCTGCGGGCCAAAGGCATGACCATGATGCGCATGCCGCTGACGGTCTGGGCCTGGTTCATCACCGCCATTCTCGGCCTGCTGGCCTTCGGCGTTCTGCTTTCGGCGGGAATCCTGTTGCTCCTCGACCGCAATCTTGGCACCAGCTTTTACGTCCCGCTAGTGGTGGTGAACGGCCAGATCATGGGACACAAAGGCGGCTCACCCCTGCTCTGGCAACACCTGTTCTGGTTCTTCGGTCACCCCGAGGTGTACATCGCGATCCTGCCGGGCATGGGCGTGGCTTCGCAGCTGCTATCCACTTTCTCGCGCAAGCCGATCTTCGGATACAAGGCGATGGTTTACGCCATCATGGGCATCGGCTTCCTCGGCTTCATGGTGTGGGGCCATCACATGTTCATGAGCGGCATGAGTCCGTACTCAGCCTTTGCCTTCTCCATCATGACCATGGCCATCGGCGTACCTTCGGCAATCAAGACCTTCAACTGGCTGGGGACGATTCGAGGCGGTCGCGTTCGTTTTCAGACTCCGATGCTTTACGCCATCGGATTCGTTTCCCTCTTTGTTTCCGGCGGGCTGAGTGGCCCGTTTCTGGCGCAGCCGGTTCTGGACATCCCTCTGCATGACACCGCCTTCGTAGTCGGACACTTCCACCTGATCATGGGTGTGGCCGCCATCTTTGGTATGTTCGCCGCGACCTACTACTGGTTCCCCAAGATGTTTGGCCGCATGATGAATGAGCGATGGGGACGAATTCATTTCTTCCTCACGCTGGCGGGCACCTACGCCATCTTTATGCCCATGCACTATCTGGGCATGGCAGGACAGCCTCGTCGCTATTCGCAGTTCACGGAACTGGCATACCTGCAGCATTTGATTCCGTTGAACACGTTTATGACCTACGCGGCTTTCGTCACCATTGGCGCCCAGCTCATCTTTGTGATCAACCTTTTCTGGAGCATGTTCAAGGGACCGAAGGCGAACGACAATCCCTGGGAAGCGACCACGCTGGAATGGACGACGGCGACGCCGCCTCCGCATGACAACTTTGGCGGGAAGACTCCGGTGGTTTATCACGGGCCATACGAGTACAGCGTTCCGGGAGCGCCAAAAGATTACGTGATGCAAACGGACCCGGCGACGGTGAGTTCGCATTGAGGTAGCGCCGGCATCCCTTCAACTTCGCTCAGGGCAGGCTCGGCCGGCTGTCGGGAGGGCATCCTAGCCTCCCCGCGTGGGCGAGACGCCCCGCGACAGCCGCCGGGACGGCGGAGCTACGAAGAAGCGCGCGGGCGAGTCGCCTGCGGCCACACAGAGTGGCCACATAGATATGGCAACGTTGAGTACAACAGTTACGATCACGGATCCGGTCATCAAAGATCCCAAGACCGGCCGCGGCAGCGGCGGGACTCATCCCCCTGTCCCGGGCGGGGGTGGTGGCGATCGCGGCGGCAGCGGCTCATCCGACCCGAGCGAGCGCCTGCGCCGTACCCGGCTGGGGCTGATTGTTGGTCTGGTGGCGAGCAGCATGCTGTTTGTTTCGTTCACCAGCGTTTACATCATGCGCCGAGGGCTGCCCACTCTGGACGACCGCACCGGCGGCTATGTCCGCGACTGGCTGCAGGTCAGCCTGCCGACCACATTGCTGCTGGTCAACACTTTGCTGCTGCTACTCAGTAGCATCACGGTGGAGCTGGCGCGCCGCCAGATCACCCGTCAGGCAGCTTTGGCCCCGGTTCAATCCATTCCAGGAGTTTCTATCGGGAAGGAACGGAACTTCCCCTGGCTCGGTGCCACGGTCGCACTCGGCCTGTCCTTCCTGACTGGACAGTGGATGGCCTGGCGCGAGTTGGGGAATCGTGGCTTCTATCTGGCCACCAGTCCCAGTAGTTCCATGGTTTATGTGCTGACCGCGGCGCACGCCATTCACCTGGCGGGAGGTTTGCTGGTGCTGCTCTACGCCGGGGCAACAGCCCTGCGTCACAAGCCAGTGGAGGATCGCCGTATCGTCGTCGACGTGACTGCGTGGTACTGGCACTTCATGGCCTTGGTTTGGCTTTACATCTTTGCTCTTTTGGAGTTCGTGCGCTAGCGGAAGCATCTCGCTGGATTTGATGTGGGTGGAGCAGCCCTTTTAGGGCTGCATCAAGGGGCCGTTTAGGACGGCGGCTTTAGCCGCTGAGGTGCATGGAGCAAGCTTCACCAGATTAAGACCGGGAGATCAACACATGTCTGATGTGGCGGTGCAGCAGATACCAGGTGTTTACGAACCCTCCTTGTTTGGCACCTATTCCAAGAAGATCGGGATGTGGCTGTTCCTGCTCTCCGACTCGCTGACGTTCGGAGCCCTGTTGTATGCCTATACCTACGGCCGCATCTCCACGCCCAACTGGCCGACTCCGTTTCATTCCGAAAGCATCCGGAATGCGACGTTCATGACTGCATTCCTGCTCACCAGTTCCCTGACCATGGTATTTGCCGTGCGTTCCGCGGTCATGGGAAACCAGAAAGCCCAGCGCCTGTGGTTGTTCGCCACCATGGCATGCGGCATGGGATTCGTGGTGCTTCACGGTCGCGAGTGGACCAATCTCATCGCGGAAGGCCTAACCTTGCCGGTTTTTCCCACGCCTCCCGGGGAAGCCGGCAATGCTGAGTTTGTGAATGCGGTTAAGAACGTACCTCAGTTTGCGGCCACCTTCTTCGGGCTGACTGGCATGCACATGTTGCACGTCACGCTCGGCGTGGTGTACCTGGGTGTCGTGGCTCTGCGAAGGTGGTTCATCCCGGTCCTGCTGGGATTGTGGCTGGTGGCCTGGCTGGGAACGCCTGCCTATAGCCCGTTCCACTATGGTGCACACGTATTGCTGGTGGCTGCGGTCGTGATCTCGGTGGTCCTCTGGCTGAAGCCCAAGGTGTACGACGCCTCTGATGTTGAGGTCGCCGGACTCTACTGGCACTTCGTGGACCTGGTCTGGATGTTCATTTTCCCGCTGGTTTACCTGATGTCAACCAGGATTGTGTAGCCCAAAACTTTTGAGGAGCTCTACTTCAAATGATGGACGCAACCCAATTAGCGCTGGAGCAGCGAGTGGCCGAAAACCACCGGCATCATGCCAAGGGACAATTCCTGTGGGTCTGGGCCGCCTTGTTGGTGATGACCGGCATCGAAGTTTACCTGGCCTATCAGAACATGGATCTAATCCGGATGTTGTCGATCCTGATGGGGCTGTCGCTCATAAAAGCCGGTCTCATCATCGGTTACTTCATGCACCTGAAGTTTGAGATCTCGGCCATGAAGTGGGTTACCATGAGTTCGCTGGTATTTTGCCTGGCCATGATGCTGGTCTTTTTGCCGGATGCGTATCGCATCCTGCATCTGGGAGTAGGAGTGAAATGAAGTTGCGTCTCTACACCCTCGCTGTATTCCTGCTGCTCTGGGCTGCACCCGCTTTCAGCCAGGGCTGCGCCATGTGCTACGCCAGCGCGAAGGGGACCAGCAAGGAAGGCCAGAACGCCATCAACCGAGCTGTCCTGGTTCTGCTGCTCCCGCCAGTCGGCTTTATGACCCTGGGAGCAGGCATGGCAGTCCGCTACAGCAAGAAGCGCGACAAAGAAAACAAGTAACTGCTTCGAACGTGTAGGGACAGGTCTGAGCCTGCGCTGAGCGAAGTCGAGGGATCCGTCCAAGCCGAGCAAGGCTCGCCTAGTTTTACGGCCTCAGTGTTTCTCGTAACAACTAAAATCCTTTACCAGATACTCAAAGAGCACCATGACAGGGATTCAGTTCGCCCGGGTTTTTTTGTTTTGTCACTGACAAGACAGTCCAGCGACGCAACTCCGGTAGTCTGCACCTCACTGCGCCAACCCTTCCACCTGCCTTATAATAGAAAGATTCGCACCCGCTCCTGGAGCCTTCTGAGCACCCCTCGGAAAGACCAGCGCAGTTGCGACGGTCCCTTTTAACTGATGTCCACGGAAACGATAGTGGTTCGCGGTGCCCGGGTTCACAACCTCAAGAACGTGGACTTCGAAATCCCGCATAATTCATTGACGGTGGTCACCGGCGTCTCAGGCTCCGGCAAGTCGTCGCTTGCCTTCGATACCATCTACGCCGAAGGCCAGCGTCGCTATGTCGAGTCGCTCTCCGCCTACGCGCGCCAGTTTCTGGAGCGCATCGAGAAGCCCGACGCCGACTCCATCGACGGCATCGCTCCAGCCGTAGCCATCCGCCAGAAAAACACCACCCGCAACCCGCGTTCGACGGTAGGCACGGCCACCG
>Ga0326726_10004494_pt1 | contig 12718 bp, 14 predicted proteins | sample MHFenrmetagenome_2_FD_207603 | JGI IMG/M metagenome (GOLD analysis project Ga0326726, IMG submission 207603) | Lab enriched peat soil microbial communities from Michigan Hollow, Ithaca, NY, United States - MHF15MN | ecosystem: Environmental > Terrestrial > Soil > Wetlands > Peat | place: USA...
ATCTGGGCCGCCAGGGCCGGGACCATTTCGAGGTCCTTCTTATCCTTCAGGCTGTTCTTATATGTCTTGAGCTTCCAGCTCTTGAGGACACCGCCCTTGTTCGACCAGACGGCCCGGAAGAGCGAGGTATCGACGACGACATCGGTCTCGGCCCGCCCGGCCACGGCACTGAGGTCCTGCGGAGGGAGAGCCCCGGCCGGAGCCGGCTTGGCTTCGGGCACACTCGCTTTAGGCTGCTCTTGGATCGCCCCGGCGGTCCCCGGGACGGGAGTCGAAGGGGCAACGGCAGCCGTGACGTCCGGCTTCGGGAGGTTCTTGTCCGGCTTATTGAAAAGGGCCTGATAGCCCATCAAGACCAGGAACGACAAAACGATGGCCACGATGAGTCTTTTTTCCATTCTGTCTCACTCTCAGGGTACGGGATCGATCCCGCCCGCATGAAAAGGATGGCAGCGCAGGAGCCGCCGGCCCCCCAGGTAGACGCCCCGGAAGAAGCCGTACTTCGTGATGGCTTCCTGGGTATAGACGGAACAGGTGGGGTGGAAGCGGCAGTGGGACCCGAGAAGGGGGGAGAGCGTGAGCTGGTACAGCCGGATCAGGGCGAGGGCGACGGCTTTCACGATCATATCCGTTTTCGTAATATCGCTGTCACTGACGAGATGTAAGCGTCCCTCAGGTCGGGCCAGGGTGCCTCCCCCGACTCCGGCCGGGTAATGACGATGAGGTCGAGGGACTCTGCCAAGAGCGCCTTGTTCCTCCGGAAAAGCTCTCGAAACCTCCGCTTGACCCGATTCCTCGTGACGGCGGAGCCGACCTTCCGGCTGGCGACGACCGCCAGGCGGGAATGGTCCAGTCCATTCCTCGAGAAGACCAGGGTAAAATATCGTCCCCGATAGCGGCTGCCATCCCGATAGAGGCTCGCGAAATCGCTTTTTCGGCGGATTCTCTCGAGAGGCGTCAGGCGCTCATTCATCCGACAGAAACGCGCTTGCGACCCTTGCGCCTTCTGCTTTTGATGACTTCCTGGCCGCCCTTGGTCTTCATGCGGACTCGGAAACCGTGCGTTTTCTGGCGTCTTCGGTTGTTCGGCTGAAACGTTCTCTTCATGATCGTGCAACACCTATGGAGGAGGTATGTTACCCGAACCCCCCCGGCCTGTCAAGGCGTTTCGCCGGGGCGCGTTGACTCGCCCCCCCGACTTCGGGTATAATGTAATGAAATGAAAACACTGAAAATCGGCGAGAAGGTCATCTATCCGAATCAGGGCCTTGGCGTCGTCGAGGCCATCCACGAGGAGGCCTATAACGGGGAAAGGTTCACGGTCTACAACCTGAGGATCATCGCCAACAACACGCTGGTCACCCTCCCCAGCGCCACCGCCCTCGAGATCGGGATCCGCCGGCCGATGGCAGAGGATTCCATCCGGAAGATCTTCCAGTTCATGGGGGACGGCGACGTGGACGTCACGGCGGACTGGAAGGGGCGCTACAAGGAGCACCTCAACCTGATGAAGTCGGGGACGCTCTTCGACATGGCCACCGTCCTCAAGAGCCTCTATTTCCTGAGCCTCCAGAAGCCGCTCTCGTTCAGGGAGAAGAAGATGATGGAGAAGGCCAAGGAGCTCATCGTGTCCGAGATCTCCGAAGCCGTCGCGTCGCCCTGCGCCAAGATCGAGGAGAAGCTGCTGGGCACCCTGTCCCGCTCGTTCAAGACCGCCGCCAAGTCCCGCATCGCCGCCTAAACGGTCGCCTATGTTCCCGTCGGGGTTGGTCCTCTTTGCGCTCTGCGTAGTCCTGTGCGCGTTCTTTTCCGCTTCCGAAACCTCGTTCATCGCCGTCAACCCTTTCGCCCTGCAGTACCGGGAAAAGGCCGGGTCCAAGCGGGCCGGCCTGGTCCGGAGGATGCGGGCGCGGACGAACGAGTTCCTGGCCACCATCCTGATCGGGAACACCCTGGTCAACGTGGCCGCATCGGCGATCGCGACCTCGCTCTGCCTGCGCCTCATCCCGAATCAAAACCAGGCCATCCTGGTCGCGACGCTGGGGACGACCCTGATCGTCCTGATCTTCGCCGAGACAGCCCCCAAGACCTTCGCGGCGCAGAACCCGCTGAAGACCGCTCTGGGGCTCAGCTACCCGGTGCGCGGATTGATGATCATCCTTTACCCGCTGGTCAAGGCCGTGTCCTTCGTGACCGGCTTTCTCATCCCGGGCTCGCGCCAGCGGGACGCCTACGCGACGGTCCAGCTCAATGAGGAAGAGACCCGCATCGCCCTCCACTCCGGGGCCCGCGGGCTCTCCGGCCTGCGGCGCAGGATCGTTTCGGGGGCCCTGGACATGGGCTCCCGGCCGATCAAGGAGATCATGGTCCCGCGCCCCGAGATCAAGGCCATCGAGATCGACTCCCGGCGCGAGGACGTGCTGGCCACGATCCGCTCGGCCGGCTACTCCCGCTATCCGGTCTACCGGGGGCGGCTCGACAGCGTCGAAGGCATCATCACCGGCAAGGACATTGTCGCCTATCTTATTGACAATAAAGCTTTTGCAATTAAGGACATCCTGCGCAAAGCGCTCTTCGTGCCGGAGTCGGCTTCGCTCGAGAAGGTCCTTCGTCAAATGCAGGAGAAGGCCGTTCACATGGCCCTCGTCGTCGACGAGTACGGCAACGTCGACGGCCTGGTGACGCTCGAGGACATCATCGAGGAGATCGTCGGCGAGATCCAGGACGAGCATGACGACCAGGCCGGGTCCTGGTACACGCGGCTCGACGGGGGACGCTATCTCGTCGCCGGCGCCGCCCCGGTCAAAGACGTCAACGCCCTCATCGACCTGCACATCCCGGAGAAGACGCACTACACGACGCTGGCCGGCTTTTTCCTCTCCCTTTGCGGCCGCCTGCCCAGAGAAAAGGACTCGTTCGATTTCGGCGGCTTCCGGCTGACCGTCGAGAAGATGAGCAAGCGCCGGATCGCCCTCGTCGAAGTTGCCCCGATCCCGCCGGAGGGCCCGACGGAACCATGAAGACCGTCGCCCTCAACAAGACCGTCTCGCACGATTACATCATCCTCGAGACGTTCGAAGCGGGCCTGGCCCTCGTCGGGAGCGAAGTGAAATCGGTACGGGCCGGCCGGATCAGCCTCAAGGAATGCTACGCCGAGGTCCGGAGCGAAGAGGTCTTCCTCGTCAAGTGCCACATCAGCCCTTACGAGCCGGCCAACATCTTCAACCACGACCCGCTCCGGGACCGCAGGCTTCTGCTGCACCGCCGCGAGATCAAGCGCCTCGCCGGGAAGACCCAGGAACGGGGGCTGACCATCGTCCCGACCCGCGTTTACATCGGCGACAAGGGGAAGATCAAGATCGAGATCGCCCTGGCGCGGGGCAAGCGGGAGCATGAAAAACGCGAGGCCATCAAGAAGCGGGACACGGACCGGGAGATCCGGGCCGCGATCAAGACCCGGTCGCGCTGAAGGCCGCCGCCAGCCGGACGGCCGCTTCCATGCTGCGGGCGTCGGCGATGCCCTGGCCGGCGATATCGAAGGCCGTGCCGTGGTCCGGGGACGTCCGGACGAAGGGCAATCCGATCGTCACGTTGACCCCGGCGGCGAAGGCCACCAGCTTGAAGGCGATGAGCCCCTGGTCGTGGTAGAGGGCGACGGCCACGACCTCCCTTTTTCCCTTGGCTTGGAAGAAGATCGTATCAGGGGGGAAGGGCCCTGTGACGGGGATCCCCTCGGCGGCCGCTTGTTCCAGGGCCGGACGGATCTCGTCGACCTCCTCCCGGCCCAGGAGGCCGTCCTCCCCGGCGTGGGGGTTCAGGCCGGCCAGGAGGAGGCGGAACGGCCCGCCCGGGATCCTTCCGAGGCCCCGGTGGAGGGACCGCAGAAAATCGACCAGCGCATCCTTGCGCACGGCCGCGACGGCTTCGCCGATCGGCCGGTGGTGGCTGAAGAGCGCGACCTTGAGCTCGTCCGACCAGAAGGTCATGATGGCGCCGGGGAAGAGCCGGGCCAGGTACTCCGTATGACCGCGGAAGGGGTGCCCAGCCAGGGCCCAGGCGGCCTTGGAGATGGGAGCGGTGACCAGGGCCTGGAGCCGGCCGGCGCGGGCTCGATCCACGGCCGCCTCGAACGCTCGGAACGAGGCCTCGCCGTTCGCGGCCGAGACCTTTCCTCGGGTCAGCAGCCGGCCGGGCCCGGGCACCGCCGCGAGGAACACGCCGGGCTCGGGGGGGTGATCGGGACGCCAGTCCCGGGATCCGATCCGCAGCTCGAGCCGCTCGGCTTCGGCCCCGATGATGCCAGGGTGGGCGAAGACGACATACGCGGCTTGGGGCAGCCCGCCGGCCCGGGCGAGCGTCTTGACGACGACCTCGGGACCGACGCCGCCGGGGTCGCCGGCCGTCACCCCGATCGTGGGGACGGTCATTTCTTGTCCGGCGCGGCTCCCTCGGATTCGGGGACCTCACCCGCCTTGTAGATGCAGCGGATGCCCGACTTGTAGATGAGAAGGTTGGGGGCGCCTTCGCGGTTGAGCTTGATGCAGTTCCGGTCGTACCACTCGATGTAGCCCTCGACGATCTGGCCGTCCGTGTAGACGACGGCCATGGGCGTCTTCTTGTTCATCTGCTTCAGGTAGTAATAGCTCTCGGCGAAGGTGTCGGTCGGGGGGTGCATCCGCTTGTGGGCCGCTTCCTTGTCCCGTTCCTTGTCCTGGCTCATGCGTTCCTTGATCTCGGTGAGATTGGGCCGGATGAGTTTTCTGTTCATTGAAGCTTCTCCAACAGCTGGGTTGGATGGGGTCGATGACCCTTTGCATAAAGGATAGCACAGAGCGGCATCAAATTCAAGTTAAATCCTTTGGAGTCAACAGGAAGAAACAAAAAAAATCCCCGTACGGGCGGTCCCGAAAGGGGCCCGGACGGGGAGTCGATGTCGGCCGGTGCGTCCGGCCTTACTTGGAGCCGGGAATGTAGTCGGTCAGATTGATGTTCCTCGACTGGAGGTTCGTCCCCATCGACCTTTCGAGGGCGGCGAGAGAGATGTTGTAGGAGACGATGGCGTTGAGCTCGGAGATCCGCGCGGTGGCCAGGTCCCTCTGGTAGGTCAGGACGATGTAATTCGTGCTCTGGCCGACCCGGAATTTTTCCTCCTCGCCGGCGAGCTTCTGCTCGGCCAGCTCCCGGGCCTTGGTGTAAGCGAGGATCCTTTTATAGTTCGCTTCGACCGCGCGGACATTGTTCTTGAGCTCGAGGTAGATCTGGTCCTTCTGATTCTCGAGATCGAGCATGTCCTGCCGCAGGTTGATCTTGGCCTGGGCCAAGGCGGCCCGCGAGAACAGGTTCGCCACGGGCAGGTTCAAGGTCAGGCCCAAGTTCCAGTTGGGGTACGTGAATTTGAACGTCTGGCTGAGGGCCCCCGAGATGCCGCCCGGGACGGTGTGATCGATGACGCCGAGCAGAGGGTCTCCGGTATAAAAGATCCGGGTCCCGTCGATGCCGGGGCTGGAATAGGACGCCGAGAAGCTGAGATCGGGCAGAACCTGATTCTTGGTGAAGCTCAGGTTGAGACGGTCATTCTGGAGGCCGAACTGGGCGATCTTCAATTCCGTGCGGTTGGTGATGGCCGTGGCCAAGGCCTCCTCGAGGTTGACCTCTCGCGCGACGTAGGTCGGCTTATCCTTGGGCACGAGGGCCGTCATGGCCTTGTCCTCCTCCCCGGTGATGTGGAGCAGGAGCTTCAGCTGGTCCTCGTTGCTCTTGATCTGGGTCTCGGCCTGGATGAGATCGGCTTCGCGGGTGGCCACTTCGGCCTGGGCGCTGAGGACCTCGATCGGCGCGAGGGTGCCGACCTCGACCGAGCGCTGGTTCTTCTCGAGCAGGTCCTGGGCCAGCTTGAGGGATTGGCGCCGCACGTCGAGGTTCTCGATGCTGTAAACCAGGTTCCAATAGGCGCTCTCGACGTTGTAGACGGTGGACATCAGCGTGGCCTTGAGATTCTCTTGGGAAACACCCAGGCTGTTGTTGGCCACCAGGATCTCCCGGCGGTTGATCTTGAGCCCGGCGTTCTTGAGCAGCGGCTGGGAGAGGTTGAACGACAGCGTCGTTCCGTACCGCGGATCGATCGTGATGCCTCTCGAGTTCGTGGTCGTCCTGTACCCGGTGAATCCGAGACTGAGCGTTCCGCCTGTCGGCAGCAGCTGGATCGCGTTCAAAAAGTTGTAGTTCTGCGTCCGGTTGATCGAGCTGTCGCCGGGGGCATCGAGGTAGGAGAAGGCCGCGTTTTCCGACTTCTGCGTCCGGGCGCTCAGGCTCAGGGTGGGGAAATACTTTTCTTGGGCCAGGTTAATGCCCTCGGCGGATAGCTCGGGGCCGAGGACCTGGATGGCCACGCCCAGGTTGTCTTTCAGAGCCTTGACGATGCACTCTTCGAGGGACATCGACAGGGTCCCCGGGGCCTCCTGGCCGAAGCCGGGGGCGGCCTGCACCAGGGCGATCGCGGCGAGTATCAATATCGTTTTCAATCTCATGATCGGTCTCCTTATCTCAGACCGGCAGCCCGCCGGGCGGGCCGTTGAACGGTCATTCATACCTCAATGCGTCGATCGGGTCGAGCCGGGACGCCTTCCGTGCCGGGTAGAAGCCGAAGAAGATGCCGATGGCCGCGGCGAAGAAGAAGGCCAGCAGGACCGAATCGAGGGACACGACGGTGGTGATGGAGGAGAACATCTTGATGTTCTTGAGGAGCTTGGAGGCGCCGATGCCGAAGGCGATGCCGATGAGGCCGCCCATAAGGCTGAGGACGATGGCCTCCGTCAGAAATTGCAGGAGAATGTCCTTCTCGCGGGCGCCGATGGCCATGCGCAGGCCGATCTCGCGGATGCGCTCGGTCACCGAGACGAGCATGATGTTCATGATGCCGATGCCGCCGACGAGCAGCGAGATCCCGGCGATGCTGCCGAGCAGGACGGTCATCATCTGGGTCGATTGGGCGGCCGACTCGGCGATCTCGGACATGTTGCCGACCTGGAAGTCGTCATCGGCCCCGGGGGCGATGCGATGCCGGACCCGGAGGAGCTCCTCGATCTGGCCCTGGGCCTCGGCCATCTTGTCGGTCGAGACGGCCCGGACGTCGGCGGACTGGATGTAGTCGATGCCTTGCAGACGGCGCATGGCCGTCGTGTAGGGGATGCAGATCTGGTCGTCCCGGCTGCCGAAGCCGGCCGACTCGCCCCGTTTCTTCAGGACGCCCAGGACCTTGAACGGGATCTTCTTGATGCGGACGACCTTGCCGATCGGGTCTTCGTCCTCGAACAGGTTCGTCTTGACGTCGGCGCCCAGGACGCAGACCTTCGCCGCGGCCTTGACCATGGCGTCGTCGAAATAGGAGCCCGTATCGACCTCCCAGTTGCGGACCTCGGGATAGCGGGACCCGGTGCCGGCGATCGAGGTGTTCCAGTTCTTGTTGTTGTAGACCGTTTGGGCCCGGGCGCTGACCGACGGGGAAACGTACAGGACCGCCGGGCACTGGTCCGCGATGGCCTGGGCGTCTTCTTCCTTGAGCGTGGTCATGCTGCCCCAGCCGCTGTGGACGCCTTTCTGGTTCTGGCTGCCCGGCCGGACGAAGAGCAGGTTCGTGCCCATGGAGGCGAATCGGGCCTCGATGCCGCGCTTGGCCCCCTCGCCGATGCTGACCATGGCGATCACGGCGCCGACGCCGATGATGATCCCCAGGCCTGTCAGGAAGGACCGCATCTTGTTGCGGCTCAGGGCGCGGAAGGCGATCCGCAACGTTCTTGCCGCGTGCCGGACCGTTCGTTTGATCATTGGGATTCTCCTTGGCGGGCCTTCCCCGGGGGTCAGGACCGCTCCTCCTTGACGATCAATCCGTCTTTGAGGTAGATCCGCGTGCCGGCCCAGGCCGCGATGTCCGGCTCGTGGGTGACCATGACCATGGTGATGCCTTTGTCCTCGTTCAGGGATTTGAAGATGTTCATGACTTCGGAGGACGTCGTGCTGTCCAGGTTCCCGGTCGGCTCGTCGGCCAAGATCAGGGTCGGGTCATTGAGCAGGGCCCGGGCGATGGCCACCCGCTGCTGCTCGCCGCCCGACAGCTGGTTGGTCTTGTGATGGGCCCGGTCCGTCAGGCCGACGGCGGCGAGGGAGGCCAGGGCCCGTTCGCTCGTATCCCGGCCGTTGGTCGGCGAGTAGAGGAGCGGCAGCTCCGTGTTCTCGAGCGCCGTCGTCCGGGGCAGGAGGTTGAAGCTCTGGAAGACGAATCCGATCTTCTGGTTCCGGATGCGGGCCAGCTTGTTCTTGTCGAACGTGGAGACTTCCTCGCCGGCCAGGATGTATTCGCCGGACGTCGGCCGGTCAAGGCAGCCGAGGATGTTCATCAGGCTCGATTTGCCCGAGCCCGACGGCCCCATGATGGCCAGGAAGTCGCCCTGCTGGATGGTGTAGGACACGCCGCGCAGGGCGCGGACCTCGGTCTCCCCGACGTGGTACGTCTTGACCAGATTTCGCAGCTCGATGATATTGCCGGGCATGTTCCTTATCCTTTAGAAAAAGTCATTCCCTGGGCTTAGCGCCGTCCGGCCGGAGGCGGCCCGCCCATGAACATCATTTGGGGGCCCTGTTGCCGGTTGGCGGCGGCCGCCGCGGTCGCCGTCATGTTCCCGGCGAGGACGACGTCCCCTTCCTTGAGCTCACTGCGGACGATCTCCGTGTACGAGGTGTCCGAGACTCCGGTTCGGATCATGACCAGGCTCAGCTTGCCGGTCTTGTCCTGGAGCCAAACGTGTGGCGGCTGCTGACGGGCTTGCCCGCCTCCCGAGGCGCCGCCCTGGCGAGTGAACCCCGTCTGCCCGCCTTGGCCTTGCGGCCGCTGGCCGGCGGCCGACGGTCCGCCCGCGGCCTGGGCCGGCGCGCCGGGCTGGCCGCCCTGGGCCTGCCGCGCGGCCATCATCCGGTCGATCATATCCTTCTGCAGGGCCGCAAGCTCTTCGGGGCTTAGGTCGGGCGTGAAGCGCAAGGCCGCGTTGGAGACGCGGAGGACGTTCTTGGCTTCACCGACGATGATGGACACCGTCGCCGTCATGCCGGGCAGGAGCTTCTTCTCGGGATTGTCGACGTTGACGATCGTCGAGTAGGTGACGACGTTCTGGACCGTCGTCGGCGAGACCCGGACCTGCTTCACGACGCCGTTGAAGGCCTCGTTCGGGTAGGCCTCGACCGTGAAGCGGACCTTCTGGCCTTCCTTGACCTTGCCGATATCGGACTCGTCGACGTCGCACTCGACCTGCATCTTGGTCAGGTCGGTGGCGACCTGGAACAGGACCGGCACGTTGAAGCCGGATTGGAGCGTCTGGCCCATGTTGACCTTCCGGGTGATGACCACGCCGTCGACGGGCGACCGGATGATGGCGTAGCTCAGGTCGACCTTGCTTTGGTCGAGGGAGCTCTTGGCCTGGCTCAAGCTGGCCTGCGCCGACACGAGGGAGCTCTTGGCGTTGAGGTAGTTCGCTTCGGCCGTATCCATCTCTTCGATCGAGAGAAGGCTCTTGGCGAACAGGGCCTTGGCCCGATCATAGGCTTTCTCGGTCGTCTGCAGGGAGACCTTGGCCTGCTCGAGCCCGGCCAAGCGGGTCTGGTAGCTGGCCTCGCTCTGCTGGATCTTCATCTTCAGCTGCTCTTGATCGAGCTCGGCCACGACGTCGCCCGCCTTGACCGGCGAATTGTAATCGGCATAGAGCTTGGTGATCTTGCCCGAGACCTGCGCGCCGATGTCGATCGTCTCGATCGGGTTCAGGGTCCCCGCGGTCACGACCAGGGCTTCGATATCGCCGCGGCCGATCGTCTCGGTCCTGTACTTGGGCTGGCCGCTCTTCCCGTTCTTGAAGACGGTCAGACCGAGGATCGCCCCGGTGATGACGACCAGGGCGACGATGATCCAGATGATCTTCTTCTTCATATCCGATCTCCTTTATTTCTCGCGGCCCGGGGGAGGAGGAGGCTCCGGATCCCGCCGTTCGCGTGAGGGGTTCTGTTCGGCTTCCTTTTTCCGGCGCTCTTCGAAGCGGCGGATCATTTCGTCGTTCTTCTGCTTCTGCTCCGGGGTGAGGACCGCGTTGATCTCGTCCCGAAGCTTCTTGCGGAGCTCGTCCAGCCGGGCGTGACTGTCGGCCCGGTAGGCCTTCATCCGCTCGTCGTTCTGCTGAAAGATCTGGTGCATCTTGTCCTGTTGGTCCTGCGTCAGGCCGAGCTCCTTGGCCCAGCTCTCGGGAGACGGCAGGCGCGACCGTGACTCCGCGGCGCGGCGCGCGGACTTGTGCACGACGTAGCGCTCGCCGAGGACCCCGGCGGCGACGCCGAGCCCGAACACGACGAGAAGCGTCAGGGCAACGAGGAATTTATATTTCGTCTTCATGGGGTCGGCCTCCTCAGGGGCGCCTTGTCATCCAAAGACGCGAACATGAGCATCATGGTCCTCGTCTCCGGCTTGTCCGCTTCGAACAGGGTCCGCGTTTCCGACAGGGGATCCCTGTTTTCGAGGAGCAGGGTCGTCGACTGGCTCATCTCGCGCGCCTGGGGGGCGAAAAAGAGGAACCCGCCCAGGAGAATGACCAGCGCCAGGAACACGGGGATGGCCCTCAGGCTCCACCGTTCCCAGAAGAGCAGGGGCACGAGCTCGGTCTCTTCGCGCAGCCGCGGCTCGAGGCGCTCCCAGAAACGCGGCAAGGGCGCGGCGTCCCGACCGTCTTTCAGGAGGTTGAACATGGACCGGTACTCCTTCTCGGCCTTCCGGCAAGCCTGGCAGGCTTCGAGGTGCCGGGCCAGCAAGCCCTGGGCACGCTCGTCGAGACGTCCGTCGATGGACCTCAGGAGCAGCTTTTCAGCTTTGCGACAGTTCATGGACCCCTCCTTCTTCCGTGAAACAGGGCGCCAGCTTGAGCCGGAGCATCCGCCGGGCCCGGTGGAGACGGGAGTCGACGGTCCCCGGCGACAGCCGGAGGATCCGCGAGATCTCGTCATACGCCAGCCCCTGGATATCACGGAGCGTCAGGATGACCCGGTACTTTTCCGGCAGACTCTCGACGTGTCTGCGGACGAGAGCGCGCCGGACCTCCGTCTCTCGTTCGAGCTCGGCTTTTTCCGTCTGCTCCTTGTCCGAGAAGGCCAGCTCGCAGACGTCGTCCAAGGGGACTTCCTTGGCCCGGCCCTTTTTCCGGAGAAAATCCTTGATATGATTCATGGAGATCCGGTAAAGCCAGGTGCCGAACTCCGATCTCCCGTGGAACCGGGTCAGGGCGAGATAGGCCTTCAGGAAGATCTCCTGGGCCAGGTCGTCGGCCGCTTCCCGATTACGGGTAAAACTCAAAGCCATGCTGAACACCTTCGGCTGGTATTTCGTGACCAGCTCTTCGAAAGCCTGGGGGCTTCCCTCTTGAGCCAGCTTAACCAGCTGTTTTTCTTCCATGCGGATATGCTCACTCTTCCTCCGCACCCTATTAGACGGGGGGAGGGGTCAAATCTTCCCGGACCGGGGTCTTATCTGCTAACGACAGACTAAGGTATCCCGTTTCGCAACGTCCCCTCTCTGAGCTGACCTCCGGCCCCGGAAGGAGGGCGGCCGCCCTCATGTCAGGGCCGCCAATCCCTAATTATACAGGAATCCCCCTGGCATCGGAAATGCGCAAGGTTTCCCCTGGGCCGAGGGGGCCATTAATGGACCAGACCAGGTTCGGCGGCGGGCGGGGGCCTATCCGATCTTTACCGTGGTCTTGGCGATCCCGCCGCGCGTCGAGAGGATGGACACCTCGGCCTCGCCGGAAGTCCCGGGCTTGACCTTGATCTTCCAGCGGACCTCCTTCTTCTCGTTCTGCTTGATGTGCCCGATGTCCTGGCGGGCCCGCACGCCGGCGAGCTCGGCCCCGGCCGGCAGCCGGATCAAAGCCGCGTCGGGGCGGACGATCTTGACCCTGTCGGCCATCTCGAGGGCCGTCGGCAGGAACCCTTCGTTGGTGAAGAGAGCGGTGATCTCGAACGTGTCCGCTTCCTTTTTGACCGGCTTGATGGCGGCAGAGACGATCTTCACCTGGGGCAGGGATTGGGCCAGGAAGAGATTGAAGAGGGCCTCCTTCTTGGCCCATTCCTCGAGGAGCTCGACTGGCGGGTTCTGGCGCCAGAACTTGGGGTTGAAGCCGCCGATCTCGACCTCGCCCAGGGTCGGGTGTTTGAACTTGGCCCAAGGCTTGAAATAGCGGCCGTGGAGCTCCTCGTCGATGTAGCGCAGGGCCTCGAGGTCGGTCACCTGGCCGTCCCCGTCGTAGTCCTTGACCCGGCCTCCGTTCCAGAGCTCATCGCCGTACCAGACCGCGCCATAATAAAGGTAGCCGAAATCGGGGGAGTGGCCGAAAAGCGGCTCCCCCTCAGGCTCCCGCGGGATCTCGAAGCCGTACTCGGCGGCCATGGCCCGCATGGCCCGGTCGCCGCGGCCGAGGTTGGCATAATCCCAGTAGGTGTCCCCGGCGTTGGGGTAGCCGGTGATCTTCTTGCCCTCGGCGTCAAAATATTGATAGATCTTCATGTCCTCGGGGAACATCGATTCGCTCATGCGGCTCGTCGAGGGGCCGTGGAGCAGCATCGGCACGCTCGTGTCCATGGTCTGGCCGACGCTGACGTTCGGATGTTCGAGCAGGAACGTGAAGACGGCCCGGGT
>Ga0326726_10004495_pt1 | contig 12716 bp, 9 predicted proteins | sample MHFenrmetagenome_2_FD_207603 | JGI IMG/M metagenome (GOLD analysis project Ga0326726, IMG submission 207603) | Lab enriched peat soil microbial communities from Michigan Hollow, Ithaca, NY, United States - MHF15MN | ecosystem: Environmental > Terrestrial > Soil > Wetlands > Peat | place: USA...
CCTCCCCCTCCCCCGCGGCCACCACCACCGCCAACCCGCGCGCCACGCCCGCCGCCGCCAAAGACCAGTGAGTCGCCCACGTACACGGCGCCGACCGCCCCGCCGCCCGACCGTCCGCGTCCACCAGCTACCTGCGGCGCGAATCGGCTCCGCAGCAACGTTCGATCGGCGTCACTCGTGAGCAACCTTTCGAGTGCAGAATCGACTTGCGCCTGGAGCGCCTGCCGCAGCGGCGCCGCGGCGATCAACGCGCGCACCGTGTTGGCCATTTGCAGAGCCTGCGCAGCTTGCAGCTGCGTGATCAGCTCGCGTGCCTTCGCTTCCTGGTCCTGCGTCAGCGTGATGCCATTGAAGAGGAGCTCGTAAATCGAGTCGGTCCCTTGAGTGGGTGCGCCAGCGAATGGCCGCGTGACCACAGGTCCGGGCACCTGGCGTCGAATGAGCGTCTCGGGAAGGGCGGCGGAGTCCCTCAGCGTCTGTAGCGCCGCGGGGGTTTCAGAATGGCGACCAGAATCGACTGCGAGGCCCGCCGCCGGCGATTGCTTTGCGAGCGCGCCATTGATCGCCTCGGTCGAACGCATGGATTTGTTCGGCACGGTCGATGTCTGGGCAACGGCCGTCGAATGCAGCGGCGCGACGGACGAATCGTGCGGCGCCGGCTTCGCGGCAGGCGCCGGTGAAGTCGGGTGCGATGCTCGCGGCGGAGCCGGCGGACGCGGCGCGACCCACGCTGCCGACACGACGACGATTGCAATCGCTGCCGCGCCGAGTCGCGCGCGGCGCGACGCACTGCCACGCCGCCGTCCGATCGCGCGAATGCGGCGCTCGAGCTGCGACGCACGCTCGGCGAACGCAGTCGCCCCCAGGAGCGCGAGCCGTCGGCGCGGACGCGCGACCTCCAACAGCAAATCGCCGTAGGAGCGCGCGTCGGCGTCGCGCAACACGCGCGCGTCGCAATCCAGCTCGACGGCGACGCGCAGTCGCATCAGCTGCCACCACAACGCGACGTTCCATGGCATCGCGATGAGGGCGAAGTGCGCGAGCGTGAGGAGCTGTCCGTCACGCGCGCGCCGGTGTTCCTGTTCGTGCCGCAGCATCAGCCCCACCTGTGCCGCGTCCATGGCGAGCGTCCACTCGGGAACGACGATGGCCGGGGACAGCGCGCCCACGAGCGCTGGACCTGTTGCCTGGGACACCAGCACGTCGATCCCCTGCACCGTGTCGCGCCGCCACCACCGGCGCATCCAGGCGAGCGCGATCGTGCCGCAGAGGAAGTGCGCGATCAGCGCCGACGAGAGCGTGAGCCAGGCGATGGCGAGGGGCGCATCGGCCCGCGTCACCGCTGAACGCCAATTCCAACGTGGCGTCGGCGATTGCACGGCGACCGCGGATGCCACGGACGTGTTAGCCAACGAGTCAACGAGCACCGAGGGCGCGATCGCGGAACCGTCGCTGGTCACAGCAGTCGTCGCGGTTGGACGAGACGCGACAAGGTACGCGACGGCCGGCACGACGAGCGACAACAGCACGGCGACCGTCCAGACGTGCCGCACCGGCACGCGGCCGGTGAGCAACGCTTGTTCGGCGACTGCCGCCGCGAGCGACAGTCCGAGCGCGCAGAGCACGCAGTAGAGCATCCACGGGGCGATCATTTGTCTGACTCCTTGAGCTTGTCGTCGAGCAATCGGCGCAGGCGCCGCAATTCGGCCGGCGTGACGCTCCGTTCCGTGACGAGGTGCGTGAGCAGCCGCTCCGTCGAGCCACCGAAAAGCTTCTCGACGAGACGAGACGTCGCGGTCGCGCCGGCGACGTCCTGTTTGACGCGCGCCTGAAAGCGATGCGCCTTTCCTTCTTCGGTGTGCGTGACGTAGCCCTTGTTCTCGAGCACGGTGAGGACGGTGAGCACTGTGTTGTGCGCGAGGTCGTCGCTCAAGCGAGCCCGCACCTCGGCGACCGTCGACGGTCCGCGCTCCCACAGGATCGCCATCACGTCGAGCTCTCGGTCGGTGAACGTCGGCGGCATCCGTTTCCTCCTACGTCTTTCGGTGAGCGGAGACCAGCGGCTCTCCCCTGCATTACCGGCCAAAGCCCGCATATCTCCTATACCTCTAGGAGATAATGAGACGCGGGACAACGATTGTCAATAGTACGCGCGCCCCGTCCGAAACGTTTGCCGCCGTTTAGCCGTTTTTGGCCTCGTGGTACTCCTTTCGGATCCGATCGAGGTCCACGGTCGGCTTCGGGTAGTGCATCCCCAGCCTTTCGAGCTGTTCGACGAGGATCCGCGCGATCGCGAGGTTGCGAAACCACTTATGGTCCCCTGGTATCACGAACCAGGGTGCATGCTTGGTGCTGCACCGGGAGAGCGCGTCGTCGTATGCTTCGATGTAGTCGTCCCAATGCTTGCGCTCGGCATAGTCCGTTTCGCTGATCTTCCATCGCTTCGCGGGCTCGTCGAGCCGAGCCTTGAAGCGCTTCAGCTGCTCCTGCTTGGAGATGTGCAGGAAAAACTTGAGGACGTGCGTTCCCTCGGCGGCGAGCTCCCCTTCGAACGCGTTGATCTGGTCGTAGCGTTCCGACCACACCGCTTGCGAGACGAGCTTGTGCACGCGCACGACCAGCACGTCCTCGTAGTGCGACCGGTTGAAGATCTCGACCTCACCCTTCGCCGGCGTCGCGCGGTGTACGCGCCACAAGAAGTCGTGCGAGAGCTCCTCGGCCGATGGCGACTTGAACGAGGTGACGCGACATCCCTGTGGGTTCATCGCGCCGAAGATGTGGCTGATCGTCCCGTCTTTGCCGGCGGTATCCATCCCCTGGAGGCAGACGAGGAGTGAACGCGCGTTCTCGGCGTAGAGCAGCCCCTGTAACTCGTGGAGCCGCGCCTTGTCCTTCTCGAGCTCCGCGGCCGCTTCAGCCTCGCTCTCGTGGCCGTGCTTGAAGCTGGAATCGATCCGGTCGAGGTCAACCGTCGTTCCAGGCTTGACGATGAAGCGGTCGCTGAAGTCCATCGAGCGGGCCTCCGTCGGGAGTGAGCATCGATCGTGTCGGGCGACTGTTGGCCGACCGCGGCCTTGAAGTTAGGACCACCGGGTCCCCACTGCTCTACCGCAGAGACGCAGAGGCCGCAGAGAAACACGGAATGCCAAGTGGGTCGCGCCACGAGCGGGATTCTTGGTCGACTGGCGCTCGGGAGGCCACTCGCCGCATGACTGCTACGTCGCCGAATCGAGGCATCCCGAGCGGCCTCTAACAAACATCCCGTTCGCGGCGCAACGGAGCTCATTCTCTGCGGTTGTTCTCTGCGTCCTCTGCGTCTCTGCGGTGAGTCTTTTGTTGTTTCTCACCCCGCGCTACTGACTCGGCCTCGTCACGAGAACGACGACGCGATCAGGCTCCCCTGCCGCCGAGGAGGGCACCGTCAACGTGACCCCGTCGCGCGACTCCGCGACACCGACCTCCTGCCCGCCCTTCAGCATCGACGCGCGCACGATGCGAGCGCCGAGCAACGGGAGCGAGAGCGTGCGATCCGGCCAATCGAGCACGTGCACGAACACGGTGTCGCCGCGCCGCGTCGTCGCGCCCCACGCACGCGGACTCACCGGGCCGCCGCGCGTTCCATAGATGGAGCGTCCGTAGGTGCCCAGCCAATCGCCCATCGCGCGGAGGCGCTCGATGGCCTCCGGCTGAATCGTGCCGTCCGGCCGCGGCCCGATGTTGAGCAGCAGGTTGCCGTCGTTTCCTGCCGCGCGCACGAGATAGCCGATCAGCTCCTTCACCGACTTGAACTTCTTGTCAGTGATGTTGAACCCCCACGACTGGTTCATCGTGAGCGATGTCTCGAGCGGTAGCGACCCGATCTCCTTTGTGTTGAAGCCCGCCGTGTTCGCCCCCGGCAGGTCCTGCTCGAACGTCTGGACGTCTTCGCCGGGCTTGGGCGCCTCATGGTGGTTGGGAACGATGAGCGCCGCCGGCTGGAGACCGTGGATCAACGCGTAAGTCTTCGCGAGCCGCCAGTCGACGTCCGGTTTGTCCCACATGCCGTCGAACCAGATGCCGCCGATGGGCCCGTAATTCGTGAGCAATTCGGTCAACTGGGCATCGACGAAGTCGAGGTAGCGACTCCAATCGCCAGCGTCAGGCCGTCCGGTCGCGTGGCCCGTTCGGCCTCGGGGCCAGTAATCCGGATGATGCCAGTCGAGTTGAGAGTAGTAGAAGAAGAGTTTGATGCCATTCGCTCGGCATTCGGCGGCTAGGTCCTTGATCGGGTCGCGGGCGAAGGGCGTCCAGTCGACGATGTTGTAGCGATTCGCCTTGGTGGCGAACATCGAGAAGCCGTCGTGGTGCCTTGCGGTGATCGTGATGTAGCGAACGCCGGCGGCCTTCGCGGCCGCGACCCACGCGCGGGCGTCGAATTTGACGGGGTTGAAGGCCGACGCGAGCCACTCGTATGTGTCGACGGGGATGCCGCGGTTCTCCATCACCCACTCGCCCTGCCCGAGCTGGCTGTAGACGCCCCAGTGGATGAACATCCCGAACCGTGCATCGCGGAACCACTCACGAGCCGCGAGTCGTTCCGCGGGGATCGCTTCGTTCTGCGCGAGCGCCGAGTCGATCGCCGATGCAGCGATCGCGAGCGGAAGAAGGAATGCCAGCCGAGACCAACGCATCAGAAGAGAATACCGCCTCCGGTTCGGACAGCAACATCGAGTCGCCAACCGCTAGGACCGACAGGGCGATCTGCGCATAGCGCAGGACCATCGGTTGCGGCCGAACCGGAAACTTGCCGGCGCGGTGCATGAACCACGCGACGCCAGCGCTTGCTCACTGGCCCCGCATCGGCGCCAGTCGCCCCACTTCCGCGAACCGTTTCGTGACGACGACGAGAGGATTCGTCGTGACATCGGGCGGCCCGAGCATCAGCAGAAATCGACGCCCCGCGGCTCGCGCTGCCGGCTACTTCCGCGCTCTCAGAACGTCGATCTCGGCTTCACGAACGGCATCAACGACGGGTGATAGCTGATGAGCAGTGTCACCAGGCCGACCGTGTACGGGTGATAGTTGTTTCCAAGAAAGTGGTATTGTCCGGTGGGGGAACCGGCGACCTGGCCGATCGTCCCCGGGAGATCGCCCGCTGTCCAGCCCACCGCCAGCGGCACGCCGTTGTTCAAGCCGGTCGTGGTGAACGCCGGCGCGAGGGTGCGGAAGTCGTCCTGCTTGTATCGCTCCGCCTGAACGCGGAGTGTCACCGCCCAATCCAGCGAATACCGATAGCGGAGCCCGAGCGACAACGGTTGCAGCTGCTGGCTCACCTCGGGCCAGTCCTGCGCCGTCGCGGACAGGTTCTGCGCGGCCGTGCCGCCGGTCGGCTGGGCGGCGTTCCTGTTGAACATCTTCCAATGTGAGTCGATCAGCGACCAGCTGCCCAGGAGCTCGAGCTTCTCGGGAATGAGCGACGCGTTGGCGTTGGCGTACCACGTGATGTTCTTATCTTCGTTCGTGTTCATCCACCGGTAGGTTGGGTTGTCGTACGTCACCGATCCAACCGCGCCGGCGCGGTACCGATAGTTGGCGCTGTCCTTCACGTCCTCGCGGAGCCAACCGGCGCTCAGGCTCAGCCAGGTGCCCGGGGTCACATCGAGGTCCAGCCCCTTGGCCAGGCTCTTGTCGCTCTGCACGCCGTAGAGTGAGTTCGGGAACTTGTCGTTCCCCGCCTCGACCATGACGCCGATCGTGACCTGATCGACCGGACTCACCGTGCCGGACACCGACACCCGCGTTCGGTTGCGGTCCGCCTCGTCGTAACGGCGGAAGCCGGTGATCTCCGTTCCGGACTCCGTGTACCGCGTGTTGCCCCGCCGGGACCCGTAGGAGTAGCTCGTCCGGAGCGTGAACCAATCAAAGGTCGTGAAGTCGACGCTCACGCGCGGCATGCGTTCGGTGGTTTTCGCGATATTGCGGACGGCGGTATCGCGCTCCCACGTTTCCAGCCCGAACCCGCCGGACACCGCCAGTCCGGGCACGACGAGGTACGTCGAGCTCAGATTCGCGTTCGTCTTCGTGAACGGGTGTCGCTCGAACCGCTCCGAATCGGCGAGCGTGACCGTGCGGTCGCTCACGATCATGGCCGGAATGGAGAACGCCGGCGTCTGGTTGCTGAGATCGAACGAGCGGTATCGCGCCATGAACGTCAGCCCGCTGATCGGATGCGTCGTCGCCGACACCGTGTACGTCGACGTTCGCATGCGCCCGTCGAGGCTCGGCCGGCTGTAGCTGCTCACGAGGTTGTAATTCGGATCGCGGGCGAGCGAGTCGTTGGACGTCTGCGGGAAGAACTTGTCGTTCTGTCGCGCCCACGACGTGCTGATGGAGCCCATGACGTACGTTCGGAGCGGAAGGACCATCGATCCGTTGGCGCCGCCCGTCTGCGCGAAATTGCTCGGCTCGAGCGACACGCGCGCCGTCGCCGTGCCGTTGGCGAACGAGCTCAGGCTCATCTGCGGGTTGTCGACCATCGTCGAGCGAATGGCGTTGTCGAACCGCGAGTAGGCGTAGGACGCGTTGACCTGATAGCTCTTGATGAAGGACAGCGCTCCGTCGGGCGAACGGTCGCCGGACGTGTAGCCCTGCGAGATGCGTGCGTCGTTGATCGACTGGTCGATCGGCGAGACGTACTCGCGCTGCGGGCCGCTGGAGCCCGAGAACGAGATCGACCGCGGCAGTCCGCCGTTCTTCGAGATGTGCGTGAAGTCTGCCTTAAAATCGAGATACTTGTTCGGTGTCAGCGCCAGTGAGGCCTTGATCGGGTCCACCTGGTTGCGGATCGGTCCGATGTAGGGCGCGTTCCGCCAGGCGTTGGAATCGGGCCGGACCGCCGGCAACGTGTTGAATCCCGGCGTGCCGAGCTCGTTCCCGGGTGAGCGGGCCGTCGTCGAATACGTGTGCGGTATCCGATCCCACCGCAACTGGAAGTCGTAGTTGCCGGGTTTTTTCGCCACGAGCCAGGCGCTCTGATCGCGGTCGAACAGCTTGCGCGCGCTGAGCGAGTACACGGCGAAGCTGTCAGCCGGCGAGTATTTCACGAACAGCTGCTCGAGCAGGGCCGACGATTTGTCGTTCGCGCGGAGATCGCGGTATTCCTGGAACTTCCCGAGTGCCAGCGAGTCGGGACGCGTCGTGTACGAACGGGGTCCGACTTCGCCGGCGACCGAGATCGCTCCGCCGCCGGGAGCCGGAACCTGCGCGCCAATCGCCGGGGCGGCGGCCAGGAGCGCCACCGTCCACACCGAACCGAGACGTGATCGAATAAGCCTCATGAGAGTTCTCCCAGACCGGGCCGGGGTCAGCGCGTGAAGAATGCGCCGGCCGGATGGTTGGAGCCGTGCAGGTTCACGTGGCAGTTCACGCAGCCTTTGTTGTAGACGAACCGCACCGTCGCCAAATCCTCCGGCTTGGCCGTCGTGAATCCGTGCGCCGTCGGATGGCACTGCTGGCAGAGGCGCGGCCGCGAAACCTTGAGCAGCTTTTCCTTGTTGCTACCGTGCGGGTCGTGGCAATTGGCGCAGTTCTCGACGACCGGCGCGTGCTCGTACAGGAATGGCCCGCGTTTGTCGGCGTGACAGGTGAAGCACGTCTGATTGACCGAGCTGGCGAGCAGCAGCTTTTCGTTCGGCGAGCCGTGCGGGTTGTGGCACGTGCTGCATTCGAGCTTGCCGTCGGCGATCGGCATGTGCGAGAACCGCGTCAGCTGATCGACCTTCTGCTTGTGACACTGCGCGCAGGTTTGCATGACCGTTGCCTTGGCCAGATTCCCGCGTTCACTCCCGGCGTGCATCACGCTGTGGCAATCCGTACACGCCACGTTGCGCGACTCGTGCGGGCTGCCGCGCCAGAGCGTCCGGGCGGTCTTGGCGTGACACCCCAGGCACGTCTCGTTGCGCACGGCGACGGGACTCGGATTCTTCTTGCCGAACACGATCAAGCCGCCGCGCTCTTCGCCTCCTGTTTGCACGTGCTGCTTGGCCGGACCATGGCACGATTCGCAACCGAGTGCTTCGCGCTCATCTCGCGGATGCTGAAGGAAGAGCTTCCCCTTGAAGGTCGCGGCGAATTGCGCCGCCGCTGCTCGGTGGCACGTCGTGCATTCACTGGAGCCGGCATAGCCCTGCGGAAGCGCGGCCCCCGCCTTCTGCGGCGCTTGCGCACGGCCATACGCCGCCACCAAGGCAAGCAGGATCGCCGACGTGGAAAGCCAACGCGTGAAGCATCGCATGTCACTCTCCTCAGCCAGTCACGAAATGCCTGGAACAGCGGGCGTCTCGATCAATTCGTCTACCCCTTGTTCTTCGCGCCGATCTCGCGGACGTACTTCGCGACCGCGGCCATCTCTTGCGGATTCAGCTTGTCCTTGAACGACTTCATGTCCTCGGCCTTGCCGACGCCCGTCACCATGACCTTGACCAACGAGTCGTCGCTTACTTTGGCAAGGAACTCCTCGGTGAAGGTCTGCACCTTCGGGAATTTTTCCTTGATGGCCTTCGGAGGAACGCCGCGCACACCGTGGCATTTTCGGCAGTTCTCCTCGTAAAGGGCCTTCCCATCCGGGCCCTGCGTGCGCGCTGTCAGTGGCGCCGAATGTCTCGCCATAGCGGTCAGTGTGGTCGACGCCGCGAGGAGGAGGAGGATGGTCGGACGCGCGATCATGGTTTCGTCTCTTTGGGTTTGAGCGGCTCGGGGAACGTGTCGACAAATTCAGGCTTGCGAGTCACGCCGTTCGCGCCGCGAAGCGTCGTGAGATAGCGAGTGATCTCCTCGATCTCTTGATGGGTGAGCGTCGGTGGACCGAAGGCCGGCATCTTGGAATCGGCGTGGAAGCGCACGGGATCTTCGATGAAGCTGTGCAACCATGCCGTCGAGTGTTTCAATCCGACTTCGGTGAGATCGGGCGCGTCGGGTACGTCGTCCTTCTTCCCCGGCGCCTTTTGTCCGGCGATGGCGTGGCAGGTCGCGCACTGCTGGCGTTGAAAGAGCGCGCGGCCGGACCGCTCGATCGAGCTCAAGGGCCGGCTGGACTCCGGGACGACGGTCGTCGCCGGCTCCTCGCGCACCGCCGATCCGATGAGAAGCCCCGACCCGGCAAGTACCACGCTGAGTGACGCGACCGCCGTCGGGCGACGGGTGATCGTGCGCACGCTCCGGCGATCGAAGAACGGCAGCAGCAACAAGACGGTGACGATCGCCGTCGGTAAGCCCACGGCTACGGCGCTCTCCCACGAGCCCGGGACGAGCTTGAGCAGTTGATAGAGGGGAAGGAAGTACCACTCCGGCCGCGGGACGTAGAGGGTATCGCTCGGGTCCGCCGGGGCCTCGAGGCCCGCGCCGGTCGCCTTCGCGAGGATGACGAGCGTGACGACAACCGCAAGACCGACCGCGACGTCCTTGTAGATGATGTTGGGCCAGAACGGAACTCCTACGCCCTTCGACGCCGCGTACCGGGTCTTGTAGTACGCCGCGTACGCCGGATCGCGCGTCGTCGCGGGCGCACCCGCATCGAGGACATGTGCCCGCGGCGCGATTCCCTGCCGGATGACGAGCGTCAAATGAAGCAAGACGATGACAACGAGCAGCATCGGCAGCAGCAGCACGTGCAGCGCGAAGAAGCGCGCCAAAGTCGCCGCGCCGAGCTGCCCACCGCCTCGCAACACCTTCACGATGACCGAGCCGATGACCGGCGCGGTTCCCCCGATGTTCGTGCCGACCTGCGTCGCCCAATACGCCTTCTGATCCCAGGGCAGCAGGTAGCCGGTGAAGCTGAAGCCGAGGACGATGAACAGGAGAATGACGCCAAGCACCCAGTTGATCTCGCGCGGATACTTGTACGCGCCCATGGTGAAGACGCGGATCATGTGCGCGCCGACCAGAATCACCATGGCGGACGCGCCCCAGTGGTGAATGCCGCGAAGCGTCGCGCCGCTGACGACCGTTTTCTCGAGGTACCGGATGCTGTCGTACGCGTGATCTGGCGACGGCGAGTACCACATGGCGAGCGCGATGCCCGTCACCACCTGAACGACGAACACGGTCAACGTTGCGCTGCCGAGCGTATGCCACCACGTCAGGCCGCCAGGCATTTGGCGCTCGAGCAAGTCGCGCTTGATGCCAGCCAGATCGATGCGTTCGTCGATCCATCGCGCGACTCGACTCACCGTCACGCTTCTACGCGCTCGGCGACGCCGAGCCGGAAGTCGCGGTAGCGCACGTAGACGGCGGCATCGCGAACCTGAACTTCGAGCTCGTCGAGGGGGCGCGGCGGCGGTCCGGCCAGCACGGCGCCCGTCTTCACGTCGAACTGCCCGCGATGACACGGGCAGGCGAAGGTCTTCTTATCGGAGGCGAGCACGAAGCCACAGCCCAGATGGGTGCAGTGGCCGTTGTAGGCCTTGAAGGTGTCGCCGTCCTCGGTGTACAGCCACACGCTCATGAGCGCGCGGCTTTCGATCCACGCGTCGTCTTGCGATTCCACGAAGTCAACGCGAATCGGCACGCCGATGTCGAGCGTCGCCGTGTCGTCCGCGACCTTGATCCAATCCTTTGGTTTGTTCTTCTGGAGCGCCGGCGAAATGAACGAGCCCAGGACCGGGATGCCGACCAAGGCCGCGATGGCGGTGGCTCCGACCCCACTGACCATCCGCATGAAGCCGCGGCGTTCAATCGCTGGCGGCTCCGACGAAAGAACCTCGTGAGCTTGCTCGCTGCCCGACACATCACCTCCGCCCTCAAGGGACCTGTCCATCGCCGGTTCGGCTCGCTGAATACTCCGTTGTGCGAGAGAAAAGTCAGTCAGGATAATCCTGACTGGGATTGGCACTTCTCCCCTTGTCACCGACGTAACTGGGACCGCGAGGAGGAATGACGAAGCCCGCCATCACTGAACGTGATGGCGGGCTTAGGAAATTGCCCCTCCTGGGATCGAACCAGGACTCTCCTGATCCAGAGCCCGATTCCGAGCACCCCGAGCGTATTGGCCTGGAGTTGGGTGGTCTGCGGTCGCATCGCCATGTTCGTGCTCGCAATGGTGTTGGTGCACGAATGTAGAACCCGACGCGCAACTCGGAAAGCGTCGTGTGGCGGCACGGTCGCTCTTGACGGTGCCCCACGAACGTGTCAACGTGCAAGCGGCGCCGATCCGCGCCCAACCTCTCGAGACTCCGCCCCAGCCGGAGTCGAGTGCGAGGCAAAGGGGGGCAGACTCCCGGATCCGTTCGTCGGTCCTTTGCGTCACCACGCGCGCTGCTGGGGAGTGGCCCGTGGTGTACCCAAAGGAGACCAGACGATGACCAGCCAGAAGGATTTCAAGCGCCTCGTTCGCGCTCGCATGCGGAAGACCGGCGAAGCCTACACCGCCGCCCGCGCCAAGCTGCTCGCCAAGCCGTCACGCGCACGCACCACCAAGCCGACCGCGCGCTCGAGCGCGCCGGCCGTCGATTACGGCAAGCTCGCGGGAATGAGCGACGCGGTCGTGAAGGAGAAGACCGGGTGCACGTGGGACCGGTGGGTCCACGCGCTCGATTACTCGGGCGCCGACACGATGACGCACCGCGAGATCGTCGACTTCGTTCACAAGAGATACAAGACGAGCGGATGGTGGTCGCAGATGGTGACGGTCGGCTATGAGCGCATCAAGGGGCTGCGCGCGCGCGGACAGCGGCGCGACGGTTCGTATGAAGCAACGAAGTCGCGCACGTTCAACGTGCCGGTCGATGCCTTGCACCGAGCCTTCGCCGACGCGACCGTCCGAAGGCGATGGTTGGCCGAGCCGGGCGTGCGGGTGCGCACCTCGACGCCGCCAAAATCGATACGACTCGGCTTCGTCGACGGCAGCATCGTGGCCGCCGGCTTCACGCCGAAAGGCAGCGCGAGGAGTGTGGTCGCTGTGAGCCATGCGAGACTGCCGACTCGCGAAGCAGCAGAGAAAGTGAAGCGGTACTGGACGGAACGATTCGCCGCCCTGGCCGACGCCCTCGACTAGTCACGCGCGAACGAGATGACTGACTTCTCAGGTCTCTGGTCTCGGGTCACTGGTCTCCGGGTTCAAATCTCGGAGACGAGAGGCCTGAGGCCGGAGACCTGTAGGCGCGTCCTCATCGGCGCGCTACTGCTTGCCTCGTCCGCGGGCCCTACCGCAGCCCAAACGCGCGTCCTCCGTGTTCATTCGAAGCTCCTCAACGAGGACCGCGTCGTACACGTCAGCCTGCCGGCGAACTACGCACTCGCGCGCCAGCGCTACAACGTCATCTACTTGCTCGACGGCCAGGTGCGCCCGTTCTTCGATCTGACGGTCGCGTCGGCCGAGTATGATGTGGTCGGAGACTCGCACGACGTCGCGACGCCTCCGCAGATCGTCGTCGGGGTGGATCAGCGCGATCGGGGTGAGGACCTCGCGCGGAACCAGGAGCTCTTTACGAGATTCCTCGTCGAGGAGCTGGTGCCATTTGTCGACCACACCTACCGGACCACCGGCTATCGCACGCTGATCGGCCACTCCCTCGGCGGCCGATTTGCGTTGATGACCTTCTGTCGAGTCCCGGGCGTCTTCCCCGCGGTGATCGCCATTAGTGCCACGGGCGGCGATTCCACCGCGTTCGATGCGATGACCGGCTGTCTCGCCAGGTCGTTCGCGTCGAACCGAACGAAGGTGCAACAGCTCGTTCTCTCCG
>Ga0326726_10004497_pt1 | contig 12714 bp, 9 predicted proteins | sample MHFenrmetagenome_2_FD_207603 | JGI IMG/M metagenome (GOLD analysis project Ga0326726, IMG submission 207603) | Lab enriched peat soil microbial communities from Michigan Hollow, Ithaca, NY, United States - MHF15MN | ecosystem: Environmental > Terrestrial > Soil > Wetlands > Peat | place: USA...
GTTCGAGGACCAGATGATGTTCCTGGCCTCGCACGGCTACCGGTGCATCGCCCACGACCGCCGCGGCCACGGCCGCTCGAGTCAGCCGGCGAATGGGAACGACATGGACACGTACGCCGACGATCTAGCCGAGCTCACGCGAGCGCTCGATCTTAGGGGCGCGGTGCACGTCGGTCACTCGACCGGCGGCGGCGAGGTCGCCCGGTACATCGGACGCCACGGTACATCGCGCGTCTCGAAGGCCGTGCTCATCAGCGCGGTCCCGCCGCTCCTCCTCAAGACGGCTGCCAATCCCGGCGGCATTCCCCTCGAGGTGTTCGATCAGATTCGCGCCGGCGTCGCGGGCGACCGCTCGCAGTACTTCAGAGAGTTCAGCCTTCCGTTCTACGGTTTCAATCGGCCCGGCGCCACGGTAAGCCAGGGACTGCGCGATTCGCTCTGGCTTCAGGCAGTGATGTGCGGGCTCAACGCCGAATACGATTGCATCAAGGCGTTCTCGGAGACGGACTTCACCGCCGACCTCGCGCGGTTCGACGTTCCGACGCTCCTCATCCACGGCGACGACGACCAGATCGTCCCGATCGGCGTGTCGGCGATGCGCTCATCGAAGATGATCAAGGGAGCGCGCCTGGAGGTCTACAAAGGCGAGCCACATGGCATCTGCTCCACGCGCAAGGACCGCGTGAACGCCGACCTGCTGGCGTTTCTCGGAGCGGCGCAACGCATTGTCGAAGCGGCGTGAGCGGAAGATCCCGGCGAATGTGACCGGCGCGTGACCGAGCCGGGCGCACCGCGAGTAGCGCGGCGGCGCCCGGCTCGTAAGTTCCGACGACATGCTCACCGTCGCCTTCATCGCCGCCCTCGGCCAAGCCGCTCCGCCGCAACAGACCCCTCAGCGCCAGATCTCGGACCCGGGCGCGATTGCCACCGGCCTGCGCGTGACTCCGGCCGGAATTCAAAGTGTCTTCGAAGGAAAGGTCAGCGGCGTCCGCTTCGGGCTCACATCCGACGAAGTCTGGGTTGCCGTGCCGGGCAACGTGTTCCGTCTCGATTGGAAGCGCAATGAGTCGCGCGCCCGACGCCGGATCGCCGGCACACCGGGCATCTATGGCCTCGCGATCGACACCGTCGGCAAGCGGGTCGTCACGTCGTTCGTGGGGCGCCTTCCGACCACGACGGGCCCCGCGACCGCGCGCCGGCCGGCGGTGACGCACGTGAGCGCGCTCGACGCCGACATCACTGGCGATTCCACGTCGTGGCGATTCGACTCCGGCGCGCTCGGCGATTTCATGGCCGGTGCGCCCGCCGTTGCCGCGCGAACGGGCGCCGACGGCAAGAGGCTGGCGGTCGTTCCCCTGCCGGCCAACGACAGTCTCGCGGTGCTCGACGCGGAATCGGGCGCGCGGCTTCGGACGATTTCGCTCGGCGTCGAGCCGATCGCGGCGGTGATCTCGTCGGATTCTCGCGTGGCGTACGTCTCCGTGCTCGGCGGCCCCAAGCCAACCAAGGCCCAACGTGCGTCGATGCAGTGCTGCGACGCGCGCGCCGAGGCGGTGCGTGTCGATCCGCGCGGCATCGCGCTGCCGGGGAGCGTGAGTCGCGTCGATCTCGTCACCGGCGCGGTGACGCAGGAGATCGCGGTCGGCCGCCATCCGACGGCGCTGGTGTGGGACGAGCCCGGCGCGCGGCTGTACGTCGCGGCGGGCAATTCCGACTCCGTCACGATCATCGACACGCGGACCAATACTGTGTCCGCACGGCTAGCCATCGCGCCATTTCGCGAACGCAAGATCGGGCTCGCGCCCACGGCGCTCGCGCTCTCACCGGATCGAAAGACGCTCTACGTCGCCCTCGGCGGCGTGAACGCGGTCGCGGTGTACGCGGTCGGCGGCGCGAAGCCCTCGCTCCAGGGTCTGATTCCCACGGCCTGGTATCCGTCGAGCATCGACGTGAGCTCCGACGGCCGATTCCTCGCGGTGGCATCGCTGTTCGGCCTCGGGGCCGGCGAAGGAACGTTGCATGGCCAACGCTCCCGGTACGTGTTCGCGACGCGCGGATCGGTGCACGTGATCCCGATTCCCACCGGCGCGGAGCTCACCGCGTACACCACGGCGGTGAGCGAGAACAATCGCCTCGCGCTCGTCTCCGCGCCCGCCGACGAACGTGAGGCGCCGCGTCGCAACGTGAGCGCGCGCGTCGTTCCCGAGCGCCCGGGCGAGCCGTCGCTCATCAACCACGTGGTCTTCATCGTGAAGGAGAACCGTACCTTTGATCAGGTGTTAGGTGACCTCGACCGAGGAGCCCACGACAGCTCGCTCGTCGTCTACGGGCGCGACGTGACGCCGAACACGCACGCGTTGGCCGAGCGCTTCGTGACGCTCGACCACTTCTTCGCGTCGGGTGGCAACTCCGCCGACGGGCACCAGTGGCTCACGCAGGCGAACGAGACCGAGTACCCGATGTGGCCGCTCTACTATGGCAGGAGCTATCCGTCGGAGGCCGAGGACGCGCTCACGTACTCGTCGGGCGGATTTCTGTGGGAGGCGGCGCGCGCGAAGCACAAGACGGTCTCGATCTTCGGCGAGTACGCGCCGTCACCGAAAGTGTCCTCCGATACCGTGCGCAGCCGAATGCTCGCCGAGTATTTCGCGCGTCCCGGCGACTACGCGGCACACCGCGATATCCTGAAAAAGCGGTTCGCCACGCGGTCGGACATCCCGTCGCTCGATCGCGAGTTGGTGCGCGAGTATCCGGGATGGACGGAGGAAGTGCCCGACGTGATGAAGGCGGGCGACATTCTCGCCCACCTCGCGGACTGGGAGACGTCGCGCGAGATGCCGAACCTCGTCATGGTCATTCTCCCCAATGACCACACGCAGGGCACGTCGCCGGGCTGGTGCACGCCGAAGGCCTGCGTCGCCGACAACGATTTCGGCCTGGGCAAGATCGTCGACGGACTCTCGCACTCGTCGTTCTGGAAGGACATGGCGATTCTCGTCGTGGAGGACGACGCGCAGGACGGCGTGGATCACGTCGACGGACATCGGACCGTGGCGCTCGCGATCTCGCCCTACGCCAGACGCGGCGCGGTCGACTCGACGTTCTACAGCCAGCCGAGCATGGTCAAGACGATCGAGCTGATGCTCGGCCTGCCGTCGATGTCGATCTTCGATCTGGTCGCGACGGACATGCGCGCCAGCTTTCTCGACGCAGGCGCGGCGCCGGATCTCACGCCGTATTCGGCGATCGAGCCCAAACAGTCGCTGCGCGACGTGAACCCGGCGCCGCGATCGATCAACGGTCGCTTCTCCGTCGAACGGCGCGACGCGGCGCGTCTCTCGGCACGGATGGTGTTCGACCGGCCGGACGAAGCGCCGAGCGAGAAATTGAACCGCATTCTGTGGCACGACGCGCGCGGATGGGACACGCCATACCCCGCCGTGAGGCGCTCGCTGTTCTTCCCGATGTCGATCGACATCGCGGACGAGGATCGAAAGGAGAAGAAGGCGGCAAAGCGCGACGAGTGATGACCGCGCCGGACGCGCGGGATCGTTAGCGCCCGCGATCCCGCGCGTCGGCAATCCGGTCGATGAACGACTCGATCGGCTCGCCTGGAACGCGCCGCGGCAACACGAACGACGGATCATCCGGCTGTTCTGGCGCGCGCGTGCCGACCGGCTCGTCGACCATCCGATCTCCACCGCGCCATTCAACCGACCGCTCGAAGTCCTCGACAGCCTCGAGGAGACGAGCGAGTCCGTCAGGCGAATCCTCCGGCGTCGTAGCGACGCCAACGGCTTCCAGACGCGCGACAACCTCATCTCGCACGCGACGCACACCGGCCTCTACGTCGTCAAGACCCATGATCGGAACCCTCCGCTGGTGACGCGGGCTACTCTCGCGCTCAAGCGCGGCATCTTTCACGCCCCCGAGGTGCGCTCTCGCCAGGAACGACGCTTGCCCGATACCTCGGCATGACGAACTTTGGGAACGTGTCGCGCGAGTGGTGCGCCAACCGATTTCGGCGGATGTGCTCGCGCGTACCGCCGCGCCAGAGTGCGGGTGGGGCCTTGGTCCTAGCGCTCTTCGCCGCGACGGCGTCGTCTTCGGCGCAGAGCGCGGCGACCCAGCCGGCGCCGGACTCCATGCGAGTGCCCATTCTCGTCTATCACAGCGTGGCACCGCATCATCCGGAGCAAACCGCCGAACAGCGTCAGTTGGACGTGGACACCGCGGTGTTCAGAGAGCAGATGAGCTATCTCGCCGAGCACAGGTACCACGTGATCTCGCTGGCCAGGTTGGTCGAGGTGCTCGACGGAAATGCGCCGGCTCCCGAGCGCGCCGTGGTGATCACGTTCGACGACGGCTGGGAGAACCAATACCACTACGCCTTCCCCATCCTCCGTCAGCTCGGCCTGACAGCCGCGTTTTTCGTGTACACCAGGCCGATCGGGCGTGACGCGCTCTGGATGAGCTGGGAGCAACTTCGCGAGTTGCAGGATGCGGGGATGACGGTCGGATCGCATTCGCGCACGCATCCGATGCTCACCGGTGCGGACGTGGCGCTAGAGGACGAGGTCGAGCACAGCCGCGATGATATTCGGCGCAACCTGGGAACGGTCCCGGACTTTTTCGCGTACCCGTACGGAGCGTGGGACGCGCGTGCCGTTGCTGCCGTACGCGCGGCCGGGTACCGGGCGGCGCGGGCCTTCCCGGGCGGCGCGTGGAACGCGGCCATGGAGCGCTACACGCTACGCTCCGTCCTGGTGACCGACGACATGGACGCGTTCGAGCGCGCGGTAGGTAAGCCGAATTGACGGAGCGGATTCATGGGACTTAGTTCACGCCGCGGTGGCGCAATGCACGACCACACTCGCGAGACCTTGGTCCCGCTCACACTCCTCGCGGCGGCCTCGGGCGCCCGAACCTGGTCCGGTGTGGCAGCCATCGCGCCGCGGACCGTCGTGCCGATCGTCGCCGCGGGCGAATTGATCTTCGACAAGATGCCGAACGTTCAAGATCGAATCGATGGGGCCTCGCTGCTCGGCCGCATCGCCGCTGGCGCGGTGGTCGGTGCCATCGTCGGCGGCCGCGCAGGAATGAATCGCGGACAATCGGCGATCTTGGGCGGCCTCGTCGCCTTCGTGAGCGCACACGCTACGTATAGAATGCGGCGCGCACTGGGTGAGCGCCTGCCGGCGGTCGCGGCCGCTCTCGTCGAGGACGCGATCGTCGTCGCCGCAGCCGCCGCCGGCGCGGCGCTGCTTCGTCGAAGCGCTCGTCGTGCAGCGGAAGGCCCGAAGGCCCAATCAATTGCCTCTGCGGACACTCCGGCGAGGGCCGTGGTTTGAGACGAACGGCGCGAGATGAATGCTCAGAAATCCAATCGAAAAGTTGGCCGGCGGCTCGGTGACCGCGGCGTCGCCCGTGGAATGCCCGTGAAGCGCGGTGACCGCGATGACCGCCGCGCCCATGACAGCTGCGCCAACCAACACGCCGGTGCGCGTGCGATCGAGCTGCCTGGACTCGAGCTCCAGCAGGTCGCCTCGGTTGATGAGGATCTGTTGAAAGAGCCCCTCCTGCGCGCCGAGCGTTCCGATCGGTGCCGACGGGACTCGGAGCGTCAGCCCTTCAGCCGCGTTGTGGACGACTGGACCGCTGAGGAGACGCGCGTCGGACATGCCGAGCGAAGGAGCAAGCTGCGCGGCGGTCGGCGCCGACACGCGGGCGCGCACCTCCAACCCTGGTGTCGCGCTCGCGATGTCGATGGTCGAATAGGTATAGCAGCCGGCGAACAGCACCGGGGCGAACAGGAACACGACTGATTTCAAGACTGCCACTCTCATGAAGTCTCTCTGACCTCCCAGGATTCGCCCTACGGCTTCGTATCGAGGCAGCCCTTGTAGTTCGGATTGTTCCGCTCGGAGAATGGAACGATCATGCTCGTCGCGGTTCCATACGAACCGGACAGCTGCCCGGTGACGGATGGCGTTCCCGAGGCCGCGACCAACCCGGTCGGAAAGACGGTTTCGGTGCCGCGTCCGTACTGGCGAACCAATCGCCGCATGTCACCAAGCCGATGCCCCGTGAGCCACGTCCAATACGCGCGCTCCTGGAAGTACTGATCGACGGCCGCCGCCTGCGTCGTCGGCGCCGATCCGGCGATCGCGGTGATGGCCGGCGTGTTGGTCGTGCGCAGCGTGTTGAGGCCCGCGAACACGGCGTCGCGATCGGCCTGTGCTCCTCCCTGGAGGCGTGCCTCGAGAATGTCGAGCTGCGCCTCCGTGCCGTCGCCGATGATGCCGCTCGTCGTCTGCCCGAACTTCGTCTCCGTGGGCAGGTTCGTCGAGATGCTGTTGAACCCGATGCGCGTCGACGGTGACCACGGAATGCGCGGGTCGGGCGTCGAAAGGTATGGCAGGCCGTTCTTGCCCTCGTTGTTCACGACGCTGTAGCGCGAGGAGCCGTTCGCGGCCGCGTTCCACATTCCATTCTGCTCGCGGGAGCTTGCCGTCGAGTGAAACGTGAGCAACTGAAAGGTGCGTGGCACGGCCGCGACTGCCGCGGCGGCCTCGGGGAACTTGCCGAGATTGAGCAGCGCACGGGCTTTGCCGATCTGTGATCCGTAGAGGACGCGCTTACTAGTGTCGGCGACGGCCAGCGCGGAGTCGAAGCTGGTGACGGCGAGGTTGAACAGGTCGGTCGTCGAGTTGACCGGACCGTACGTCACGACGCCGTTGTCGTCAGCCGTCGAGAACGCTGTTCCGGAGCAGAATCCCTCGGCCAAGAAGATCTCGACGAAGCCGCGCAGCATGTACATCTCGCCGCGCTGCCACTTCTGCGCCGGCTGCGTCGCGGCGAGCACGGTGGCCGCCTTGATCGCGCCGGAATGCGCCTGCTGGAGCGCGCGGTACACGGATTCAGTCGACGAATTGACATCGATCGGCGAGCGCGAGTTCACCGACAACCGCTCGGCGAACGTGTCGCTCGCGACCATCTCGTCCGACATGTCGCCGGCCATCGTCGTGTACGAGTCGGTGGAGCCGTCGAACCCGACGGTGAAGTCGGAGATCACGCCGAATCGCAGAGGATCCGTGCCCGTCGGCGTGTTGAAGATGCCGGGCGACAGAATGTCGGGCGTGGTGACGTTGAGGACTTCGCTGGACTTGCAGCCGGCGCCGAGCGTCAACGCCGCGGCGCCGAGAACGGTGACGCGCGCGCGGCGCGAGAATGAGATGTGAGTCATTGTCGTCGCCTCAGTAGTTGAGGTTGAGGCGGATCGTGAATTGCCGAAGCGGCGGCGTGGCGAAGTACTCCTCGTTGCCGCGCGTATCGGAGTTGCCGACCGTCGACTCCGGATCGATGCCCGGATACGCGGTCCAGACGTGCAGATTTCGGCCGGTGCCGACGAGCGCGACTTTGCTCGCGCGGAGCTTGCTCGCGAAGCGGTCAGGCAGCTGGTACGTCACGGACAACTCCCGGAAGCGCGTGAACTCGCCGTTGAGGAAGTACCCGGTGTAGATGTTGAGGTTGTCCGCCACCGCGGCCGCCTGATCGGCGAGCGACGCCTTCGGATCCCAGAGGCCTTCGCATGACGCGCCGCCCTGGCACCGGTGCCGGAGCGTATTGTAGAACTTGCTCATTCCATCCTTGTGATCGAACTGCGCCGTAATTGCGAGCTTCCGGCCGAACAGCTCGAGGCGTGGCGTCAGCGCAAACTCGTGCGTCGGCGCCGTCGGGCCGATGTAGACCGCGGTGTCGCTGAAGGTCATCTCCGAGGCGACGATGATGCCGTCCTTGTTCGCGTCGTTGTAGGTGTACGTCCTGCCCCACAGCGAGAACAGCGGATACCCGGGCGCGTTGTACTGCGTGCTTCGGTTGCCCGTGAAGATCGGCGTGACGCCCTGACCAAGCGTCAGAATGCGGTTCTTGGTCGTCGATCCGGTCAACTGCACATCGAAGCCCACGTTTCGAGTGTCGAGCACCCGCTGGCTCAGCGTCAGCTCGAACCCTTGATTGCGCGTCGACCCGATGTTCTCGAGCAACGTATTGATCGTGCCGCCGAGCGACGGCGCGAGCGGCGCGCTGATGAGCGCGTCCTTCGTCTTCTTGTTGTAGTAGGTGAGCTCGACCGACGTCCGATTCGAGAACGCGCTCACGTCGAACCCGCTCTCGAACTCGCCTGAATACTCCGGCTTGAGGTTCGCGTTGCCGAGCGCGGACAGCGTCACGCCGGACTGCTCGACGCCGGAGATGTTGGCGTTGGCCGTCTGATAGAAGCGAAGGGCGTTGAGCGCGCCGGGCTGCACGCCGGACGACCCGTACGTCGCGCGAACGCGGAACGAGTTGATCGCGTCGATCCGCGGGAAGAAGGATTCGTCAGAGAGCAACCATGACGCGCCGATCTTCGGGTAGTACACGCCCGCGAACCCCGTTCCGAACGCGCTGTTGCCGTCATAGCGCAAGCCGCCGGTGAGGAAGACACGATCGGCGTACGACACCACTTCCTCGCCATACGCGCCGAGGTTGATCGACTCGGTCGTCGACTGGGTCGCCGTCCGCGTCGCGCCGGCGCTGGTCGTCGTCGCGCCCGGCGGCATGCCCAACCCGGTGCCGGTGCTCGACGAGAACCAGCTGCGGAAGTACTGCATGCCGGTCGAGGTCTTCAAGCCGAACCCGCGGCGCTGAGACATCGTCGCCGTGCCCCCGACGTCAACCGTATAGATGCCGGTCTCCGCGCGGTTGCTCTGCACACTGCCGGTGCGAGCCTGTTCGCCGAACGGTCCCTGGCCGAATTGCTGGAGGAACGTGGCGTTGCGCGCGCTGTAGTCGTACCCCACGTTCGCGCGCGTCGTCAACCACGGAATCGGCAGGTACTGCACGTTGAGACCGTTGATGAAGCGGTTGATGTTCTGGGTCGTGACTTGCGCGAAGATGTCGCCGATCGGGAAGCTGCGATATCCGTAGAGCGGGACGCCGCGGGCGTCCTTCAGATCGGTGCGCGCCGAGCCGCCGATCGCCGCCACCATCATACCGTCGCTGTTGTCTTCGTTCTGTGGCTGGCGCGAATCGTTGTCGACGTAGGCCGTCGACAGCGCGAGGTTCAGCTTCGACGTCAGCTGCGTGTTGAGGTTCGTCCGCAGATTGACCTTCTTCTCGGCGTTCGGATAGATCTGATCGGCACCGATCGTCGATCCGCGCTCGGTCATCAGGCGATCGATCTCACGACCCGGCATCTTGTACGGACCCTGCGTGTGCTCTTCGTCGCCGCCGACGAAGAACTGGAGTCGATCGGCGCCACCAGAAACCTGCAGGCCGTATTGCTGGCGGTTGCCGTTCGCGAGCGGCGTGAAGTCAGGCTCGTTCAGCACGTTGTTGTGATACGTGCTGTCGATGATGCAGCTGCCCGATGCCTGTTGAACGAGCGTGCAGGTCTTGAGACCCGTGCGGCGATCGAACGACACCCACAGATCCGGATAGCTTCCCTTGTGCGGGTCGTAGAGCGTCCCCTGCTCGGTCCACACCGAGTAGCGTGGCGCGCCGACATGGCCCTTCTTCGTCGTGATCACGATGACGCCGTTCGCCGCCTGCGTGCCGTACAACGTTGCTGCCGCCGGACCCTTGATCACATCAATGGTCTCGATCTCTTCCGGATTGATGTTGTCGAACGCCGACGCCGTCGTGCCGCCGGTGCCGATGCCGCTGTCGCCCGTCTTGGCATCTACGCGAACGCCGTCGACGTACACGATGGGATCGTTGTTGAGCGACAGCGACGACTGTCCGCGAATTCGAATGCGAGACCCCGAGCCCACCGCGCCGGATGAGACGACCTGCACGCCCGCCGCGCGGCCGGACAACAGCTCTCCCGTGCTACTGATCGGGACCTCGGCGATCTTCGACGCCACGTCGATCGTGGACACGGTGTTCGAGATTTCCGCCTTGCTCTGCACGCCGGTCACCGTCGTCACCACGGCGGCGAGCGAGAACGGAGCCTGAGTGAGCACCACGTCGACCGTGGCGGTAGCGCCTGCGGTGACCCTGACGCTCACGTGCTTGGCCTCATAGCCGATACGACTGACCTGGAGGTCGACCGCTCCCGGCGTCACCCCCCGAATCGTGTAGCGTCCGTCAGCGGCGGTTTGGGCCCCAATCTGCGTCCCCGTGACGCGCACGCTCGCGGCGCTGAGCGGCATCGACGTGCCGCCTTCGGTCACTCGACCGGTGATGACACCGGAGCTTCCCTGCGCCGACGCGATGCGGCCGGCTCCCGCGATTCCGAGTGCGGCGACTGCGAGAGCAAGCCAGTGCCGGCGTGACGCTGGTCTAATGGCCACTACGCACCTGCAGGAGCTGCGTTCTTGCATGTTGTTCTCTCCTGGCCGAATGACGGTTCCAGTTCGACGGGCGACCGTTGGGAATGGTGCGCGCTTGGTACCGATCGTGCGCACCAGCTGGAGCTGCCGCGGTCACAGCGTCGGGAGGGCGGGGAAAGGAATGACAACTCGCACGGCTTCGGGCGCCTTTCTCGGCGAACCTATGGCTCGGAGAAATGGATGTCAACGAGGTCACGAACGGGCCATTGGTTCGGCGACCTGCAACGCCGAGAAGATCAACGGCCTTCTGAGCAAGGGACCACGACCGTGATCGGGAGCTGCTCGCCAATCCTGGTCTCCACGCGCCATCTGTCTGGCCATGGTTTTTCGGACGCTTTCGGCGCCGAACGCATGATCGGCGAAGTGGACGTCAACGAGGCCCGGCTCGTTGGGGCCAGACGTTGTATGCGCGAGATCGACGAACGAAAACTCCCGACTGTGCGGTGCCCTGCGGCGACTCCGTTGTCTCTCCGCACCGTCGTTCAGGTCGCCAGCCCGCGCGAAGCGGCGATACCACGATCTTCGATCGCTCTGGCAGTCCCACCCTACTAACACCGAGGGAGCACCACGTCGGACACGCCGAAGAAGCCAGAGCAGCAGACCGAGCAGGAACGCTGAGAGGGTATCACCGATCGGCCAGACCATCGCTGCCGTCGCTCGCTCGACACCGAGTCACCCATGAGTACCGCGTATGGGTTTTCTTCGACGCGTGTGATCCAACTCATAGCACGCACGAACAGGGAATGCTATGATCGTCGCGTCGCTCAGGCAGTCCAACCCTATCAACACCGAGGGAGCGCCATGTCGGACACGCCGAAGAAGGACCAGGAGAACGCGGAGCAATCGCTGGAGCCGAAGTCCTCCGCGGACAGCATCGGTGATCTTCCGGAGAAGTCAGTCACCGATCAAGAGGCACAGTCGGTGAAGGGCGGACACAGCGATGACGCTCCGACAGAAAGAAAGAGGCTCTAGTCTCCGCTGGGCACTTGTGGCGGCGCCCCCGCGGCGTCGCCCGAAACCTGAAGACCGGATTGCTGGCGGTTGCCGTTCGCGAGCGGCGTGAAGTCCGGCTCGTTCAGCACGTTGTTGTGATACGTGCTGTCGATGATGCAGCGGCCCGACGCCCACATCATGGGCTCTCCACAACCGCCGGCACCTCACGCACGGGATCCACCACCGGCTGTCGCGTATCGAGAAGCATTGCCTCGAGGTCGAGATCGCGCTGCACGCGCCGCATCACGTCATCGGGAATCTCGTCCCGGTCGCGCATCTCGACGAGCGCTCGTTGCTCCGCGTCGATCATCTCCTGCCGGAGGCGTCGATACTCGGCGACGCGTTCTTCGTCCATCTCGCCGGCGTCGTGCGACGGCGCGGCGGTGAGATGCTCGTGCGCAAGCTCTGCCGCGGCCGTCCCCCGCGCTCGCATCGCCGCCTCGCGCGCGGCCCAGCGCCGCGCGCGCTGGCGATGCCGCTGTCCGAGATAGCGCACGACTTCCTGACGGGTCGAGCGTCGCGCCGCTGCCGAGTCGAGCGCCGCGAGCCCGGCCTCCACTGCGGCCAGACGCGCGTGGACCTCCTCCTCTTCCTCTCGCCCGTCGCCGTGCAACCGAAGGCGACGGGCGAGCGGCGCCAGCGTCGGACCTTGAACGACGAGCGTCAGGAACGTGACCGCGAACGCGATGAACACGATCTGGGCGCGCGCGGGAAACGGCGCCCCGAGCGCCGTCACTGTCGGAAGCGCGAGCGCGATCACGACCGAATCTCCACCGCGCAGCCCGGTCCAGGCGACAAAAGCGATCGATCTGACAGACGGAGGCGGATCGTGCGCGCCGCGCAACATCGGTCCGATCGTTCGCGCGACGTATGCACTTGGCACGACCCACACGATGCGCACGAGCACCAGGCACAGCGTGATCCACGCCGCCTTTCCAATGAGCGACCCGAGCGCATCGCCGTGGAGCTCGCGCGTGACAACCGGCAGCTCGAGTCCGACGAGGATGAATACCAGGCTCTCGAGCAGGAAGGTGACGACGGTCCACAGCGCGATGCGCTCCACGCGAGCTTCCGGTCCGACGAGACCGGGGAGCACCCGTGCCATGTACATCCCGGTTGCGACCACGGCGAGCACTCCGGAGACGCCGACCAGCTCGGCGGCGAGGTAGGACGCAAACGGCGTCAGAAGCGAGACGGTGTTCTGCACCACCGAGATGCGGCGCGTCAGCAAGTGGGCACGCGCCGCGACGTAGCCGAGCCCCAATCCAACCGCCGCGCCGCCGGCGCCCCCGACAACAAACTGGACCAGCGCCAGCCGGGCAGAAAACGCGTTCGTGACGGCGGCGGC
>Ga0326726_10004498_pt1 | contig 12712 bp, 12 predicted proteins | sample MHFenrmetagenome_2_FD_207603 | JGI IMG/M metagenome (GOLD analysis project Ga0326726, IMG submission 207603) | Lab enriched peat soil microbial communities from Michigan Hollow, Ithaca, NY, United States - MHF15MN | ecosystem: Environmental > Terrestrial > Soil > Wetlands > Peat | place: USA...
CTTTAAGGTTAAGAGCGTTTCGAGGGTTATGTCCGCAGGGACTCGATCATAGACATTATCAGCCCAAAGTTTGAGGCCTGAGCGTTGGAGTGTGACCACGATCTCTTTGTCGGGTGGGATCTGTGCTGGGACTCCACCAGTGACGGTTACGGCCGTAAAGTTTTGAGAGGCCGCGTCAATCATGATCGATTCGACTTCTTCACCCACGTTGAGCTCGTGGGGGCTATTGCATCCATCGATGTACTGCATTTTGAGATTGGTGAAGGAGGGGTCGAATGTCAGCTTGACGGAGTTGGCCAGACGCGGACCCATGTCTGGTAAGGGGGTTTGGTGAAATGCTGAAGTCAGCTTCTCGCATCCCGACAGTACACCCACTGTGATGAGAAGACCCAAGAGGATGGTCCATCGCAGCGTGAGTCGTTGAGGTAAGGTTGTCGGTTGTCGCTCTATGGCCATGGCCTGGGGAAGCTGTCTGCTGTTGCTGGAACTTAAGCCCTGCACGGTACCGAGATGTCAGGCTGAATGCAACAGGCCCGGGGTTTGTTGCAGCCGGTGAGCCCTAGCAGGATGTTGAAAAGATCCGCCAACCTTAGAAGATCGTTATTTGGTTTAGATGCGTTGTCTGGTTTTTTGGTTGAACGAAACTACCCAAACCAACCATATAAACAAAACAGACCAGATCAATCCTCACCCGTCTCGCTTGTCCCGCAGTCTCGCTCGCTTATCCTGTGGAGAATCTTATTGCAGAGGGAGTCCGACTTGACCGGCTGTAGCAGGATGGAAATTCTGCGGCGGGCACGGAGAAACGTAGTAGCCCTTGGTCCAGTTCTGTCGGATCACAGCCAATTCGCGCAGCATGGCAAGCCCATCTCTGAGGACACGAAATTTTGAGCCTGGTTGGTGGGACCAATTCACCGGAATTTCTGCGATGCGGTATCCGCGTTGTTACGCGACATAGAGCAGTTCGACGTCGAAGCCATAGCCGTCGATGGTGGAGACGCCAAAGAGGTCTGCTGCCACAGTTTGACGGAAAAGTTTGAATCCGCATTGTGTGTCGGCGATTCCTCTGAGGCCTCTCTCCTGGATGAGTGTGTTGAACATGTAGCTCAAAATGGTCCGATACCAGCGAGTCTGGACCGCATAGTCCGGCAACCGGGAGGCGAGTGAACGCGATCCGATTGCCAGGTCGGCTCCGTCAACCACGGCCTGTTCGAGCCGGGTGAGTTCCTGGATCGGAGTGGCGCCATCCGCATCAGTAAATAGTTGCAGCCGTCCGATGGCAGCTTGCATCCCTCGTCGAACGGCTGCGCCTTTGCCTTGGCGCAGTGGAGCCCTGAGCAATTGAATCTCCGGGGTTGAAGAGGCCAGGGTCTCAACAGCGGTGGCCGTATCATCGGTGCTGCCGTCGTCGACCACGAGGATTTCGAAGGGCTTTCCTTTGTTCCGCAAGAATGTGGTGATGCTTCGAAGGTGGGGAAGAATGCGATCAGCCTCGTTATGAGCTGGAACGACGATCGACCATTGAATGGAGCCTGAGGCGCTTTGGCAGGGCATAGCTAACCACCCTCTTTGCGGTAAACCGAACAGACGGTGCCAGACCAGAGCCCAGATCTATGATGCTAACGAGCCACAGGCGGGAATGCAAGTGAAGGGCTCCAGTCCGCAATATTCATGAACGCTTCTGCTGCAATCGCCGATCCGCTGCTGCGACAAGCCTCCGGCCGACGGGCTCGTCCCTCGGACCCTCAACGTACTGCACGAGTACGCCTCGGGGCCTCAGGGCTCCGCGCGCCGGTCTCGCGACGCGGCTCAGCGATTTCACGACGAATCGTCATGAATAGTGCGGGCTACTGGACTTGACAGATCCGCCGATGGGGGGCCAACGTACAAAAAGGTGGCCGCAGTGACGGATAAGTTTGAGCTACCAGGAGACTGAGAATGCGTCAATTGATCAATCAATCCAGTCTCCTGTTCAGTATGGTTTTCTTTGTGTCCTGTGCCTCCGCCATTCCACCTGCACGGATTGGCGATTATGTTTCCTTAGAGCACAAGACCTTCGACGACGCTTTCAGGTGGATCAATCAGCGCCCATTACAGACAGGGCTTGTTGTGGTTTCATATACGGCAGAGCCAGGTGCGGCTCCGAATCTGCCGGACGAGGCACTTGTTCGTCTTGGAGATAAGCTACAACAGGGTCTCGATCGTGCGATTCCTGTGGTGATAACAGAGGTGATCTCAGCCGACCATATCAGACCGCAGCCATATGGGGATTGGGCCCAGTTCGCAGAACTGGGCCGGCAACGGGGGCTCGATTATCTGGCCATCGTGGTCGTCTCCAGCACTGAACAGGAATATCCCGTGACGTTTTTTTTAGGACTAACTACGCATGCGCAACCTGGGTTTCGTCAAGATAACTGGTCGTTGCTGGAATTTGCCCTGTTGGATTTGAAACACAATCAGATTTTGATGCAGGCCGAAGGTAGAGGCTGGGCCACGCTGGATCGTCCGAGCGCGCCAGGGATTGATCAATGGTATCCGGCTGTCTACCTTCGTCCTCAGGATGAGCGGCGCATCTGGCCGCCAACATACGAGGGTGCGCCGAACACGCTACGTGTTGTGTCCTTTGAGCAAGCAGCTAAGCGGCTGCTCCTGAAGCTCCAGAACTCTTGGCTCGGGGTATTAGAGTCCGAGGCGCGGGCTCGGAGAACCGGTTCCTAGGAGCCGGTCCGGTGGGGATTATTAGTCATTAGCCTTTGAAGGCCTGGGAAGGGATAGTGTACAATGTGCCGTTCATCTGGGTATCTCGTCGGTTAACCCTGGGGAGGAACGCTGTTATGGTCACGCGGAGTCAGGGGGGGAATGTCCGAAGTCTTGTCGCAAGTATCGGTCTGGTCATGAGTGCCTTCGCGTTTGCTGTCCTGCCCAGTGAGCCCACAGCTTTTGCCGCTGGGGTTCCAGCCGGGCTGACACAAGGATTTTCAGAGATCGTCAAACAGGTCACGCCGGCGGTGGTGAATATTGCGGTGACCGGGGGAGGGGAAGGCGGGGGACGAGGCCGAAGAGCGCCGGTGCCGCCAGGTCCCTTTGGTGGACCTCCGGGTGAAGAAGCGCCAGGAGGTGAGCTTCCGACCCCTCCGCCGATGCCTCCGGGGCATGGACGTCCAGATCAAAGCGCAGGATCCGGCGTCATTTTTGATCCGAACGGATTTATTGTGACCAACAACCACGTGGTCGAAGGCGCTACGCAGATCACCGTTACGCTCAGTGATCGACGGGAATTCAGCGCGAAGGTAGTGGGAACGGATCCGAAGACGGACTTAGCTGTGGTCAAGATCGAGGCGAAGAACCTCCCAGCCTTAAAATGGGCTGAGTATGAGAAACTACAAGTCGGTGACCTTGTGTTGGCAGTCGGCAGCCCGTTCGGATTGAGTTCCACCGTGACTCTTGGCATCATCAGTGCTTTAGGCCGCGGGAACGTCGGCATTGCAGACTATGAAGATTTCATCCAGACCGACGCAGCAATTAATCCAGGCAATTCCGGCGGGGCGCTGGTCAATCTACACGGAGAACTCATCGGGATCAATACGGCCATCTTCTCAAGGACCGGCGGGTCGGAGGGAATTGGCTTTGCCATTCCCAGCAGCATTGCGTTGGATATCGTTGACAGTCTGCAGAAGACCGGCAAAGTCGTGCGTGGCTGGATGGGAGTTGCGATTCAAGAGATCACGCCGGCCTTGGCCAAGTCCTTCAAGCTTCCGGAACAGCGCAAAGGGGTACTCATCAGCGATGTGAATGAGAATGGCCCTTCCCACGCTGCGGGTGTGAAGCGCGGCGATGTAGTGATTGCGTTTAACGGGAAAGAAGTCCAAAACGTGAGTCAGTTGCGAAATCTCGTCGCTCGCACAATGGTCGGCAAGGATGCGCAGGTGAAGGTGTTGCGAGACGGCAAGGAACAGACCATCTCCGTGAAGGTGGCGGAGCGACCGACGGATGAAATGTTGGCGAAAAAGGAGCCGTCAGCTCCGAAGGAACCGGTCGAGACGGTAAAGCTGCCGGATAATGTCTTGGCTTCCCTTCGAGTGCAGGGGTTGGATGCGGCCACGATGAGTCAATTGAACATCCCGGCGAAGATGACGGGTGTCGTCGTAATGTCGGTCGAGGGCGGCGGCCCTGCGGAAGCGGCGGGTCTGCAGCGCGGCGACGTGATTCAGGAAGTGAACCACGAAGTCGTGAAGACTCTTGACGACTACCAGAAAGCTTCGAATAAGTTGAAAAAAGATGAGTTGGCTGTTTTGCTCCTGAGTCGACAGGGAAACAACCTGTTTGTCGCGGTCAATCCCAAGTAACAGGCATGACGCTGGCTGCGACCGCTCGGCTTTCGGGCGGTCGCAGCCACCATCGGATGAACGGATCGTATGTCCAACGGCCTGAATTCGCTGAATCGGTGGCTGCAAGACACGATCTTTAAGCCGCTGGAAGATAAGAAAATGCCGGTAATGGAGCACCTCGTGGAGCTCCAGGTCAGGCTGACGCGCGCGGTGATCATCATCGCCGTGGTGTTTGTCGGCACATTTTTCTTTGCCGACACGCTGGTTAAGTGGCTTCGCATCCCGCTCCAGAACATGTTTATGCCGGGCTCCCTGTCGTGGGCGCCGACCGAACTGGCGACCGTTCCGTTGGTCTTTCTCGCGCCGGCAGAAGCATTATGGCAAAACGTCAAGGTAGCCGGGCTCTTTGCTCTTGTCGCTGTGACCCCATATCTATTGTTCGAAGTCTGGCAATTCGTCGTGCCGGGGCTCCATGCGCAGGAACGGCGATTTGTCGGCCCGTTTGTGCTGTTGAGCGCCGTGGCATTTTACGCAGGGGTGAGTTTTTCATTTTTCTTCGTGCTTCCGTTTGCGCTGAATTTTTTGATTTCCTATGGCGTCAACGCCGGCTTCGTCCCGCAGATCTCCATTGCGCAGTACGTCGGATTTGCCCTGTGGTTCCTCATGGTCTTCGGGCTGATTTTCGAAGTCCCGCTCGCGATCACCCTCATGGCGAAGTTTGGGTGGGTCGATGCGCCGTTTCTCAAACGGTACCGCAAGTGGGCCCTGCTGGGATCGTTTATTTTTGCGGCGGTTCTCACTCCGACGCCCGATCCCTTCAACCAATGTTTGATGGCCCTGCCAATGTATATCTTTTACGAAGTAGGGATCATCAGCGCAGGGTTTTTCAACAAAAAGAAGCCGGCGTCGGAGGGGGCGGGTATGCCGGCAATGGCCACCGCAGCGGCAGGAAACGGCAAGGCGCCATCGGTGGGGGTCCCTAACGTGGGGGACAGCGACTACGTCGGTGTGCCGACAGATCGGCGACGATAACGAAATCGCGCAGATCGGGCGTAACGGTTTTTACAGAAGGAAGATACATGACTCGTGAATTGAATGTCATTCAACCTCCCAGCTCCGGTGGCAGTGATGCCTGCGTCTACATGTGGGCCTGCGCGATCTGCGATGAAAACGAAACCTGTCAGAAGGACAAGGAGGGGCACAGTCGTTGGCTGGTGGCTAAACGGATGGAGCGGATCGAATACAAAGTGCTCATCATGAGCAACAAAGGTGGAGTTGGGAAGAGTACCTGCACGACGAACCTCGCTGTGAGTCTCGCGCTCAAGGGGTGGCATGTCGGCATTTGCGACATGGACATCCATGGCCCGAATATTCCCAAAATGGTGGGGGCCGAAGGGCAGAAACTCAAGATCAGCAGCTCAGGCGGGATTATCCCGTTTCAGGCGTACAATCTCAAGATCGCCTCGATGTCATTTTTGTTGCAGAATTCTGACGATCCGATCATCTGGCGCGATGCGTACAAGTATGAGTTCATCAATCAGCTCTTGGGCGGGGTCGAGTGGCAGGATCTGAATTTTTTATTTGTGGACTTGCCTCCCGGAACCGGCAACGAATCGGTGACGACCATCGATTTGCTCGGGAATGTCAGCGGCGCGGTAATCGTGACGACGCCGCAGGAAGTGGCCTTGCTGGATTCTCGCAAGTCGGTGACGTTCTGCAAGGACAGCGAAGTCCCGATCATCGGGATCATCGAGAACATGAGCGGGTTGGAGTGCCCCCATTGTCACAACCATATTGAGGTGTTCCGTAAGGGCGGCGGGGAAGCTTCCGCGATGGATATGGGCGTGCCCTTCCTCGGACGCATCCCGCTTGATCCCGATGTCGTGATCCAATCCGATGCCGGTGAGCCCTTTGCAATGTTCAATTCCGACACGGCCACGGCTGAGTGTTATCACGAGATTGCGAATAAGGTTGAAGCGTTCTGCAAGAAGCGCGGGTCGCTGGTGAAGATCGCGTCTCCGCAGGCACATTGATGAAGGAGAGAGGGTGAAAGCGACACAGGCGACAGAGGGGCTTACGCAGCTGGAAGAGGCGCAACAGATTGTGTTGGAGTCCACGCCGACGCTGGGCTTGGAGAAGATTTCTATCCTCGATGCCCTTGGACGTGTCCTCGGAGAGGACATTGTGGCGGAACGGGATAATCCGCCCTGGAACAATAGTGCGATGGATGGGTTTGCGGTGCGGTGGAAGGATATCAAGCAGGAACATGCCATTCAGAAAACGGTCACGCTCACAGTGATCGAAGATGTGGCTGCAGGCAAGATGCCTTCGAAATCCGTCGGCGCGGGACAGGCGATTCGTATCATGACTGGGGCTCCCATCCCGAAGGGAGCGGACACGGTTTTGAAGGTTGAAGACACTGAGCATACTGCGGATTCCGTTCGAGTCTTTAAGCCCGAACCGCTAGGTGCCAACATTCGGCCTCAAGGCGAAGATGTGAAGAAGGGCGAGTGCATCATCGCAAAGAGGACCCAGATTCGACCTGGTGAAGCGGGGATGCTGGCGATCCTTGCCAAGTCGTTCATCTTTGCCTATCAACGGCCCCGGGTGGCGATCCTTTCGACCGGCGATGAACTGGCTGACTTGGACGAGCGGTTCAGCGATGAAAAAATCATCAATTCCAACAGCTATGGGATTGCGGCAGCGGTTCAGGAGGCAGGTGGCATTCCCCTATTACTGGGGATTGCGAAGGACACTCCAGCTGCCTTGAAGGAAAAGATTTCGCATGGTCTGACGGCGGATATCCTGGTACTGTCCGGCGGTGTGTCGATGGGCGACTACGATTTTACGAAGGCGGTCTTCCACGAACTGGGCGCAGAGATGAATTTCTGGAAGCTGGCGATCAGGCCTGGGCAGCCACTCGCGTTCGGCAAGATTCAGGGTAAGTTGGCTTTCGGTTTGCCGGGGAATCCCGTATCCTCCATGGTGACATTCGAACAGTTGGTGCGGCCGGCCATGCTTAAAATGAGCGGGTACCGGAGCTATGGCCGTCCGGTCGTGCAGGCGGTTTTCCAAGAGAAGTTTTCCAAACGGACGGATCGGCGTCACTTTCTACGCGGCGTGCTCACAAGAGAAGAAGGGGTCTTCAAGGTTCGCACGACCGGCGCGCAAGGGTCCGGGATACTGACTTCTATGGTGAAGGCCAATTGCTTGATCGATATCCCGGTCGAAGTTGAACGAGTGAATCAGGGCGATCTGGTCTCGGTTCAACTATTGAGCGGAGAGGCCTGGGCCAGCCATTCTGAACATAGTCACACCGATCCTCATCGCCTGTCCTGTTGCTGAGAGTGACATCCATGGCCGTACCTATTCTTTGCTTTGTCGGTCGCTCGAACAGTGGAAAAACCACGCTGATTGAGCGCGTGATTCCTGAGTTAGTCCGGGCCGGCTACAAGGTAGCGACAGTAAAGCATGCCGGACACGGGTTTGATCTCGATACGGAAGGGAAAGATAGCTGGCGCCACAAGCGGGCCGGTGCCAGCAGCGTGGCGGTGCTCTCCAAGGGGAGTATGGCGATGTTTGCCGATGTGCCCGATCAGATGAAGGTTGAAGAAGTGAGGGATCGGTTTCTCGATCATACTTATGACCTGATTATTGCCGAAGGATGGAAAAACGAAGGGTATCCGAAGATTGTCATCGTCCGTGATCAGATCGGCGAAATCCCTGTTTCCTCGGAAGGGTTGCTCGCGGTGGTATCGGACAAGTCCGTCGATTTAGACATTCCGCTGTTCAGCCTGGACGATGTCGTCGGCCTGGCTGCCTTGATCATGAAGCAGTTCCCAAGATCTCAGTCTCCTACGGAGCAGGAGCCGGAAACCACCTAACGCGACCATTGTCCGGACTCTCGTTACTGGTACTCTCACACGCTCAGTATCCTGCTAAATCTCTGATCACTCATGTCCATACCCGTCTTACACGTCCAACATCTGGTGAAACGGTTCGGCGAGTTCGTTGCCGTCAACGACATTTCGTTCGACATCAGGCCGGGTGAAATTCTTGGATTGTTGGGCCCGAACGGAGCAGGGAAAACCACCACGATTCAGATGTTGCTCGGGGTGGTGACACCGACCGCCGGCTCCATTCAGATGTTTGGACTCGACTTGGCGGCTCACCGCGAAGAGATCCTACAGCAAGTGAATTTTTCTTCGACCTACGTCGCCATGCCGCAGGCGCTCACAGTTGAAGAGAACCTCTGGGTGATTGCGCGGTTGTACGGCCTGTCTCAGACCCAAGAGCGAGTCGACGACATCGTCAAGCGCCTTGAGATGGAGGAGTTCCGTCATAAAGTGACGCGCAAGCTCTCTTCCGGCCAAAGCACTCGTCTTGGGTTGGCTAAGGCGTTCTTGACCGAACCGAAGATTCTGTTTCTCGATGAGCCGACGGCGAGTTTGGATCCCGATATTGCGCAAAAGATCCGGAGCTTCCTCAAAGAGGAGCGACGATCATCGGGACTGAGTGTGCTCTATTCGTCTCATAATATGCATGAGATGGAAGAGATGTCGGATCGGATCATCTTCCTCCAGCGGGGAAGGATTGTGGCGGAGGGGACGGCGCAGGAAATTGTGGCGCGGTTCGGTCAGGCGGACTTGGAAGAAGTGTTTGTGAAGTTGGCGCGGGAGAAGTAGGAGGCGAAGGGGAGAGTCTCTTCTGCTCGCGCAACGCGCGGCCTCAGAAGGCCCTCGTTGAACGCGCGCAGAAGAGCCTCTCCCCTTCACCTCCGAGGCCGCTAAACTTGGGAGTGGGGGAAGGAAGAAGGTGCAATGAAGGCCCATCGAATCTATGCGTTGGTGACGAGGTATTTGTATCTTTACCGGCGGAGCTTGCCGCGTATGATGGAGATCTTCTATTGGCCGTTTCTGGACCTCGTTATCTGGGGATTCATTACAGTCTACCTCATGAAATTCCAGGGTCAGATCCCGGGGGCTGTGACATTCTTTTTGGGGGCGTTGATCCTGTGGGATATCCTGTTCCGAGCTCAGCAGGGGGTGACTATTTCGTTTCTTGAGGAGATTTGGGCAAGGAATCTTATGAACTTGTTCGCCAGTCCGCTCAAGCCGAGCGAGTTTCTCGCCGCGACCATGGTCATGAGCATTCTCAAAGTCATGGCCGTCTCTGTCGTCATGGTGGTCTGCGCAGGCCTGTTTTATTCCTACAATATCTTTGTGCTCGGGCTGTGGCTGATTCCGTTCGTCTTAAATCTCGTGATAACGGGATGGATTATCGGGGTACTGACCACAGCCCTAATCATGCGATTTGGCCAGGAGGCTGAAGTCCTGGCTTGGAGCATGGTGTTTCTGTTTCAGCCGATCTCCTGTGTATTTTATCCAATGGAGGTGCTTCCAGGGTGGTTGCAGGTCATTGCCTGGGCAAATCCTGCGGCCCATGTGTTTGAAGGGATGCGCGCCGTGCTTAACACCTCTGCCGAGCCGATTACCCATCTTGGGTGGGCGACCGGTCTCAATCTAGTGCTTCTCGGTATGGTCATTGCCGCCTTTCATTGGATGTTCGAACTTTGTAGGGAACGGGGACTGCTGGTTCGTATTGGGGAGTAAGTCGACGGGGAGTTGGGCCTCGGATTGCCATTTTTAAAAGTCCTATGATAGCCTGCATCCACCTTATTGCAGGGGCCTGGCGGTGAGGTGGAGCGAAACATTCAGGTCTGCAGCATCGATGTTGCCTTGCCCGAGAATCTCGTCGGAAGTCAGACCAAAGTCGCCGCATTGTTCGCGTCTTCGGCCCGCTCCTTCCCCGTTCCTCGCGTACAAGACAATGTCATCATACTCAAAGGAGGAAACCCAGATGGGTTCAAAGATCTATGTCGGTGGGTTGCCTTACTCGGCGACTGAGCAGGAGTTGAGCGATCTGTTTGGGCGGCATGGCGCTGTCGCTTCTGCGCGGATCATCACGGATAAGTTTACAGGACAGTCACGTGGTTTCGGCTTCGTCGAGATGTCTTCGGATGCGGAAGCGCAGGCGGCTATTACCGCGCTCAACGGTGCGGACATGGGTGGCCGGACCTTAACGGTGAATGAAGCGCGTCCCCAGGAGCCTCGCACAGGCGGTGGCGGTTTTGGTGGGGGCGGAGGTGGTGGCCGTGGCGGCGCTGGCGGCGGTAAGCGCGATCGCTGGTAGTCTGTAATCGCGAGCACACGAATATGAAGGGGGGCTGTTATCGTCGAGATAGCAGCCCCTTTTTTTACGTGTTGTCGAGGGACGAGAGATGGTCGCCGTCGGCTAATCAACCCACCCATCCCCGACCGTTGGAGTTCCGGGAGGGCCTGCCGTCAGACTCTCGATCGAAGGCGGAGACGCTTTGAGAACCTGTTGCACGAGCGTCACCAGGGCTTGGAGCTCAAACGGTTTGGGGAGAAATGGGAGACTTCCCCGGGGTATGCCGTACCCCGCCAAGTCCTTGTCGATATTGCCGGACATGAGGATTATTCGCAGGTCTTTCCGTATACGGAGAGCGCGCACGGCCAGTTCGTGGCCATGTACGTGGGGGAATTGATTGGAGCTTGAGGCCAATTGAAAGTCTGGAGGGGGGAGGATGAGGTCTGTGAGCAGTAGATCGATAGGCCCCTCGTGCTGTGTGCAGATTTTGAGTGCCTCTGAACTGCCATCGACAGCGAGGACCGAAAAGCCTGCCTGCTGAAGTATCGTCCTGCACAGCATCGTGACGGACGGCTCGTCATCGACCAGCAGAATGGTAGGGGACTGGGATTGAGGCGCAATGTTCTGCTGTCCTGACATGGTATGCCTGCCTTGACAACAGCATAGTACCGGGTAGGGTCGATGGCGAGATTATTCACGTTCCTGGCTGCATGGATAGGGAGAGACGGGGAGGTGTCAATATATGGGCATGTACGACGGTAAGATAACGAGCGGAAAGGCAGAGGACGAGTCGAACAGTTACTCGTGCGCCGATCTGGCCTTGAGCGCATCCAGCCGTTTCTTTTCCAGGCTGACATGCAGCGATTTCTCCTGGGTGACGATGACGGCCCCTGGCGCTTGGCCCTTCGCCTTCTTGACCCACTTGCGTCTCGTGTAGATGACGTCGCCTTTGCCGCTTTTCTTCAGATCGCTGTAGAGCAGCGCCAGGGTGGCGGCGTCTCGTATTGTCTCGAGCGGCGGATCGTTTCCTTTTTCCAGGCGGACTAGAACATGTGAGCCAGGTGTGCCACGGGCGTGCAGCCAGAGGTCATCGCTCTTGGCGAGGCCGAACGTCAATTCATCGTTCTCGCGTGCGTTTCTTCCGACATAAATCGCCAAACCGTCTGATGAGGTGAAGCGGCGGAATGGACCTTGGCGTTGTTCCTGACGGTCCTTCCTCTTGCCTGTCCGCGGGAGAGGCCGCACAGGGGTGAGATGAGGCTTGTCGGGCGGATGCCAGCTTCCCTGTTCGATCGCAGTCATTTCCTGGCGCAGAGTCTCCAACTCTTTCTGCCCCTCTTCAATACGTGGCCGCAGTTCCCGCTCTGCCGCCAGGTGCTTCCGATGTTTTCGGAAGTAGTCGTCCATATTGCCCTGGGGAGTTTTGGTCTGGTCCAGGGGGATCGTCAGGTTAGGAAGTTCTTCATCGAAATAATCCACGACGGCTACTTCAGTCTGACCTTTGCGGATAGTACCGAGGCTCGCTTTGATGAGTTCGCCATAGCGATCGTAGTCTTTGTACTTTTCTGCCTTTGCGAGGTCCTCGTGCCATGCCTCAATGCGGCGGCGGAGCTTCTTGATGGATTTTTTCAGAATCGCTGCCCTGGTGTTCCGCGCGGTCTCGACAACGGAAATGGTTTCCGCCGTGAAGTAATGGGCTTCGATGGCCGCCGATAGAGCAAATGACGATTCTGAAATGTCCGGGCTGAATCGCGACTGGTCGGCAGTGCCTCGTTCTCGTTGCCGGCGAGCGGGAGGAAGGTAGAGCTGTCCCACACGATCCTTCAGTCCGTTCAGGTCTCGTCGGATTAGGCCAGCCTCATCGAGTACGAGGAGATTCGATGTCTTGCCTGTCAGTTCTGCGACCAATTTGCAGGAACCTTCCTTGGCAGACAGTGCAAGCAGAACGATCCGGTCTCCTTGAATCTGTTCGACTTGGTCGATGCGTGCTCCTTGCAGATGGGCGCGAAGAAATTGACAGAAGGGTGGAGGTGTCGGTGGATTCTGAAAGGCCGCCTTGATGACGTGAATCCGGGAGGTTTCAGGATGGCATGAAATGAGGAGTCGGTGCGTCTGTCCCGGCGTGCGAATCTCCAACACCACGGTACGATCCGTCGGCTGGTAAATTTTTTGGATCCAGCCTCCGATCAAGGCCTGAGCCAGCTCACCCATTA
>Ga0326726_10004499_pt1 | contig 12707 bp, 13 predicted proteins | sample MHFenrmetagenome_2_FD_207603 | JGI IMG/M metagenome (GOLD analysis project Ga0326726, IMG submission 207603) | Lab enriched peat soil microbial communities from Michigan Hollow, Ithaca, NY, United States - MHF15MN | ecosystem: Environmental > Terrestrial > Soil > Wetlands > Peat | place: USA...
CGAAAAGCCAGGGCTGGAGATTCATGGCGGTCGGTGCACGGGCGGCGCATTCGAGGGCATCCGCAATCACGAGATTACCGACCGGATCCGGCTTGAATTTCCGGACACTATGGCGTGATTTTATGAGCGTGGTTATAACATTCATAATCCGGAATGGGAGAGAGAGGTAAATAAAATCTTGTGAATCCGAGTGGTCCATCGGCACATCGCGTAAGATAGGAACCCATCAGACTTCTTCGGATAAAGATTGAAAAATTAATACAACAAGAAAAACGAGAGGGGAATTATTCCTTCCGCACGGACCAAACCACTGCTATCAGCAGCGCTGCACCTGCGAGGACGGCTTCAAATCCGGGTGATTTTGTTTTTGTTGCAGTCGGAAGAGCTGTCGGGATCGCTGTCGGAGAGGCTGTCAGGGGTATCGTAATTACCGTGGTCGGGGTTGTGACGGTGGTCGGTACTGTTGTAGGAAGTGTGGTCGGTACTGTTGTGGGTACTTTGGTCGTAAATGTTGTGGGGGCTGCCGTTTGGGTATAAACGCCGATCAATGGGTTCCTCTCCTGGTCGAGAAGGCCCGAACCGGCGGTGATGGTTTTACCGATTTCAGGGTAGTTATCCTTCATAGAATTCGCATTACATTCTGCCCAGATTCTATAGGTGCCGTAAGGATAGGAATCGTGCCGGCCGGTATCCCAGATCCGGCCTGTTGAATAGGATTGGCTGGAAACCGGTATTTCAACAATGCCCGTCGTAGACCCTGCCTTGTTGATCAGGGATGAGAAGGTGGCCCCGTCCGGTGCCTGGACTTTGATCGTTATCGGTGCTCCTGCAACACCGGGGCGCTGGGCCATCTGATAGAGATTGGTCGTGATCCGGAACTCGGCCTCGTCGTCCGTTGTAATCCAGCCGTTTGCTGTTGCATCAACGCCAACGGTCGCATCATAAACCCGGATGTCGAGGTTCGGGTCTGCTACGGTAAAGACACTCCCATTTGCCTTGTCTGACCCGTCGAGGCGGTACCATGGGCCTAGCCTACCCGAAAATTCTGTCGGAGAGATAAAAAAAGCTTGAGGATTGGAAACACTAATCGTATAACTGGGGGCGGATGTATCAATTGACGCTGCGGAAGCCCACCAGCCAATTCGTGAGTCAGCGCCCATCGCGGAGGTAATATCCAGTCCCTGTTCACCCAGGAAGACGGTGTTCCCCTGGGCAATGGTGCTGATAGGATTTGCTATGGGCAAAGCCATCGCACCCGCGAAGAGTGTGATAAGTGCAAGTCCCAGCACTGCACAGATTTTTTCCGAACTGTTCATCATAAGAAACCATAACCTTTCCCATTATTTATACTTGTCAAATACCACAGCCCACCAGGACAATGTAACAGGGCGGAATGAAAAATAATAGCAGGGATGCGGAAAAAAAAGATCAACTGGAATTTCGGATAATTTGGTCGAAGTTTTCGAAAACGCGTCTGCCTTCAAGGGTATGGCTGACCTCAGGGTGCCACTGGAGCCCGTAGATATGTTGGTCCGGCCTCGCGATCGCTTCCGTATCGCAGATGCCCGAGCTGGCAAGAAGGATAAAACCCTCAGGGACCTTTAATACTTCGTCAGCATGGGATGCCCAGACATGCATAGTGGTGGGGTATCCTTTGAGGATATCATTATGCTCGCAGATCTCGACTTCGACAGGGCCGTAGCCTCCGCTGTGTCCCTGATGAACACTCCCCCCATATTTTCTGGCTATGATATGGAGACCGAGGCAGATGCCGAGCACGGGAAGACCGAGCTCCAGGTACTCCGCACAGTTGCCGGCCCGCGCGATATCCGGTCCGCCGCCCAGGATGATTCCGCGGCACTCCTCCGCGACCCGTGACGCCGGAGTGGAATTAGGGACAAGGGCCACATCAATGTCCAGATCCCGCAGAGCCCGGTGGATGAGATGGTTGAACTGCCCGAAGTTGTTGATCACGTAGATGGGAAGCATTGTTTACCAGTTTTGTGCCGGAAGCCTATAAGATTGTTCAACCGCAGGAGGCAATGGTGGAGAGGATCGCCTCGCGGATCATCGTCGGGGTATACCCCATGAGACTCGCGAGGTACATTGCCCCGCCTGCGCCCATCCCCTCCTTCACTTCCCCGATGCAGTACCGGGCGAGCCCGGCATGGCCGAGGTCGCCAAACCCGGGGTCAACGTACGTGACATGGACCCCGATCTTCCGTGCAAGGGCCTGCACGTTCGCGGTCGGGTCGTCCCGCACATAGGATGTTGTTACGACAGCCGGCACCGGCTGCCCGAGAGCTTTGATGAGCGCACAGACCGCCAGCATCTGGGTGCCCCCGGCAAGGACAATGGTGCCGGTATAGGTCTTTGCGATCCCGGCAGCCACCGGCATCATAGGATCACCAAGGGCGCGGACAAGCTCGAACGGGGCCGATGCCCCCCCCGCTGTTGCACGCGCAAGCGCCTGGCGGCAGAGTTCCTCCTTTATCGAAACAGGGTTGTTCGCAAAACTGCTGCTCACTGAGGCCTCGTAGCCCAGCGCACGCAGAAGGCAGAGGGCGGTCGTGGTCCCGCCGGGCACACACTCTCCGAGCACGAGCAGGTCGCTCCGGTCGGAGAGGAACGACCCTATCCGTTCTCCCTGTGCAAACAGGCGGGCTGCTGACGGCAGGGCTTCCCCGGTCCGCGGGTCACCGGCAACCTCTCCATATGCGTCAAGGCAGGGTATCGAAGGGGTATGCCGGAGCCCGGCATTGATGAAGAGCGGCTTTAACCCGGTCAGCACCATCATCGCCCGGGTGATGGTGGCGGGGGTCGGGCACCCGGTCGGGGTATTGGAGTTTGCAGGAATGCTCGTGATCACCCCGTTCGTGATTAGTTCCGCATCAAGGTTAGGGGTCAGGAGCGTTTTTTCCGGGCTCGGGCCGGCGCCGGATATACCCGGCACGGTGGAGAGCAGGGTGTTTGCCAGGATGCCGGCAAAGAGGGGCGACGTGAAGGTGATGTCCGGTTTTTCCGAGAGAAATTCCATAACAATCAGTGCATACAACTATTGCGCCTGTCCAGTTTGAAGATATCGATCCCGGCCGTTTCGCAACGGTATAATACTGCTGTGCATCCAACTACTTCAGTACATGTTTGAGATAGAGAAGCGGCTCGCTGACCGGGGTATCACGATTGACGAGATGGTCACGGCCGCGATGGGGCTCTATGTCTCCCACGGGATGCCAGAAGACGAGGCTGCGGTGGCGATCAAAAAGAAGATCCGGAAGTACCTTGACGACCCCAATGTGGCCTCGCTCCTCCTTGGCGCGATCCTGCTCGAGGATGAACTGTACTGCAAGCGGAAGGATTCCGAGATAGCTGATGACCCCGTCTTCCTGTTAAGCGACGAGATCATCGGGATGGCAATCGCCGAATGTATCGGCGGGACCTACGCCCGCTTCGAGTTCACGCGGTATGACCAGAAGAAGCCCGGCATCCTTGCCCGCCTCGGGCCGTTCCTTGACGACGCGGTCGCGGGCCTGATCGCCGGCTGCACCTCGCGACTGTACAGCGAATGCCTATGAAAGCCCTTGTCTCTCTCCTGCAGTTTGCTACCATCCTGCCGCTTGGAAAACCGGAGAATCTGGAAAAGTTTGCCAGACATTCCTGGCTCTATCCCGTGGCCGGGTACGTGATCGGGTGCCTTGCAGCACTCCCCGTCCTTTTCATTGCAGACCGTACCATTGCCGCCGCGGTAGCTGTAGCCCTGGTCCTCCTCATCTCCGGGGCCCACCACTTCGACGGCCTCCTCGACCTCGGCGACGGCCTGATGGCGCACGGGGACCGGGAGAAACGGATCCGGGCCCTCACCGACCGGCAGGTCGGGGCAGGCGGTACTGCGGCCGGTATCGTCACGACCCTGCTCCTGTTTGCCGGCCTGCAGGCCTCCGCCTCCATAGCCGCTGCGATCATCGCGGGCGAGGTCTGCGCAAAATTCTCCATGGCCTTCCTCACGGCGTACGGCGAGCCTTTCCGGGAGGGGATCCACAGTTACCTCCATAAGGACGCAAAAAGGTATTTTCCCTTCCTCTCCCTCCTGCTCTGCCTCCCCCTCTTCCTCCTGCCGCTTGAACCGGTGAAGGTTGCATCCGGGCTGGTCGTGATGGTCCTCTGCCCCACGGTCCTGCTCTTCCTTGCACGGCGCCTCTTTGGCGGGGTCAACGGAGACATTACCGGGGCCTCGAACGAGATAACCCGGGCCCTGGTTGTCATTGCAGTTGTGCTGCTGTGACGAGAAGACATGCCCTAAAATTTATATCATTTTTCTCAAGTAACGTGTTTCCGATGGAGTGATAACAGGGCTGGTTTTTTTAAAAAAGGAATAAAAAGTTATACTTCACATCTGCTTTGTGCGGTATCCAAGGCAACTTTGAGATCGGTTTCGTCAAATGGTTTTAAGAGATAGCCGGCGGGGATCGTCTTCCTTGCATTCTCAAGAATTTCCGGGTCATCCTGACCGGATACATAAATGAAGGGAATGTCCGTTTTCGACGCAAGAAAATTACCGATCTCCAAGCCTTCAGGTTTTCCATTCAGTCCGATATCTACCAGTACAATGTCAGGTTTGCTCTGCCCGATACCTGCAAGGGCATCACGGGCATTGCCGGCGACCCCGCACATCTGATACCCAAGCCCGTTCAGATGATGCCGGATAATCGTGGCAATATCCTCGTTATCTTCGACGCAAAAAACCGTTTTTACCGGTTTCGTTATTTGTCACCTGTATTAAGAACACTATTTTTTGATTTAACCCTTCTGATTTGTCTCAAAAATTGAAATTCACCGCTGACCATGCATTTCACCAGAACCCGGCCATTTCCCGCAGTGATGCAGGTGTTCCCTTAAAAAATCAGTAGAGTTTAATGAACCCGGCATTCGCATCGTCGTCGCAGGCAATCGCTTTTCCATCCCGGATAAGCGTATTGAACATCATCGCCGCATTCATCAGGGAATCGTCGGAGCCCTTACCCTGACGGATCGCGTCCAGCGCTTCTTTCTGGGGCGCGGGTGCAACTCGTTTTCCAAGAAGAATCCCCGTGCAGTGCCGGCAGTACGCGCACTTGCTATACACCGAGGCCATACCGTCGGCACATGCCACGGTCACGCGGTCTTTTTTTTCGTCCCGTACAAATTCAAGCGTCTTCATGATTGAGGGTTTTTTTTGCTTACGATATCATCATGCCGATATAATTTCAGTACGCTGAAATTGTCACCGTAAAACCGGCCCCGGCAATCGAAATAATTTATATAGACGGGGCTCATATATGTAATACTCGCACAAACTGACTGTAGCGCACAGTCCTGCTTTGGAGGAACGATTAAATGGCATCTGACAAGCCCCACATGAACCTGGCCGTTATCGGACACATCGACCACGGAAAGTCAACTACCGTTGGCAGGATGATGTTCGAGACCGGTGCAGTACCGGCACACATCATCGAAGGCTACCGCAAGGAAGCCGAGAGCAAGGGTAAGGCTACCTTTGAATTTGCATGGGTTATGGACAACCTGAAGGAAGAGCGTGAAAGAGGTATCACCATCGATATCGCCCACAAGCGGTTCGACACGCCCAAGTACTACTTCACAGTCGTAGACTGCCCCGGACACCGGGACTTCGTCAAGAACATGATCACCGGCGCATCCCAGGCCGATGCTGCAATCCTCGTGGTCGCAGCTCCCGACGGTGTCATGGAGCAGACCAAGGAGCATGTATTCCTTGCACGGACGCTTGGCATCTCCCAGATCATCATCGCCATCAATAAGATGGACGCCGTCAAATATGATGAGAAGCGGTTCAACGAAGTCAAGAAGGACCTCTCGGATCTCATCAAGATGGTAGGCTACAAGCCAGATGAGACTCTTTTCATCCCGATCAGCGCCCTGCAGGGTATTAATATCAAAGTAAACAGCCCGGAAACCCCGTGGTATAAAGGCCTGCCACTGATTACAGCACTTGATACCTTCAAGGAACCGGCAAAACCGACCGACAAGCCTCTCCGCCTGCCAATCCAGGATGTGTACAGCATCAGCGGTATCGGCACCGTGCCGGTCGGCCGTGTCGAGACCGGTATCATGAAGAAGGGAATGAAAGTCTCCTTCATGCCTGCCAACAAGGACGGGGAAATCAAGTCCATCGAGATGCACCACGAAGAGATCCCGCAGGCAGTACCCGGTGACAACGTCGGGTTTAACGTCCGCGGTATTGGCAAGGGCGACATCCGCCGCGGCGATGTCTGCGGACCCGTCGAGGCCCCGCCGGCCGTTGCCGACGAGTTCACCGCACAAATCGTCGTGCTCCAGCACCCGAGCGCACTGACCGTCGGATATACACCGGTCTTCCACTGCCACACGACTCAGACTGCCTGCACGTTCATCGAGCTCCAGAAGAAACTCGACCCCCGCTCGGGACAGACCAAGGAAGAGAACCCCACGTTCCTCAAGTCCGGAGACGCAGCCATCGTCGTCATCAAGCCAACCAAGCCGATGGTCATCGAACCCGTCAAGGAACTCCCGCAAATGGGCAGGTTTGCTGTCCGGGATATGGGTCAGACGATCGCAGCCGGCATGTGCATTTCGATCAAGCCAAAGCAGATGAGATAATTATTTTTTGGATGTGAAAAAAACATGCAGAAAGCCAGAATTCGCCTGACAGGGACGGACTTTAACAAAGTAGAGATGGTCTGTAACAGAATACGGGAAATTGCAGAGCGCACAGGTGTAAATCTGGCCGGTCCGATACCACTTCCGACAAAACGGCTCGTTATTCCCATCCGCAAGAGTCCCGATGGTGAGGGGACCGCGACATGGGACCGCTGGCAGCTGCGTGTCCACAAGCGCCTCATCGATATTGATGCAGATGAGCGTGCCCTCCGGCAGCTGATGCGCATTCAGGTGCCCAAGGATATCGGCATCGAGATCGTCTTAGAGAGTTGAAGGTGCGGCGTGCAGCAGGCCGCGGGTCTAACCCACAGAATCAAAACAATTCTCACTTTTGAACGGATTTTTCTTCTTATCCTCATCCTTTCGTTCATTCTCCGCTTCTGGCAGCTCGACCTCAAGCTGCTGCACCATGACGAAGCGATCCATTCCTGGTTCTCATTCGAGCTCCTGACCAAAGGATCATGGCAGTACGACCCGAGCTACCACGGCCCGTTCCTTTATTATGTAACAGCAGGGATGTTTGCCTTGATCGGGCCGTCAGACTTTGCAGCCCGGCTGCTCCCTTCTCTCTTCGGGTTCCTTATCATCCCGCTGGTATATTGTATTTACCGGATTGGATACATCAATAAAAACCAGACACTTGTCGCCGCACTCCTCCTCGCCATATCGCCGGACATGGTCTATTTCTCCCGCTTCCTCCGGCACGATATCTTCATGCTCTTTTTCACCATGTTCCTCCTGGTCGCGATCCTGTATTACTTTGAGCGGGGCCAGACGCGGTTCGCCGTGCTTGCCGCCGTTGCGGCAGCCGGTGCCCTTAGCTGCAAGGAGGAGATGCCGGTCATCCTCATCGTCTTTGTACTCTTTTTTGCCTTTTCGGCATGGAAAGGACGGTTTGCACTCCCGCCTGACTGGAAGGCCGACCTCATGCTCGCGATTGTCCTCGTGGTCGCAATCATGAGCGTCCTTTACTCGGCGTTCTTTTTCCATATTGACACGCTGGTGGGCAATAACTTTGGGATTACGGCGCAGGGCGTGCATTTCGAGATGAATACGACTGGATGGTACCAGGCCGTCGACCACTGGGTAGCTATGCACAACCAGCAGCGGCTCGGCGGTCCGATGTACTTCTACATCCCGCTCTTCCTCCTCTACGAGCTCCCGATCTTCATTCTTGCGCTGACAGGTACAGTCCAGTTCATAACAGCAGGACTCCACCCACTCCGCTTTTTTAAGCGCGTGAAGAACTGGATCCGGGAGCGCCGGTTTACCCTCCAGACATCTGACCTTGCAGCAGCAACCCTGAAGCAGCTGCGGGACGGGCAGGCCGTGAACAGGAAATCCGAGGAGTTCTTCCGCTTCTGCATTGTGTGGATGATTGCCACGATGGCGTTTTACGCATATGTGGGGGAGAAGGTCCCCTGGCTCATCATCGCCCAGCTGCTGCCGATGTGCTTTGTGGCGACGTATAAACTGAACTGGCAGAAGACCGCGTTTGCCCTCGCAGGCTGTATCTTCCTTATCGCGATGACCTGGCACGTGGCATTTATTCCGGTGGATATCAATGAGCCGATCGTCCAGGTCCAGAACTCGGAGGAGATGCGGGAGGTGATGGGGCTGATGGACAACTCCAGCCTCGTCGTGATCGCATCCAAGGACTACTGGCCGCTCCCGTGGTACTACCGGGGCAGCAAGTGGGACAAAATCCAGTTCTATGGCGACCGGATGGATGCGGATACCCTGACCGAGAAGCACCCCGGTGTTATCATCCTTCACGATTCTGAAAGCTACCCGTCAATTCCGGGATATCAGAAAAAGACCTACAAGCTCAGTTACTGGTTCTCGTTCTACGATAACGAGAAGCGGCTACTGGAATACTACCTGCGCCGCGACGGGACAATGGGAAGCATCAATATAGACGTGTTTACACCGGTGGCCCAACCGGCTGAAAAGTCGGTTGATACTCTGCTTCCGGTGCCAGCCTCCCCCTAAGCGACCTGGCCAGCGGCGCGAGCCAAAGAGAGCAGCGCTTCCCGCTCACAACACGTCCAGCGCCTTTATGCTTCTGATGACTGCAGGATAGTCCTTCATCTCGAGCACGGCGGTAGCGCCGGTCCGCTCCAGTGCCTCAAGGACCGGCTTAAAATCGATGGTCCCCTCACCAATCGCACTGTGGGTATCCGCCTTTCCTTTGTTATCATGGATGTGCATGTGACAAAATGGGGTTTTAAGGAACTCTTCAAGACAGCCGTTGAGGTGGGCATGGCCGGTATCAAGCGTAAGGCCGGTCTTTCCGATAAGTGCAAGACTTTCCGGAGTCCTGAGGTTGAAGAAGTTCATGTTCCCCATGTTCTCGAACCAGAAGGTAAGCGAATGCTCGCGGGCGGAATGCCTCAGTTCCCGGAGGGATTTTCTGAACTGCCGGTCCGCTGCCTCCCGCTCCTGCTCCCATGCATAATATCCCGGGTGGACCACCACACCCGCTACTCCGATCGCCGCTGCAGCCTCAAAACAGTCTGTCGTGACCTGCACGCTTGCCCTGCGAATGGGCTCGAAGAGGCTGGCGACGTTGATGCCATGGAACGGGGCATGTAGGACGAACTTCTGCGTATACGAGGAAAAAAGGTCCGGTTCGGTAATGAGGTGCGGGCCCTCGTCCATCACCTCGATAAGGTCCGTGAGCGGGGCAAGGCGGTCGAGCGCTGCAGCAAGGGATTCTCCCATCAGGCAGCAGGTCGAGATACCGGGCATGATGAAGCAATATGCCCGTGAAAATAAATAGGTATGGAAAGAGGGGGTTAGTCTTTGATGAAGTCCTGGCCATCGAGCCAGTAAAGAAAGGCAACCACCAGGCCAATCGTGAGTGCGGCAAAGAGCGCCGGGAGATACCATGTCCCCCGGAAGAGGATGATGAGCACGCAAAGGGCAATGCCAAGACCGATGCCCAGAAGGAAGATGCTGGCGACTACCCGGGGGTTTGTGAAGATAAAGGAGCGGGCAGGAGAGTCCGTCATTACCAGTGGGTGGGCAGGGAGGATGATAACGGGTTCCTTGTTAATCCCCTGCCCGGGATCATCCCGGAGATCTGTTTCCCTCTCGAACCGGATGTCCTGCCGGTCCAGCCAGACCATATACAGGACAACGGTCAAAAGGGCGAGGGCTGCAAAAGCGACCGGCAGGTACCACTGTCCCCATAACAGGCGCATCATGACCGAGAGTGCAAGGCCAAGGCCGATACCGATGACCAGCATGCTGGTCACGACTCTCGGGTGAGTAAAGGTGTCGTAGAGGGCATCGGTGTCCATGATTACTGGTTGTTGGGCGGGGAGGACTATAAAGGGTTGCGGCGATTGAACATGCGTACCTGACTCCGCTGCTGCCCTGTCAGCGATCGTTCACCGGATCGCCGCCAGTCGTTGCCAGCCCCCGTTTTGCTCTAATATGTACTGTCTCGTTCCGGGAGTGAGAACAAAATCTGAAACAAATACCCGGGAGGCTCCCCCCGTAATTTCCCGACGGATACTGCCGGCCTCCTGCGGTAATACTTGCTTCGTTTCAAATTCTGAAATTCTGAAACACGTTTATTGCGTTCCCAGCCTGATGAGCCCGTATGACCAGAAGGATACATGCCGTCCTGGTTCTCCTTGCCATGATCATCGCGATCGCGGTTATCGCGGGGTGTACCGGAGGCGGGGGAACGGGATCGCCCACTCCTGCCCCGCAGTCTTCGACAGATCTGACAAATCAGAATTCACCGGAAGCCGCTGCATTCACGGCTTACCCTTCCCTGACTGCCCTCCATACGCCGGTTGTCCCGGTTGGCCTCCGGTTTGTTGCCGGCGGCTTTATCGCACCTATGAACATCGCATCTCCCCATGACGGGACCGGCCGGCTCTTCCTCACAGATCAGACGGGGATTGTAAAAATATTTTTCATGAACGGCACAGTGATGGACAAGCCATTTCTGGATATCCGGGACCGGCTTGTCACGCTCAATCCAGCGTATGACGAGCGGGGGCTTCTCTCCATTGCCTTCCACCCGGAGTTTGCCACGAACGGCCGGGTCTTTGTCTATTACAGCGCCCCCCTGCGGGCCGGTGTTGACCCCGCTTGGAGCTGCACGAACCGGCTCTCGGAGTTCCATGTATCGGCTGCGGATCCCGACCGAATAGATCCCTCTACCGAAAAGATCCTCCTTGAATTAGACAAGCCGTACCAGAACCATAACGGCGGCACCCTCCTCTTCGGGCCGGCAGACGGTTACCTCTACCTTCCGCTGGGGGACGGGGGCAGGGCAGATGATACCGGGATGGGCCACACTCCGGTTATCGGCAATGCCCAGGACATGACAACGCTTCTCGGGAAAGTAATCCGGATCGATGTGGACAGCACGAGTCCCGGGAAACAATACGGCATCCCCCCCGACAACCCGTTTGTTTCAACTGCCGGCACACCGCCCGAGATCTTTGCGACGGGGTTCCGGAATCCGGCCTATGCAGTCTTCGACTCGGGCGGCAGCCACCGGATGTTCATCGCCATGGCTGGACAACGACTTTTCGAATCCGTACTCATTATCTATAGAGGAGGTGCATACACCTGGAACATCCGGGAGGGCACCCACTGTTTTAACCCGGCCAACGACTTCCTTCCCAAAAGCGGGACCTGCCCAACCACCAGCGCAGATGGCCGGCTCCTCATCGGCCCGGTGGTCGAACTCGGCCACGATGTCGGCGATACGATTGTCGGCGGCGTGCTTTACCGGGGCACCGGGATGCCCGCTCTCAGGGGATCCTATATACATGGGACCTGGTCTGACGATAACCGGATCGCGGGGAACGGAACGCTCCTCATATCCAGTCCCCCGGCCGGTCTTGACCTCGCAGCCCTTCCCGCGGACGCCCCGATGCTGACTCAGGCACAGAATGCGATGTGGACCACCCGCATGATGAGCGTGGCGAACAACAGGAACGGGCGGATCAATGCGTTCATCCGCGATATTGGTGAGAACGACGACCACGAAATCCTCCTCCTGATCAACCAGAACGGCGGTACGGGACTTACACCGCAGGGCTCAGGCGAGATCTGGCAGATGGTTCCGGCCGACACCCCGGGCCTCGCGGACACAACGGCAAAATATGCACCAGCCGCGACCCCTGCCCCAGGTACAGGAAGCGGTCAGCCTGCAACACTCCAGCTTACGATCAAGGGAGACAAGTTCATACCGTTGACCCTCTCCGTACCGGCCGGGGCAGCCGTTACTCTGGTCTATGACGACCAGGACCTCGACCCCCACAATTTTGCCCTCTATGCATCCCCCTCGTCGTCAACTGCGCTCTTCCGCAGCCCCCTGATCACCGGGCCGGTCACGAAGACATATACGTTCACCGCTCCGTCCACGCTGGGGGCTTATTATTTCCGGAGCGATCCGAATACCGGCCTGCAGGGAAATCTTACCGTCACCGCCGGCACGACAGCCGCCGTTCCTGCATCAACAACCGTTCCGGTGTCCACCGGCATGGGACAGGCAGTTCCCATCACCCTCACTGCCGAGAATCTCACGTTTTCCGCTACGACTCTCACCGCCCCGGCCGGTTCAACAGTTGCCATGACATTCATTAACAAGGACGCGAATATGCCGCATAATTTTGCGCTTTACACGAGCCAGAATGCAAATACTAAGATCTTTGCCGGCGATCTCGTGACCGGGCCTGCCACCGTAACGTATACGTTCACTGTACCATCAACACCAGGGAACTATTTCTTCCGCTGCGATATCCATCCCGAGCTGATGACCGGTTCATTTGTGGTGACATAACTGCCGTGTCCCCACCTGCATTCCTTTTTTGAGAGGATAGGTCCGGCGGGTCTGAGACAACCCGGCCCACAGGCATTCTCCTCGGATAATAGTAAACCAACACTTCCGCAAGGGTTATCAGACCTGCCGGGATATTTTAAACCAGACATAACGGTGATTCTATGAAAAACGCGAGCTCCTT
>Ga0326726_10004500_pt1 | contig 12707 bp, 9 predicted proteins | sample MHFenrmetagenome_2_FD_207603 | JGI IMG/M metagenome (GOLD analysis project Ga0326726, IMG submission 207603) | Lab enriched peat soil microbial communities from Michigan Hollow, Ithaca, NY, United States - MHF15MN | ecosystem: Environmental > Terrestrial > Soil > Wetlands > Peat | place: USA...
GTGATCGAGAAAAGGGCATCCCCGAACTGCCCCCGAAGGTAGAACGAGACGTTTCCGGTGTCGAACCGTGTATCGCCGAACGGGTACTCGAAGCGATGCAGTAGGGTGAAGATACCGGTCCCGGGATCAAACCGGATGATCTGGAGCGCCCCCCTGCCGTGCGAGGTGATGACGATCCCGCCTCGCCAAACGAAGAGATTGTCGGGACGGCCCTCGAACGGGATGCGATACACCCTGCCCTTGTCCTTCACTTCCTGGATGCTGTTGGCTCCATGGTTGATCACGTATACCTCGTCGTTCAGGCGGCAGAGCTTGAGGGGCTCGTCCTCCGTCGCGATCGTCTCGGCGGCGAGGCTCTCCTTGTCGATGACCGAGACGCTCTTCGAATCGAAGTTCGAGACGTAGATCGCGCGGGGCGTGAACTCGAGGTCGGTCGCCGTGAGCCCGACCGGTATCCTCCGAACGTCCTTCCTCGCGGCCGGATCGATGATGTGGAGAACGCTCGGCTCTCCGTCCCGCTCCGCGACGCGGGCGAGGTAGAGCCAGTTCTTGTCCGGGTCATAGCGGAGGATTCGCTGCGTCGTCTCGCGCTCGATCGTGTCGGGCACGCTGATCCGCGTGCCGATGTCGAAGAGCCGCACCTCGTCCCCGAGAATTCCGAGCATCTGCTCTTCCTTGCCCCAGATGTTCTGCGTGAAGTAGAGCGTCCCAGCCGCGTCGAACACCATTCTTTGGGCCTGCCGCGGAATACGGCGGTCGTAGAAGCTCAGATCCTTCGCGTTGATCCCGAGAATGCCGTTCTTTGCGCCCCAGATGTAGACCGTCGGCCAGTATGACTGGTGCGGTCCGTAGGACAGGTAGACGTTTCCCTCGGGGTCGAGCACGGACTCGACCGGATAGTCGAAGGGGAGCGAGTGCATTTCGAAGGCACCGTTCTCATGCACCTCCGCGAACCGGTCCTCGGAATTGAACACGAGGAAGGAGCCGCGCGACGGCACCTCGACAAGATCGACCGGCGCCCAGCCTGTGTAGATCTTCTTCGTCTCCCCCTTCACCGGATCGAGCGCGGTTACGGCGGCGCCGAAGGCGCCGTTGACCGCGGTCGCGCCCTTGGGGTAGTAGAGGAGGTTGCTGTTCGGGTTATACGCGAGCGTGAACATGTGCGGGATGATGCCGAGACCGGTGATCCTCTTTTCGAGCTTCCGGTCCGCGAGATTGACGACGTCGACCTCTCCCTGCGCCCAGCTCGTGACGTAGAGCGTGCCGTTCTTGACGTCGACGGCGCTCGCGTCGTTTCCAAAGGTCGGAATCTTGATCTCGGTGACCTTTCCGTCCTCCTTGAAATCGACCACGTGGATGGACGGATGGTTGTCGTAGGGAATATAGATCTCGTCGCGCGCGGGGTTATAGATGATGCCGACGCCCTCGGTGAACTGCGGGAGCGTTACGACCGCGCCCTCCCCCGTGAGCACGTCGATCTTTGCCGCCTCTATCACCCTCCGGTCGTTCGTTTCGACGACGAGGTAGAGATTGTGCGTCGTCTCGTCGTATCCCGCGAGGTGCCACCGCCCTCCACTCGTGAGTTTGAGCGGTCGCGAGTTGACGAGCTTCCCGTTACGGGCATCGAACAGGTAGAACGTCGAGGTGTAGCCGTCGATGCCGATGATCCATTTGAGCTCGCTTGCCGCGACGACCTTGCGAATCGGGGGGGGAGGTGTCGCGTTGAGGTTCGCGAGCTCCTCCCGCGTCGCCAACCACGGAAGCATCGCGAGCGTGGGAGAGCCGGCTGAATGGAAGCCGAGCTCCTTGCTCTCGCGGCCGGCGAGAAAGGCGTTTCCCGTCTCCTCGTCGACGGCGATCGATTCGAATTGGACTGCGGTCGGAATCGTCTTCGACGTTCGCGCCTCGGGGGAGATGACCGAAAAGCACCGAACGCCGATGAGGTAGACGTCCCCCGTCTTCCTGCGGAAGGTCAGTGCCTCCCCCTTGAGGTGCTGGAGCGCGCGCCCTTCGAGGGGGATGTTCACCACGGAGTTGTCCCGACCGTCGATGATCGAGACGGAGGAGCTGAGCGTATTGGCGACAATGAGGCGGTTGCGGAACGCGTCCATCTTCACGAGAAGCGGCCCCGCGCCGTTTATCGGGAGATGTGCATCCTCGAGAAAGTCCACGGTCGTTACCGAGATCGGGGCCGTACCCTGTTTCGGCGCGGCGCTCGCCGCGGAAGCCGGGACGGCGGCGTGCGCGGCTGCGGCCATGTGGATCAGCGCGGCGACGAGGAGGAATCTCTTGAACATGGGACGTTTCTCCTTTCGGCGTATCGTGAGCTCTTTTCCGGGCCCGGGATGTTCATTATAGTATCGGAGAGCCGACCTGGCGATTCAAAAAAACGCTCTCCTCGGGCGATTCTGCGGTGGAGGAGGCGCCGGTCCGCGAATGACGGTGTATCGCCGCTCTCACGGCGCGGCGGCGCGGGGCCGGGCCGTCCGAAAGAGACTGCACCGACGCCGACATCATGCTATAATTATCTTTACAAAAAGGGCGCGGCGGCCGAGAATCGTCCGGTACATCGGTTCGTGGAGAAGGAGGGATCCGGATGAAAAACGGGATACTGGCGCTCGTGCTGGCGTGTCTCGTCGTGCCCGCGGTCGCGGCCGCGCAGGAGGCGCCCGCGATGAAGGTCGAAGAGATGGTGTTCTGCACGGCGGTGCAGGATCGGGCCCCGTCGGGAGCCGACACCGCGTTCGCGTCGACGGTGGAGAACGTGTGCTGCTTCGTCAAGGTGTCCGGCGGCGCCGACACGACCTCGATCACGCACGTATGGTTCTTCAAGGACAGGGAAGTGGCGCGCGTCCCGCTCGCCGTGAGGGCCCGCACGTGGCGCACGTGGAGCTCTAAGAAGATCCTCCCCGATCAGCAAGGAACGTGGCGGGTCGACATTCTCGGGCCAAACGGGGACGTGCTCAAGAGCGCCGCGTTCGTCGTCAAGCCTTGAGAAGGCGGGACGCACGCACGAGCGCTGCGGCCGCACTCGAAGGAACAAGAGACGGGATATGGCAACACGATCCGCAACTCGGGCTTTTCCCTTGCTTCTCGTGCTCGTCGCTGTGTCGCTCGCGCCCCGACCGATCGTCGCGGGGCACGCCGCCCGCGAGCGGGTCACCGCTTCGGCGCGCACCTACGCCGCGGAACCCGGCGATACGATCCGATACGTGATCCACGTGAGCGTCGACGGTCTGCGGGCCGACGCGGTGCGGCGGCTCGGGCCCCGCGGCGCCCCGCATTTCTGGCGCCTCCGGATCGAAGGCGCATTCACGGAGAACGCGCGCACCGACTACGACTTCACGATCACCCTCCCTGACCATACGTGCCAGCTCACGAGCCGGGGCGTGCTCGGCCCCCAGGGGCACGGCGTCACGTTCAACACGGACGATCCACGGACGCTCGAGCAGGTTCACGGCTCGTACGTCGCCGGCGTCTTCGACGTCGCGCACGATAACGGGCTCTCGACCGCTCTGTACGCGAGCAAGAGCAAGTTCGCCATCTTCGACAGGAGCTGGAACGAGGTGAACGGCGCGAGCGACCTCGTAGGGCCCGACAACGGCCGGGACAAGATCGATGCATATGTGAACAACGGGGACACGGAGGCGCTCGCCGACACCTTCATGGCGAACATGAGGGTCTCGCCGAGCCGGTACAGCTTCATCCATTTCGCCGATCCCGACGGAGCGGGGCACGCATACGGATGGGAGAGCGCGGAGTACTTCGCCGCGATCAGGAAGGTCGACGGCCTCCTCGGGCGGATCTTCGATCTCGTGGACGGCGATTCGCGCTTTTTGAGCAGGACGTACCTCCTCGTTACGGCGGACCACGGCGGAATGGGGGTGGATCACTCCGATGCCGCCAATCCGGCGGATTACATGATACCGCTGTATGTGTGGGGACCGGGCGTTCCGGCGGGCGGGGATCTCTACCGGCTGAATCCCTTCACGCGCCTCGACCCGGGGAGCGGGAGACCGGGCTACGCGTCGACGCCACAGCCGATCCGAAACGGTGAGGCCGCGAACATGTCCCTCGATCTCCTCGGACTCCCGAACGTCCCCGGCTCCACGATCGACTCTGCCCAGGACTGCGACGCGGCCGTCCCGGGCGCGCTTCCCTCGGTCTCCATCACGAGCCCGCTTCCGGGAACGAAGCTCACCTACCCCTCCGATGTCGAGATCGACGCGGCCGCAGATCCGGGGAGCGGTACGATCGCGCGCGTCGAGTTCTACGAGAACTACGTCTCCCTCGGCGCGGACTCGACGAGTCCCTACACGTATATGTGGAAGGGGGTTCCCTTCGGGCGCTATCGGGTCACTGCGCGCGCAGTCCGAACGGACGACCTCGCCTCTACGGCGAGCGTCGATTTCGAGATCGCCTCGACGACGGCCGTTCCGCCGAGGCATTCGATGCTGCCGGTCCCTCCCCGCGTGTTTCCGAATCCGTTCGATCGCATCTCGACGATCGCCTTCTCGCTCTCCGCTGAGGACGAGGTGGAAATCACAATTTACGATTCTCTGGGCCGCCGCATCGAGCGGTTGTTCGGGGGTGAGCTTGGGGAAGGCGCCCACGAGCTGAGCTTCAACGCGGAAGGAGTTTCTCCCGGACTCTATTTCCTGAAACTCCGCACCGGGGACGCCGTGCGGAGCGCGAAGCTCATGGTCGTGCGGTAGCGCGTCCGCGGCGCTTCCCGCCCCGTCGCGCGGGGGGAGCGGACCCAAGCGACTTCTTCGCGGTCGCGATAACGGATGAATGAACCAACCGGTCTCTTCACAATTGTGATCATCGCAATCACGGCGCTCGTCTCCGCCGCGGGTTTCGCGTCCCCTCCATTCGTGGAGAGATACCTCTTCGAGCCCGAGATGGTTCTCCGGCGCGCTCAGTACTACCGGCTCCTTTCGAGCGGCTTCCTCCACGCGAACGTCGCGCATCTCGTCGTCAACATGTTCAGCCTCTACTCCTTCGGCGGATCAATCGAGAGCACCGCGGGGGCGCCGACATTCATCGTCATCTATTTCTCGAGCATGCTCGGGGGGAATCTCCTCTCGCTGTTTCTCCACCGCAACCAGGCGTATCGGGCGCTGGGAGCGTCGGGAGGCGTGTGCGGCGTCATCTTCGCCTCTATCTTCCTCATCCCCGGGAGCTCGGTGTATATGCTGCCGGTTCCCGTGCCGATCCCCTCGTCGGTCTACGCAGTCCTCTTTATCGCGATCTCGATCTTCGGTATCCAGAGCGGGCGAGGGAACATCGGTCACGACGCGCACCTCGGGGGCGCGATCATCGGTCTCATCGTGACGACGCTACTTTATCCACGCATCGTCACCCAGAACGCGTATCTCTGGACGCTCGTCATGGGAATCGCCGTTGTGTTGTTCATCTACATCTATCGGAACCCGCGCCGCCGGTTCGGAGGGCCCCGCCTCCTGCGCGGCGAACGTGGTGAACGGGGGAGAGGGCCATGGAACTGAGGTCGACGAACCCGGCGACCGGGGAGGTCGTCGGAACGTACGAGGAGCTTTCGGCCGGGGCCGTGAGGCGAGCGATTGACGAGAGCGAGGCGGCGCTCGGGGCATGGCGGAAGTCGTCGTTCGCCGAACGCGCGTTCCTCATGAGGGGGGCCGCCGGCGCTCTCAGGAGACGCTCGGTGGAACTGGCGACGCTCATGGCGCTCGAGATGGGTAAGCCCGTGCGGCAGGGCCGCGCCGAGATCGAGAAATGCGCATGGGTCTGCGAATACTACGCCGAGCACGCGGCGCGCTTCCTCGCATCGGAGACCGTCGCGACGGACGCCCGGAGGAGCTTCGTTACCTTTCAACCGCTCGGGGTCGTCCTCGCCGTCATGCCGTGGAACTTTCCCTTCTGGCAGGTGTTCCGGTTTGCGGCGCCGGCGCTCATGGCCGGAAACGCGGGGCTTCTCAAGCACGCCTCAAACGTCTGCGGATGCGCGCTCGCGATAGAAGACGTCTTCACGGAGGCGGGCTTTCCCCGGGGCGTCTTCAAGACGCTCCTCGTTGGAAGCGGCGCCGTGGAGGGGATCATCGCGCACGGAGCGGTCAAAGCGGTCACGCTGACGGGGAGCGCTCCGGCGGGTCGGGCCGTCGCCCGAGCGGCCGGGGAACATCTCAAGAAGACGGTCCTCGAGCTCGGCGGGAGCGACGCGTACGTCATCCTCGAGGATGCCGATATCGAAGGGGCCGCCGCGATCTGCGCGGCGGCGAGGCTCATCAACTCGGGGCAGAGCTGCATCGCGGCGAAGCGGTTCATCCTCCCGGCCTCGCGAGAGACGGAATTCACGGACATATTCCTTCAGAAGATGATCACCGCCCGCGTCGGCGATCCGCTCGATGAAGCGACCGACGTCGGCCCGCTCGCGCGGCCAGATCTGCGGGATGACCTGCACCGGCAAGTCGTGAACAGCATACGGGACGGAGCCTCATGCCTCTCGGGGGGCGCGATTCCGGCCGGACCCGGCGCATTCTACCCGCCGACGGTGCTCGCGGGCGTGAGGAGGGGGATGAGCGCGTACGACGAGGAGCTCTTCGGCCCCGTCGCCGCCCTCATCACGGTGAAGGACGAAGAGGAGGCGATCCGCGTGGCGAACGACACGAGCTTCGGCCTCGGCGCGGCCGTCTTCACGCTCGACCTCGAACGCGGCGAGCGTATCGCCGCCGCGCGGATAGAGGCGGGCTCGTGTTTCGTCAACTCATCCGTGAAATCGGACCCGCGTCTTCCCTTCGGCGGAATCAAGGAGAGCGGGTACGGCCGGGAACTCTCGCATTTCGGTATCAGGGAGTTCGTCAACGTAAAGACCGTGTCTGTCGCCTGAGCCTGCGGGATCGATCGCGGGGCGACTCTCCGCCTTACCTCTTGACAGTCGGAGCGGTGCTCGTGCAATCTGAGCGCTGAATCTCCGCATTGCGGCATTCGACGGGAGCGTTGCATGGCCAGCACGTACGACGTTTTGAAGGAACGCGGTTTCGTCGAGCAGGTCTCCGACGAGGGGAACGTTCGCGCGATGCTCGCTCGTCCGGTCGCGTGCTATGTCGGCTTCGACCCGACGTCGTCGAGCTTTCACGTGGGGAGCCTCGTTCCCATCATGGCGCTCGCCCACATGCAGCGGAACGGCCATCTCGTGCTCGCGGTCGTGGGAGGGGGCACCGCGATGATCGGGGACCCGAGCGGAAAGACCGAGCTGAGGCAGCTCGTCCCGAAGGAGGAGATCGACGCGAACGCGGAAGGGCTGCGGGTGCAGCTCGGGCACTTCATCGATTTCTCCGGCGGCCGCGCCCGCATGATCGACAACGCCGAGTGGCTCAGGCCGCTCAACTACATCGAGTTCCTGAGGGACATCGGGCGCCATTTCAGCGTCAACCGGATGCTCGCCGCCGAATCGTACCGGATGCGGCTCGAAACGGGGCTCAATTTCATCGAGTTCAACTATATGCTCCTCCAGGCGTACGACTACCTGACCCTCTACCGGCGCTACGGGTGCACGCTTCAGATGGGCGGGAACGATCAATGGGGCAATATCCTCGCGGGGGCCGATCTCATACGGCGGATCGAAGGAGGACAGGCGGAAGTGCTCACGTTTCCGCTTCTGACGACGTCGACGGGAGCGAAGATGGGGAAGACCGAGAAGGGAGCCGTCTGGCTCGATCCGCAACGCACCTCTCCATACGAGTACTATCAGTTCTGGATCAATACCGACGACCGGGACGTCGGCCGCTTCCTCGCCCTCTTCACATTTCTCCCGATGGATGAGGTGCGCGAGCTCTCATCATTGAGGGGAGAAGAGCTGCGGCGGGCGAAGGAGACCCTCGCATACGAGGCGACGAAGCTGAATCACGGCGAGAAGGAAGCGGCGAAATCCCGCGAGGCATCGCGGGCCCTCTTCTCGGGTGAGGGGGACGCCGGAGGTTCCGTTCCGACCGTCGCTCTCGCTCTCACGCGCCTCGAGGAGGGAATTCCGGCCTTCGTCCTTTTCGCGGATGCGGGTCTCGCGAAGACGAGGGGGGAGGCGCGAAGGCTCATCGCCCAGGGTGGCGCCTACGTCAACAGCCGCCGCATCGAGGCGACGGACGAGATGATCACGATCACCGACCTGAAGAACGGCGCCCTGCTTCTCCGCGCCGGCAAGAAGAAGTACGTGCGCGTGATCCCTTCATGAGCCGTCACGCGCCGAGGATCTCCGCATAGAGACTCTGAATTCCCCTCGAATAGGCCTCGGCGTCGAAGAGGCTCTCGGCGCGCGCGCGAGCGGCCTCGCCGAATCGTCGCCGCAGCGCTTCGTCCTCGATGAGCCGGACGAGCGCCGCGGCGAGGCTCTCGGGATCCATCGCGTCGTAGAGGAGCCCGTTCACTTCGTGATCGACGATCTCGGGATTGCCGCCCCGGTTCGAGGCGACGACGGGTCTCCCCAAGGCGAGCGCCTCGAGCGCCGTGTTCGAGAGGGGCTCGGGATCGATCGAGGAATTCACGACGATGTCGCACCCCGCCATGAGATCGAGGGCGTCTTTCCTGAAGCCCGGCACCTGGAATCTCCCGGCGAACGCCGGATCCGATTCGACCTTGTGCCGAACGTTCGGCTCTTCGGGGCCCGTTCCCGCCATGATGAACTCCGCGTCGCGCCGTCGAGCGAGGACGATACGGGCGGCCTCAACGAACTGATCGCAGCCCTTCCACCTCTCGAACCGGGCGAACCACCCGACGAGCACCCGGTCGCGGCGCGCGGGTCCGGGGGGAACGAGCGCGGCGAGGGGGACGCCGTCGTAAATCGTTTGAACCCGCTCGGCGGGGAGGCCCTCGGCGACGTAGTGGGCCCGCACGGCGTTCGAGACGCAGACAAACCGGTCGACGCGGCGGGCGAGGAAACGCTGGAAAGGGGTGAGCTGGGAGAAGCCCCGCTGATGGCTCACCGCCGGTACCGCCGCGCGCGCGGCGGCGACGAGCGCACCGAGATTCGTCGAGACGGAGTTGTTCGCGTGAAGGAGCGCGAAGCCCTCGCGTCGCATCCAGCGAGCGAGCTTGAGCGACTCGCCCCTCTGCCGCGTCGCGTATCTCTTCATGCTCCAGAGGAGCCGATACGGGGAGGTCTTCTTCGGCGCGGGGGTCTCGGGCGGGGTCTCGATGCGAGGCGCCTCGTCATCCGCACCGGTGATCGGCGCCATCGTCGAGACGGAGATGCCGCACGCGGCAAAGGATTCGCGTGCCGGAAGGGCGTACCTGAAGAGGACGAACGGCTCGTATCGTCCGCGGTCGAGCCTCTTCACGAGATGGAGGAGCGTCGAGGTCGAGCCCCCGAAGGTCGGGGCTTCCTCGACGTACAAAATCCTGCGCAAAAGTGTGTTCTCCCTTCCGGTGTCCCTCTGATATACTGCGTGCCTGTCGGGGGCCGTCGGTGAGTATAGGGAACGGGCGCGGCTCGGTCAATGAGCGTGTTCGCCCGGGCCGGACGGCGACGGCATTGCTCAAAGGCGGGTGGGAGCGCAATGACGGACAAATGGAGAAAGAAATTCGAGGAAGAGCGCGAGCGGCTCAACGAAACGGTCCTCTCGAGCGAGCATCTCGGAATCAAACGGTTCTTCGCGCTCGACGATCAAGCGTACCTGTCGGGTGCCCTTCCCGCGAGGGTGAAGGAGCTCCTCGGCCTCGTCGCCTCGATGGTGCTGCGCTGCGACGACTGCGTCTCGTATCACATTATCCGGTGCCGCGATGAGGGAGTGACGCGGGAAGAGTTCTACGAGGCCTTCAACATCGCCCTCATCGTCGGCGGCTCGATCGTGATCCCGCACCTGAGACTGGCCGCGGAGCGGCTCGAGTCGATCCTCGAGGCCTGACGGGGCGGGCGATCCCAATTTTTCTTGTATTCGCGATGTGCGAACGATACACTGGCCGCCATCGCGAACGTCGCGCGCGGGAAAGCAAGGAATGATTTTTCGTCTCCTCAATTACGTCGTTCAGCGGCGCACGGTCGTCGGCCGTGTGACGCTCGTCTTTCTTGTGGTCGCGCTCCTCTACGTCTTCATCTCGGGACGAACGTACGTGGTGCACGCGCTGCTCTTTCCACCGGCGGAGGAGGCTGGAGAGGGTGTTCTTTCCGCGTGGATGGAGAAACTGAATCTTCCGTCCGTCGTTTCTCCCGGCACCGCGGGGTCGACCTCCGCCGCGGTTCTCGGCGACATCCTCTCGAGCCGCCGCCTCGGCGAGATGATCATCGGCGAGCTCTCGCTCAAGGAGCATTTCAAGACCAAGAGCCTCGATGACGCCCTCCGTGAGCTTCGGGGCCGGACCGGAGTGTCGGTCACGGAGACCGGGCTCATTCGCCTGAGCGTAGCGGACAAGGACCCGGCGTACGCCTTGAAGATCGCCCGGGCGTACATCGCGGGGCTCGATTCGCTCAACCGCTTTCTCCAGAGCTCGCGCGCCGAGCAGACGAGGGAATTTATGGGTGCGCAGATCGCGATGTACCGCGCGCAGATCCAGAGGGAGCGCCACGAGATCGCGTCGTTCCAGGGCGCCAATAACATCATCGATTTCGACCAGCAGGTGCGCGGCGCGATAGACGTCGCCGCCGACCTGAAGGTGCGAACCGTGCTCGCGGGGATCGAACGAGATCTCCTCAAGGACTTCACGTACTCGAGCTCAATGGAGCTCAGGCGGAAGGAGGCCGAGTACGAGAACCTCACGGCGCAACTCAGGAACGTCATGACCGGGGACAGCTCCGGCGCCGTCTTCATTCCCCTGAAACGGCTGCCGGGCCTCGCCCAGAGATACGCGGCGATGCAGGCGGATCTCGAGGTCGATGAGCACGTCTACTCGTATCTTCTCGAGCGCTACGAGCAAGCCGGCGTCGAGAAGGCGCGCAGGACGCCGGTCGTCCAGGTCGTCGACGAACCCGTTCTCCCCGAAAAACCAGCGGGGATGCGCCGGTGGCTCCTCGTGCTCGTCGTGACGTTCGTCGGGTTCGTATGGATCGTCGCCATGATCGCGTGGTGGGGCTGGGTGCAGGGGAGGCAGAAGACGAGCGACGAGGAGCGCGCGTTCGCCGATCTTACCTCGAGAGCCCGCCGCGATTGGGAGTGGGCACGCAGGAAACTCCGTCTCTGACCCGCTGCAGAGCACGCCGGGACCGTTTCTTTCGTTTCTACGCGTCGTCTGGAATACCCCTTGCAACACTGCATCGTGCCCCGGCCCCTCCTCGTGCCGGAACCGATCACTGACTGAAGCGGGACGTGGTGATGAATCGCGCGATGCAGATACGGATCGCTGTCGCACTGCTCCTGGGCGCAGCTCTCGCGGCGTTCGGGCTCGGGAGCCCTCTGTATACCGGCGGCGGTGCCGCCGGGAAAGCGCCGTTCGTCATCTACAGCCTCACCCTCACCGATCCGCACTTGAGGGTCGTGCACGTGCGGGGCCGAGTGTTCGGCTCCACGGCGCGAACGGTGTCCCTCAGGGCGTTTGCAGGGTCGAACGGAAGGCGCCTCGAACCAATCGGCCTCCTCGCGACGGGACCCCTCGGCGCGCGGCTCGCCGTCGAGGCCGGAGACGGAACGTGGAATGTCGCGAGCGGCGCTCAGGATTTCTCTTTCGAGTACGACGTCGGTCTCACGATCGGAGACCGCTATGCGGCCGATGTTCGCGACATGATGACGTTCATCGGTGACGATCGTTCACGGATACTCGGCAAGGACGTGTTTCTCGTCCCCGAGCTTCCCGTGGCGGGCGGAATCATCGTCGATTTCGCGATGCGACCGGGGTGGCGGCTTGCCGCGTCGTCCCCGAGCGTCCGGGGGCGAGTCATCGTGAACGAGCTGGCCGAACTTCCCTTCACGATGGCTGCATCGGGCGATTACCGGACCTTCGCGCGGCGCATCGGAGAGTGCTCGATCGTGCTCGCGATCGCCGATTCGTGGGCGTTCTCCGACGACGAGTTCTTCGATGTCCTCTGCAGGATCGTCTCGGAGGAGATAGTGCTCTTCGGCCCGTCTCCGCGCGAACGCTACCTCTTCGTCTGTGACCGGAATCCCGTGATGGGGGCGGAGCGCTTCGACTACTACGGGATCCACTACGGCGGCAGCATGATGCTGCTTCTCGACCCGAGGCTCGACCGGAGCGATCTCATGGACACGCCGATGGCGATCATCGCGCACGAGTTTCTGCACAGCTGGAACGGCGAGGAGCTCGAGCCTTCCGGCAACGGATTCCTCTGGTTCACCGAGGGGGTCACGAACTTCTGCTCCTACTACGTCCTCCGCGAGGCGAACGTCATCACCGCCGAGCAGTACGAGAACCGCAGACGCGCGATCTCCGAGCGCTACCGAGCCAATCCCTACACGGCGAAAGTGCCGATCGGCGAGGCCGCCAATAGCGATATGCGCGACAAGGACATGGTGAACCTCCTCTACGACGGCGGATTTATCGCGGCACAGGCGCTCGACAGCCGCCTCCGTGCCGACAGCGGCGGAGCCGTCACGCTCGTCGACGTCGTCAGGCGCATGTGCGAAAACACGCACGGGGGCGCCCGCGCCGACGAGGCCGCGTTCCTCCTCGCCGCGAGAGAGCTCACGGGGGGCGACCTCTCCGGCTACCTCCGCGAGATCGTGCACGAGGCGGCCCCGAAATCCCTCGAGCTCGCCTCCTCTTCTCTTGAATAAAGAGCCCGCTTG
>Ga0326726_10004502_pt1 | contig 12707 bp, 11 predicted proteins | sample MHFenrmetagenome_2_FD_207603 | JGI IMG/M metagenome (GOLD analysis project Ga0326726, IMG submission 207603) | Lab enriched peat soil microbial communities from Michigan Hollow, Ithaca, NY, United States - MHF15MN | ecosystem: Environmental > Terrestrial > Soil > Wetlands > Peat | place: USA...
GGAACCGCGCGCGGCTCACATATCTCTCGTTGTCGGAAACAACCATTCCGCCACCACTTGTTGTGATAATCTTGTTCCCGTTAAACGAAAGTACTCCCATCACACCTAATGTCCCCGCGGCCTTGCGCCCATAGGTCCCTCCAAGTGCTTCCGCAGCATCCTCAATCACAGGAACCTCGTACCGGTTGCAGATCTCCAGTATCGGGCGATAGTCAGCACACTGCCCGTACAAATCCACGACGATAACCGCCCCTGGCATTCTGCCCCGCTTTTGGCAGTTTGCCATCTCCTCTTCCAGCAGACCGGGATCCATGTTCCATGTGGAACTGGAACTGTCGATGAAAACCGGCGTCGCTCCACAATAGGTGATCGCATTCGCAGTCGCGGCAAATGTGAGGTCTGAGCAGATTACCTCGTCTCCTGCCTTCACTCCAAGGACCATCAGCGAAAGATGCAATGCAGCGGTGCCACTGGAGACAGCCGCGGCATGAGCAATCCCCAACCTCTTCGACATCTCCCGCTCAAAAGCATCGACCTGCGGTCCAAGCGTCGTGATCCAGTTGGATTCCAACGCCTCAACCATCAGCTGTTTTTCCCTGCCATCAAGGTGCGGAGGGGAAAGATATATGCGCTTCATTTGCTCTCAATTTGGATTGTTTTGAGTAGCTGTTGAAACCCGCGCCAAGCGGAAGCCACTTCTCTCAAGTGGGCCTAATCAAACAAACTTAGGCCACTGTCCCTAGTATCAGGTTTTGTTCTCAGCGGCCGTGTAGGCAATTCCCTCGCGGGAACGCCGACAACAGTATTATTCGGTAGGACATCCTTGATGACTGCCGCCCCACCCCCGATTATGGACCATTCACCAATGGTAATGTTGTTAATGATTGTGCTGCCAATGCCGACAAAAGTCCCCTCTCCAACAACCACAGTGCCTCCGAGATGGGCACCGGGGCAGACGTGGGAATGAGATCCCACTTTGCAATTATGATCCACGGTGCACCCGGTGTTGACAATAACATTGTTCCCGATAAGCGATCCCGTGTTCACAATTGCACCCGCGAATACCACAGTCCCCCGACCAACTATTGTGTCGCGGGCAAGAGTCGCCCGGGGATGAATGACCGTGGCGAATTCTTCGCCCTGATCAGATAGCTTTACGAAGAACCGACGGCGGGTTTCATTGTCTCCGATACCAATGACCACGGCGTCGTGTGGGATGTTTCTGAGATCGGCCAGCGAGCCAAGCACCGGTTTTCCAAGAATCCTTTTCTGCACCAATTCCGGGTCGTCATCCAGAAACCCCATTAGTTCCAATGACTCTCGCTTCGGTAGCAGGCTGAGGACCGCATCGGCAACCACCCTGGCATGACCACCTGCACCTAGTATTAGTACGCGTACCATCTTCCTCACATCTCCCACAGTTTGGTCGGTTTGCCCAGCTTCGTGAACCAGGAGGAAAGGGTCATTCGGCCTCTTTCTCGTAGCAATAGACAGATAAATGAACCTGGCATCGACACCACCCGTGGAGATCATACCCCGCCGTCGAAGGAATCCACGATTTGGCTTCACCTCGCTCGTATCTTTGGGGGGATCTCCCACAAAGGTCACTAGTTCCGTTGTCGGAGTTCGTGAATTCAGACCCGGTAACAGAACACTCGTGGCTCTTTCCTTGTCTCCTATTGACCTTCCAGTAAGTCATTGCTTGGATCCGGAAACCTAGACACAGTGAATGATGATCAACCTACCAGAAATCAAGCGAATACTCATTTCCCGGGAGGGATTGTTGCGGTCATTGATTGGATCCCATTCGGTGATTCGTGCATAACCTCCCCTCGGCGTGATTTTTCCGGCGTGCGCCGGGCAACACTCTGCATCATGAGAGGGTGGGGACCGACAAAGCTCAACTCCCTGTTCTACACCCCGAAAACTTTGGGGAGCAAGTCCAAGCTATTACTACGCGCAAGCCGCCCAGTCGATGTGAATCGCCGCTCTTCTAGCAGGAGGCATCCTCCAGCATCGCACTATTCGGCTATGGCCAAAGTCTGTAGAAGATAAACAGATTCCCCCATGAATCCAGAGCGTGGTTGGCCGAATAACTCTGGGCCACCGATCGTAACATGCAGGACTACTAGGATGAGGTGAATACATGAGGGAATGAGAACAGGGACAAGACACGCAACTAGAGCGACTTCAATCCACTTTGCTTCGCGTTTGTAGAAGCCCCGCGGCACTTGGGGAATTCGCATCGTACGGTTGGAATTCATCTCCCAGATGACGCCCCAGGTATGGGTCTGGCTGGATTTCCGAAAACACGAGACGCGGCAGGCAAGGATCGAATAACACACGACCCGGCGCCGATCATTGAATCGTCTCCTATCAATAGCGGTTCTGCAGTACTACCATTGATAATCACGGCCCCTGTGCCGATAAAAACTCGCTTGCCAATATTGACGCAACCCGAAATGTGTACACCCGGTCCAAGAGTCGCGAAATCACCAAGCACCGCATCGTGACCTATTGTACTGTTTAGGTTTATCTGTACATGGTTGCCAAGGACAATGTCGGTTGTCAGGATACATCCTGCACAGATAATGCTGCCCATGCCAAGTTCAACATACCGAGATCGCACGACGCTCTGATGGACGAGGGTTCCAAAAGCCAAACCTGCTTCCAGAACTCTTCTGGCAATCCGTTCTCGAGCTTTGGGATCGGCAACAGCAATAACCACAAGCGCTCCTGGGAATGTCTCGACAATACGGGCCAATGTGAAAATCTGATTCCCGTTGGTCTGAAAGCCCTGAATTGGTTCGTCATCGATGAAGCCAACAAGCTCGTATTGACCTTCCGGAGGAGCGGACTCTTGAGCCCAGCATGCGACTTCGCGTCCGAAGCCTCCCGCACCAAAGATCGCGATTTGTGATATCATCATAGCGGCAAGACCCTTCCGAGTAGTCCTCGCCCAAGGCAAGAGCGACTAGAACGTGTCGCGCACATTTTTCGTTGTTCCGACAACTCAAAATTGAGACACGGAGCCGACGGATCCGCTCGGCTCACAGAAGGTAGCCCATGCCGACAAGCCGCCTGAAGCAAGTCAGCACTTCGTTCTTTCTACAATTTCTCGGACATTGAGCTAGGTAGTGATGCACGAGGCTTTTGCCTCAGTCGGGGTCCGATAGCCGAGGGAAGCGTGTCGGCGACACAGGTCTTGGAATGACTCGCTATTCACCGAACCAGGCTTCCCTGCAAATTACCGATGCTACTGACCTCCTTGGGGATCGGCACGGGACCTCTATGGGGGGGGTGATCCAACAATGACTCGCAGGACACGTTGTTACATGGAACGTGATTCAGTATCCTTGCCAGTCCCCATGAACACCGAACAAGACACAGACCCTCCTTGGCTTATGCCTTCACGGCGGAGGACCTTCCAAACAGTCACAGCCAAAATGCGCAAATCCAGCATGAATGATTGATGGTCTACGTACCAGACATCAAGGTCGAATCTCTTCTCCCACATCAAGTCGTTTCGCCCGTTGATCTGCGCCCACCCCGTTATCCCCGGCAACACTTCATGACGACGCGCTTGTTTGGCGGTATAGCGATCAAGGTACTCTGTAAACAATGGCCTGGGGCCAACGAGACTCATCTCTCCCTTAAGCACATTCACCAGCTCGGGAAGCTCATCAATACTTGATCTGCGAATCAATTGACCTACTCGAGTGACACGCTGTCGATCTGGCAAGAGGTGACCGGCGCTATCTCGCAGGTCAGCGAGACTGCGAAATTTGTAGATCGTGAAGACCTTCCCCTGCAATCCCGGTCGCTGCTGCCTGAAGAGCACTGGCGACCCCACCGAGTAGCGGACGATAGCACATACCACAAGAAGCAGGGGCGAAACAATGGCCAACGCCACCACGCTGCCGATGAAATCGAGGAATCTTTTTCCCCCGTTTGCGTAGAGCGTCTTAGTCATTGTCTGAATGATCCCAAAGCGACGCTGAGCTTGATAAAGAAGGAGATGGTTTCGAACCCTATGCAATACCAATGCGTTTCGCATTAGAAGTTACTGCAGAGTCTTGTCGCTGCGGTCGAAATCACAGGGCTTCGTAGCACAGTTGGGCGAGTAGAAAGGTCGTGACCTCAGAGCTGAGGCGCGGTGAAAAAATGACCTCGGAAAGTTTAATCGGACATGATTCCAGTAATTGCCACTTAAGGCCGTCTGGCAATTTCCTAAAAGGAAAGGCCGCTAGTGTTCCTGAAGAGTTGGAGGCCAAAGAGGTTATTATTAACGATGTAAACCGTTCCCAACTTGTTTGTGAATTGCGGCGCGGGACCCACAATGGCCAGTGCAAGCATCTGGCTACCATCCGAATTTTCCGAAACCCAGCATTCCTCAATCCTGATAGATACAGGTGTTGAACTGCTATCATACTTTATCATCGAAACAACGATTCCGTAGTACCGATTGCCAGTGATATAGCACCCACGAATAGTGCAATCTACCAGTTGATGGTACGGTGCGTCTGGCTCTAAGTCAATGCCAGCTTGGGGGGCCGTACCGTAGGTGTTTGTCAAGCGACAGTTTTCAATGGTCAGACCCTTGGCGGAGATAACGCTGATGCCTTGTCGGTAGTTACTGTCGCATTCAACATCTTGAATGAGGATATTGGAGCAGAAATTGTCGGGACCCTCCCCGATGAACAACCCGTCCCCCCCGGCCTTCACGAGCCTCAACCCGTAGATGCGGATATTCTTTGCACCGTGGAGTGCTAAGCAGTGCCTCCATTCACCTCGCACGTACTCCGGCCCCACATAATCCTCCCTTCGCATTTCAAACTTAGCCCCATATCCTCGAATGATAATGTTTTCCTTCCCTTCGGCAGCTACCAAGTCTTCGAAACGTCCCTTGAAGGATCCTTTGCGAGCGAGGACTGTTACCCCCCGTTCAAAGACAATCTCTTGGTTGGATGCAAGGAACAAAGGATCTACCGTCCATGGTTGCCCCATTTTGGGGACGAACACAACCTTCGCTCCTGAGTTGATTGCATCCTGCAGCATCGATGTCGCATTTGTCTCGCTGAAACCCCACCACGATGCATTCGCATCCGACCTTTCTCCCCGGAGCACTGCTTGAATCAGCAGTGAATCAGGTAAGAGGTTCGATGTAGTGTTAACGAACGCCACATCCTCGGGTGGCTCGATTACCCGAGCGCAGTTCTGTAATGCCAGGACCGATGAAATAACAACCGCTAAGCGGATCAAGTGAATCATCCGAATTCTCAAGACAATTCGCTCTTGACGGACACTTCCAACCGCGAGAATTCGTCGCACTGTGCCCGATAGACTTTCCGCCACTCCAGTCTTGCGCAATTTCAAATGCGATCTCTTGTGAAATGAAGTTTCGTATACATTCAGCGGAGCCCATCACAATGCTCCCAAAAATAATGTTCCACAAACTGTGCCACGCAAAGAGAGAACGGTCCGCCGTGGATTTGGGAAGTCCTATTCAATTCCCGGCCTCGGGGTTGGGAAGACACAAAGGTCATCACAGGGCCAGTATGCAATTTGTACATTTTCCCAAGCTTGGCCTTTGTTTTCTCTACCACCCAGAAACTCAAAATCTCTCCATCGAGATTCTCAGAGGCGTGGTTCCTCTTCGGACGTGAACTAATACCACTGCAAGTAATATCCCCTTTAAATTTAGAAGTTGCACCGAGGAATGGCTTCCTCTCTGTTTCGGGCTGCGAGATATCAATAGACTCGTTTTCTTCGTTCCTGATGATTCGGGTTATCGGAGTTTGAAGTACAGAAGCTCTCGAGCGCGGCGAACTGGGCCTGGATAAATCCAAGCCCTCTTGTGGTGGTCGGTGTCGGGACCAGCGCGATATTGTCCCTGTGCAAGAAATCAGCGAGTATCTTTGGCAATGAGAATACATCTGGTCAAGCATGAGATGGATGCGTTCTTTCCTCGGGTAGCATCTGCGCAGCCCGCCCCATTTCTAGAAGATGTCTTTCGATGCTCTTTGCCTGTGGGTGACTCATTCAGAGATCTCTCGTGGACACGCAGAAGGTATGTGGCTGTTCCGTTCCGGCGACCTTGCCGTGGGTAGCCCGCGGCGGCAGGGAATGCCTCTTCCCTGCCAGGTATACATTTGGACGGGGTCAAAAACCCATGGGTTTGAACTCATCAAAACAGACAAATTGGGACCCTAAAGCAGCTTTGTTACAGAGTTTCAGAGAGGTCTCTTTCAACCGCGATGTTCGAGTGAGGTACCCTTGCAAGTTCTTCGCGGGTTGCAGCGTGAGGCCTTGCCGTCGCAGGAGGCGCCTGATGCACTCAACGGTGTAGTTCGGTAAGAGACCCCGCTTGCTGAGGTAGGCCCGGGGATTGTCAACCGACGAGTGCGAATACGACAGGCCAAGATCTGCAGTCCGGATGAGCGCAATACTGAGCATCTCGCGGATCTGCTCTCAACTTAGACGGGATGGTCTGCCCTATGGGTTCGGCGCACCATCAAACCCAAGAAAGCCATGCTCATGAGTTGGTTGACCCAATCGTAAATACTCATCACGTACATATCCGAGCGCTTTGCGATTCGCGGACCGCAAACCCCCTCTGGACTATGTCAATCACACGCTACCGCTCACAAACCCGTGCGGATACAACCTTTTTCCTTGGTTTCAGCTTTTGCAACTCTTTCAGATTCTTGGGAAGTTTCCCCAAGAACACCGTGCTCGGTCGTACCTCCGTCCCCCTCCTCTAGGTCATAACCAAGGTACGAGCCAGATTTGTAACTAGCAGAAATTAGTTGGATAGGCACAAGCACATCGATTGGAACGCTGGGTGAAACGTCACATAGGCCGCAACATGGAAGGCACGGCTTCGAAGGCCCGAAAATGGCGTCCGAAATCATTGTTAGGGCGCACGGCGTACCTGGTTTGTCGCGAGGGCCCTGTCGTAGAGTTCTTTGTGTGCAGCGACGACGACGTCTAAGGAGTGATACTTCATGCGTTCGCGACCGAGTCGTGCAATTTGCCTGGATTCCGTCGGATGGTCCAGCACCCATTGCATAGCATCGCTGAAGCCTCGGATGTCGCCAACATTCACCAATAGTCCGCAGCCGCCATGGAGCAGATCTTTTATGCCTCGAATATCGGAGCCTATGACAGGTGTTTCCAGACACAGTGCTTCCATAATGCACATTGGTAGGCCTTCCCGATCGGAAGGCAAAACAACAGCGACAGAGGCGGACATCAATACCTTGATATCGGACCGCTGACCTAAAAATGTAACACGTCTTGCCAACCCAAGGGAAATGATCATCCGTTCTACTTGAGCCATGGTCCTTCCCTCACCAGCGAAAACGAGAGAACAATCTTGATCAGGAAGGCTGGCGAATGCCCTGATCAAATCGGCATGCCTCTTCCGCGGATCGAATTCGGCAACCATAAGAAAGAATTGCTGTGCCTCAGAGAATGCTAATTCACGCCGGAGCCTCATTACATCTTCAAGGGAAACATCTTGACGACTATACTCGGCTAAATCAACGCCGATCCCGGGCATCAGGCTGACGTGATTTGGTGGCACAATTCTATGTCGCCGCGCCGCAGCGTAGTCGTCGTTGTTTATCACGATCAGAAAATCCGTCCATCGTCCCGCGAGTTTCTCGAGCAGAACGAAGGCCGACTTCTTGATCGCCGAACAGCCGTCATGAAAATGAAATCCATGCGCCGTGTAGACGATCCGAATTCCCCTTTTGCGCCTCAGTCTGCGAAGCGCAAACCGAGTCAGGAACGCCGCAATGGGTGTGTGAACATGCACAAGGTCATACTCGCCGCGGCACACAATCTCTTTCACTTGATGGATTGACCGGAGGTTTCTCACGATCGCCAGCGGATTCCGGGACCAGCAAACCTCCCAGACTGAGTCAAAAACCCCCGCGGAATCGGGAAGTCTCGTCATGTCCCCTGCAAGCCCGTCAATAACATATTCGAACCCCCGGAGTCTCGCCGCGATGGGTCGCAAGAAAGTCCTCAAGGTGATTGACACGGTCGTCACCATAAGAATCCGCTTCATGAGAAGTCGCCTCTAGAGGTAAGAGGCCGCATCGAAGGAACATCGCTTACCTGCTGGCAGTAACCGGAAAAGAGCCAGAAAATCGCTCCCGCATGGGAAGCCAACGGCATCGCCGTGATCGAATCAACAAGGATGACAACGGAGGTGAGTCCGACGAAGCGGGCTTCAGGTCGGCGTGCGCTCACAAAACGGGAGCCGCCAAGAAGTAGGTAGATATAAGACAGTGCAAACAACGCCCCCCCCTGCATCCATGCCCGCAAAATCTCATTGTCAATGTATCCGCCGAACAAGAGCTCGGGAGACCCCAGTGTCCCAAATGGACGACTTGCGCAGAAGTCTATTGCTCTTCCCCAAGTATCGATTCTAGCATCCAAGTTCTCATCGACAGCTGCACCTTCAGCGAGAACCCTAGAGCCTTTCACGATCCTGGGCGAGAACACATCGTCGACCCGTAAAGTACCCAGCAGCACATAAGCAACCGGTAGCCCCACAGCAAGCGTAACTATCAGTGATATGCGCAGTTGAGCCATCCGGCCACCTTTGGTCTTCCAGCTCCCTGCATAAACGATGTAGGCAACCACGCTAACAAGCAATGCAACAATGGCTCCCCGAGAATCGCTCATTATCAAAGCGGCCAACGTCAAAATCCCGAACACAACTCGATAGCCAGACCTGCACATGAGTGCCACCCACCAAAAAGAAATTGCAGAGAGAAAGCCGAACACATTGGGATTCACATACGTCCCGACTGCTCTCCCCGAAAGCCTATAATCAGCAGAATAGGTCAGCTGAGATAGTGTTTCCCACTCGAGCAATGGTCTGAGGAACGGGAAATGGATTACTCCAGTGGATTCCGCATACAATAGAATCCCGTACGTCGCCTCTAACACCACAGCCGAAGTAATGAAGTTCCTGATCAACTTGCGCTCGGCTTCTCGTTCTCTTGAGAACAAGTATCCCAGCAAAAAATACCCGATCGCGCTGACTGTGCTAACTAGGCTAAAAAGCGAGCGCGCCGGGTATCCCTCGAGAATTACCCCGAGTATAGGAAGTACCAAGCTCAATGATAAATACGCGCCCAGACCAAGGGCGAAAAAAGAAGGTAGAGTGCCGACGGATCTCTTAGGAGATGCCGAAAACAAATACAAGGCCAGAAGAAATGGTTGGACGAAGCCCATATAACCCACCACCCCTCGACCACCTGTGCTGGCCACGAAGTACAATCTGTCACTAAGCAGCCACGACAGGACAAAGCCACTTATTACCAGGACAATCAGACCTTTGCGCATTCCAGCAAACCAACAAGTATCTTACTCGTTGCATCCGCTCTGTGATCCCACGAGTGACCCATTTCAATCGCCCTTCGCCCGTTCTCCCCCATGGTTCGGCAAATTTCGGTTGAGTTAGAGAGCGTTCTAACAGCTCTCGCCAACTCCTCAGGATTGCTTGCAGGGACCACCATCCCACAATCGTGACTTCGCACCAAGTCTGCCTGTCCAGGGAAATCTGTTACGACAACCGGCACGCCACAAGCCATCGCTTCAAAAACCTTTAGCGGATAAAGGCCTGTATTGGACCTCCCCAGCAAGTTGTTCTGTGGACTAATCGCGGCCACACAATTGGACAACACCCCTGCTACATCTGCGTAAGGAATTCGACCCAAGAAACGAATGACAGACGCATTCCTAATAGCAAATTTTTCCACTTTGGACCTTTCCGCACCATCCCCGACAACTACCAATCTCACGCCACGAGGCCAGCTGGAACTTGAAGTTGCGTTCAACAGAGTTTCAATTCCTTGCCAGCGCGCTAGTGCCCCCACGAAAACCACATATGGCTTCTCCAGGGGGTATTTCAACAGCGCCATGGGGTGGAATATTTGGGGATTCGCTCCGTTGGGAACCACATAGATATTCATCTTGGGAAAAACTGTTCGGAGCATGTCGGCGAGTTGAGGCGTGACAGCAATGAGTGCGTGAGCTTGTGAATGAGAAAGACGCCAGAGAAACGTGAGGACCGGTTTGAAGCGTTTCGTCCAGCCGTACGCCAGGAAGACATCTTCCAGAGGACCATTCACTTCCTGCACAACCGGCAGACCAAGTAACCTTGCCATGAGAATGCTTGGCAAAAGAGCCACGTGAGAGCGTACATAGAGCACCTGCGTTCTCTTTCCAGACAAGCAGAATCTGCATTGCACTATAATGAAATCAAAAAGCCTTCGGAGAAGATGCACCCTCCCGGAACAGTCTTGATGGTTCGGCTCATAGAGCTTCGCGTCCCACCCACGGGCACGCAACCCCCTGAGGATTTCGTGAACATGTGCATGTGAAGCTTGCCCCTCACAAGTGGTTTGAAGACAAAGATATGAGACCGTACGTTTCTTGTGCAGGTTCATCAATATGTGGCCCCACCGTCGGGGATGCGCCTACCCCTCGAGCTAGCTGCGTTCAAAGCCGAAGCAGGCTGCACGGATGATTCCAGGTACTCCTCGAAACAAGCAATCAACTTGGTTGCTACAGTTCTTGGGTCCCATTCTGCCAATGCGTAACGACGACCGGGGAGGTTTACTTCTAGTTTCTTATGGCGATAGAGGTGGTGCAATTCCTCTATCTTTGCGACTAACTCACGGTAGTCGCCGAATTTCACATGGCTGCAAAACGGCACCGGGTAAGTGTAAATGACATGCCTTCCCGCTAGCAGCCCCTCCTGGACGGTCGCTCCGAGACCGTCATGCTCGACTACGCGCGCAACGATGCATGCGTTGTTGTAGTATTTCACCATGTCAGTGACCCACCCGTGAAAAAGCATGTTGGGTAACGCCAATCTGGCCCATCGGCCGGTTCCCCCAAGTATATCAAATCGGACACCTGGCATCTGGATGGCCGCGTCGTAGAGAAGATGGCCTCCGTAAAATCTGAATCGATTGTCCGGCACATAGCTCAAAACAGTGAATTGGGGAGGAAATGGGACAACATATGGGATGTCGAGCAATGGTCCCGGGAAGCAAAGAGTGCGACAGGACACACCCACAGCAGTCAATTCATCAGCTAACCACTGAGATCCGGCAATGTGAAGGTGTTTCATGGCGCCGCGAAAAAAGTGTGTATGCTTTGCACAGTTCTCATCCGCCGCTGCGTTCATGACGTCGGTGCCAATCCAAAAATAGGCGACTCTTGCCTTCTTGTTGCTTGCACATAACACCGACCAGAAAAGGTCAAATGCCTGGCCCCGTACAGTTCTCGCGCCGGGCCGAAGCCCTACCCGCACCAAGAGATCGGCATTATCGCCAAACAGAGACAGTGAATTCGGCACCAGCGCTTCTATATCAACGGACCTCACAAAGATCCTACCTTCTCCGGTCCGGATCAGTGCGTCGCGCAAAACGCGCACCCAGTGCCGTTGTCCAACCAGTACGATTCTCAACTCCATATCCCCCGACAATTACAGCCTTGACAGTGTCGTGCGAAGATGAGGCATTCTCAGCGATGCATAGAGCACCCAAAAGACTACAAGCAACCAGATCACAATTGAAGGCACGGGAGGGAAAATTACGACTCCTAGCCAGATCAGCATGAATCCGAAGATATTTATTGGAGCAATGGGGAAGAGTGCATCATACAAAAGGCGGAGTGTACGCAGTTGTGCGACGCGCACAAAGCGCCAGATTGAAAGCACACCGAGCGGGATCGAAAAAACCATTGAGCTAATGAGAAATGCTTCGATCGAATTGTACACTGTAGCGATCCAAATGCAAACAATACTAGTACAGAGTTCGACCACAGTGAAGAACAACGCCTCGGCATATCTTCCGCCGACAGTCAATAATGAACTAAGAGAAGAGCCGACGAGACGGAGAATCAGCATTGGAGCAAGCCACACTGCGTACTGACCGGCCCCTGTCCAAACAACGCCGAAAAATAGTGAAAACGCGCGTGGACCAATTACCAAAAGTCCCAGGTACAAAGGCAGGCCAATAGTCAACAGCAGATCCGCAACGCTCTGGGTCGTCTCTCGCATTTTCTGAGAATCCGAAGCCTGTGCTATCTCGGCGAAGAAAACTTGAGAAACGGCAGCTGACAGCAAAGTCACAGGGAGGGCGAGGATTCTATATGCAAAGAAATACATACCGACCTTTTCCAGGAGGAAAAATTTCGGGAGTAGAAAAAAGGGTATCTGCATTGCCAAAATATTCGAGAGTCCGGCCCACAACATCACTTCCGGGAACCTTGCATAGGTGCGCGCAACACTACGCACGTCGCGCCAGTGCGTCTTTCTCGCCTGCTCGAGCTCTAGTCCTCCAGCAAGGGTACCGCTGCCCAGAAAACGACCTGCGATATCTCCAACCAACAATCCGAGGGCACCGTGGGCAAGAAATGCGGTCACGAGCTGCACAGAAACCATCCCCACATTCTGCCTGACTTTGGTCCTAGCTATCGTCTCGAACGCTTTCTTCCTTACACTCCAATAGCTGAGTGTTTGGTAGATTGCCGTGCCAAAGAGACCAAGAGGGACGAGCCAAAGGTACCCCTCAAACGAGGGCAATCCCGCCCATGCCACAACAGACGGCCCGAATCCCCACATCAAGCCGGCAACGCAAGCGGTAGTCACGAATGCGAGTAGCATCGAAAGT
>Ga0326726_10004504_pt1 | contig 12703 bp, 13 predicted proteins | sample MHFenrmetagenome_2_FD_207603 | JGI IMG/M metagenome (GOLD analysis project Ga0326726, IMG submission 207603) | Lab enriched peat soil microbial communities from Michigan Hollow, Ithaca, NY, United States - MHF15MN | ecosystem: Environmental > Terrestrial > Soil > Wetlands > Peat | place: USA...
ATGCGCTCCGAGTCCACCAGGGCCTTGGGACAGCCCAGGGACACGAAGCCGATCTTGGCGACCACTACTTCTCGGAGTCTGGCTTGCCCTGAGTCGGCTGCTGAAGGCCGGGGAACTGGAAGCCGGAGAACATGTTGCGCGCCTGGTTCTGCATCTGGTCCTGAAACTGCGCGAACACCTTCTGGCTCTGCTCCATGTAGGCCTGCATCAGGCTCTGCATGGCGGGGCCCTGCAGGTTCATGAATTGCGACCACAGCTCCTGCGAGGCGCGCGAATTGTCGCCGTACATCCTCTGCGACTGGTCCTGCAGCGCCTTCTGCAGCTGCTGGAAGGCCTCGATGTTCTTCTCCAGGTAGGAGCCCATGAAGCCCTGCATGGCGCTGCCGTAGGAGCGGATCATCTGCGACAGCAGGTCGGAAGAGAACATCGGCACGCCGCCCGACTCCTCCTCGAGGATGATCTGCAGCAGGATCTGGCGCGTGAGCTCTTCGCCCGATTTCGCGTCCACCACCTGGAAGTCCTCCTGCTTGAGCACCATCTGCTTCACGTCCGCGAGCGTGATATAGCTCGAGGTCTTGGTGTCGTACAGGCGCCGGTTGGGATACTTCTTGATCATGCGGACCGGGCTTTCCGCCTTCGCTCCGGTGGAGTTGGTCATGTTCGGATTTGCCGCCATGGTCGAGTCTACTCCTTTAGAACATGTGCTGGCCGCCGTTGATCGAGATATTGGCTCCCGTCACGAACGCGGCCTCTTCCGAGCAGAGATAGATGATCAATCCGGCGACTTCCTCGGGCTTGCCGAGACGCCCCACCGGAATCTGCGGCAGGATCTTCGAGTCGAGGATTTCCTTCGGAATCGCCGTCACCATCTTGGTGCCGATGTAGCCCGGCGAAATGGTATTGATGGTGACGTTCTTCTTCGCCACCTCGAGCGCCAGCGCCTTGGTGAAGCCGTGGATGCCGGCCTTGGCGGCGGAGTAGTTCGTCTGGCCGAAGGCGCCTTTCTGCCCGTTGACGGAGGACACGTTGATCACGCGGCCCCAGCCGCGGTCCACCATGCCGTCCATCACCTGCTTGGTCATGTTGAAGCAGGAATCCAGGTTGGTGCGCATCACCGCGTCCCAGTCGTTCTTGGTCATCTTCTTGAACGTCATGTCGCGCGTGATGCCGGCGTTGTTGACCAGGATGTCGATCGGCCCGATCTCCTGCATGACGCGCGCGGCCTTCGCCGCGCAGTCGTCATAGTTGGCAACGTCCACCGGGTAGGCGCCGAAGGCATAGCCCTGCGACTTCATCTCGTCCAGCCAGGATTTGTACTTGGTATTCGACGGTGAGTAGGTGACCACCACTTTGTAGCCCGCATCCGCCATCTTCGTCGAAATCGACTCGCCCAAACCGCCCATGCCGCCGGTGACGACGGCGATTCGCTGCTGCACCATTGCTCCCTCCTCCTCGCGAATCAGTCTACACCATCACATCATGTGCATGCCGCCGTTCACCGAGATGTTGGCGCCGGTGATGTAGCCCGCTTCCTCGGAAACGAGAAACGCCACCACCGCGGCAATTTCCTCCGGCCTCGCGAGGCGGCCCATCGGAATCGAGTCGATGATCTGCTGGCGCACGTCCGCGCGGATCGCGCGCACCAGGTCGGTCTCGACGTAGCCCGGCGACACCGTGTTGACGGTCACGCCCTTTCTCACCACTTCCTGCGCCAGCGCCTTGGAGAAGCCCGCCATGCCCGCCTTGGCGGCCGAGTAGTTGGTCTGGCCGAACTGGCCCTTGATCGCGTTCACCGAGGAGATGTTGACGATGCGGCCCCAGCTGCGCTCGACCATGCCGTCGATCACCTGGCGCGTGACGTTGAACACGCTGTTGAGATTGGTGTTGATCACCGCCATCCAGTCCTGCTCGGTCATGCGCTTGAACACCGCGTCGCGCGTGATGCCGGCGTTGTTGACCAGGATGTCCACCGGCCCGATCACCGAGCGCACGTTGTAGAACATCGCCGCGCACGACTCGAAGTTCGCCACGTCGCCCTCGGCGGCGTGCACCCGGTGGCCGTCGCGGCGCATCGCGTCCAGCCACTCTGCCTTGCGCTCGTAGCCCGGCAGGCAGCCGGCGACCACCGTGTGTCCGGCGGCGGCGAGGCGCGTGCAGATCGCCGTGCCGATGCCACCCATGCCGCCCGAGACGAAGGCGATGCGCGCCAGCGCGGGCTGCGTCGCCGCGCCCGCGCCCTTCACCCGCTCCAGCACCGCGCTCATCGCTCCACCGCCAGCGCGACGCCCATGCCGCCGCCGATGCACAGCGACGCGAGGCCCTTCTTCGCGTCGCGCTTCTGCATCTCGTGCAGGAGCGTCACCAGGATGCGGCAGCCGGAGGCGCCGATCGGATGGCCGAGCGCGATGGCGCCGCCATTCACGTTGACTCTCGTCGTATCCCAGCCCATCTGCCGGTTGACGGCGATCGCCTGGGACGCGAAGGCTTCGTTGATTTCCATGAGGTCGAGGTCCTTCGGCGTCCAGCCGGCGCGCGACAGGCAGCGCTTGGAGGCGGGCACCGGCCCCATGCCCATGTACTTCGGATCCACGCCCGCCGAGGCGAACGCCTTGATGCGCGCGAGCGGCTTCAAGCCGAGCTCCTTCGCTTTCCTCGCCGACGTCACGATCACCGCCGCCGCGCCGTCGTTGATGCCCGAGGCATTGGCCGCGGTCACCGTGCCGTTCTTGTCGAAGGCGGGCTTGAGGCCCTGCATCGCCTCCAGCGTCGCGCCGTGGCGCGGGTACTCGTCGTCGGCAAAGACGACCGGCCCTTTCTTCGAGGGAATCTCGAAGGGGATGATCTCGTCCTTGAAGCGGCCGGACTTCTGCGCGGCCTCCGCCTTGTTCTGGCTCTTCACCGCGAACTCGTCCTGCTCCTCGCGCGTGACGGCGTATTCCTTCGCCACGTTCTCGGCGGTGACGCCCATGTGGTACTGGTTGAACGCGTCCCACAGCCCATCGACGATCATCGAATCGATCAGCTTCGCGTCGCCCATGCGGAAGCCGTCGCGCGAACCGTTCATCACGTGCGGCGCGGCGCTCATGTTCTCCTGGCCGCCGGCGATCACCACGTCGGAATCGCCGTTGGCGACCGACTGCGCGGCGAGCATCACCGCCTTGAGGCCCGAGCCGCACACCTTGTTGATGGTCATGGCGGGGATCATGTCGGGCAGGCCCGCCTTGATCGCCGCCTGGCGCGCCGGGTTCTGGCCGACGCCCGCCGCGAGCACCTGTCCCATGATCACTTCGGATACCTGGTCGGGTTTCACACCCGAGCGCTCCAGGAGCTTGCGGATGATGTGCGCGCCGAGGTCGGCCGCCGGCGTGCGCGCCAGCGTCCCGCCGAATTTGCCGATGGCGCTGCGTGCCGCGCCCGCGATGACGATTTCTTCCATTGCAATCTCTCCTCTGTCGACTAGCTTGCCTTCTGTTTGACATAGCGGCCGGGGGCTGGCTCGATCGCCCGATAGCGGGCATTGCCAGCCCGCGCCGGCGCCTTGCGCCTGCCGCCGCCGTAGCTTGCGAGCCAGCCCGCCCATTGCGGCCACCAGCTCCCCGGGCGCTCGGCTGCGCCATGCAGCCAGGCCTCCGGGTCCTGCGGATGCGTTTCTCCCGCCCAGTAGCTGCGGCGGTTCTTCGACGCCGGGTTGATCACGCCCGCGACATGGCCGCTCGCGCCCAGAACGAAGGTCTTCTCGCCGCCGAGCAGCGAAACGGAGCGGTACGCCGAGCGCCACGGCACGATGTGGTCCTCGCGCGTCGCCACGATGAAAGTGGGTCGGTCCACCTTGCCCAAGTCCACCTTCACGCCGAGGTTTGTCAGCGCACCGGGCACGCGCAGCTTGTTCTCGAGGTACGTGTTCCTCAGGTACCAGCAGTACATCGGGCCCGGAAGGTTGGTGCTGTCGGCATTCCAGTAAAGCAGGTCGAAGGCCGCCGGCGTGCCGCCCTTCAGGTAGTTGTTCACCACGTAGGGCCAGATCAGGTCGTTGGCGCGCAGGGCCGAGAACACGGTCGCAAGCTCGGCGCCCGGCAGGATGCCGCCGCGGCCGAGCGCCTGCTCCCGGCCCGCCACGCTCGCCTCGTCGACGAACAGGCCGATCTGCCCGGTGTCGGCGAAGTCGTGCATGGCGGCAAGGTACGTGGCGCTTTCCACGAGGTCCTCGCCCTTCGCCGCGAGCACCGCCAGCGCGGCGCCGAGCAGCGTGCCGCCGACGCAAAAGCCGAGCGCGTTGACGCGGTCGGACTTGGCGATGTCGCGCGCGGCGCGCAGCGCCGTCAGCACGCCCATCTCGAGGTAATCGTCCCAGCCGAAATGTCCCTGCCCGGGCCCGACGTTTCGCCAGGAGACCATGAAGACCGTATGCCCCTGCTCCACCGCGTAGCGCACGAAGGAGTTCTCGGGCTGCAGGTCGAGGATGTAGAACTTGTTGATGCAGGGCGGCACCATCACCAACGGGCGCTTGGCGACTTCGGGCGTCGCCGGCGCGTACTGGATGAGCTGCATCAGCTCGTTTTCGTGCACGACTTCGCCCGGCGTGACCGCGAGGTTGCGTCCGAGCTCGAAGGCGGATTCATCGGTCTGGCTGACGCGCCCCTTGCCCGCGTCGGCGAGCAGGTTGGCGAGCCCGCGCGCGAGGCTCTCGCCGCGGGATTCCTGCGCCTCGCGCAGGACCTCGGGATTGGTGGCCGCGAAGTTCGCCGGGCTCATCGCGTCCACCCACTGGCGCACGGTGAAGCGCAGGCGGTCCTTTGCCTGGCCCTGGAGCGCCGCCACTTCGACCAGCGACTCGAGGTACTCCGTGGCGAGCAGGTAGGACTGCTTGAGATAGCTGAAATAAGGGTTGTCGCGCCACTCGCGGGCGGCAAAGCGCCGGTCGCCCGCCTCGGGCCGTTCCGGGCTCTCCTTGCTGCCTGTCGCAAGGGCGTTCCAGAGCCTCAACTGCTTTTCGAGGTAAGCCGCCTGCAGCTCACCGACCTTGGCGCCGTTGCCGTTCAGGCGCGCAAGGTACTCCGTCGGTGCCGGCTGGCCGGACGCGCCGGTCGCTATGCGCAGCCAGTTGTGCGCCATGTCATTGCCGGAACTGGCAATGGACGCAAGGAGGGTTTCCGGGGACTGGGGGAAATTCAAGGCCGCGTATTTTGCGCCGCACAAACCACCCGGTCAAACACCCCCGCCGGGGCCTAAACCGACTCGCCGGTCAGTATTCGAACAAGGGCGATGACCCCGACGCCGGCTGCGATCAGCAGCGCCTGCTGGGCGGTCGCGCGCAGCTCGGGCCGCTTGTGCAATCCGGGGATCAGGTCCGCCACGGCCACGTAGACCATGCTCGCCGCGACGACGCCAAGGAGGATCGGCTCCCAGGACTCGAACCCTTGCAAGGTGAAGTAGCCGAGCACCCCGCCCGCAACACTGCCCAGCGAGGAAAGCACGTTCAGCGCCATGGCTCTGGCCCGCGAGTAGCCCGAATGCAGCAGCACCAGGAAGTCGCCCACTTCCTGCGGAATCTCGTGCGCGACGATGGCGATCGCCGTGACCAGGCCGAGGGCCGGGTTTTGCAGGAAGGCTGCGGCGATCAGCACACCATCGACGAAGTTGTGCACCGTGTCCCCGACCACGATCAGGGCGCCCGCGCGCGAGTGCTCGTGGTGGTGGACCGGCTCGGCCTCCCCGCCATGGTCGTGCGAGTGACGCCACAGCAGCAGCTTTTCCAGGAGGAAGAAGCCGAGGATGCCGCCGAGTATCGCCGTCGCGGCCTGGTGCGGTTCGCCCTGCTCGAACGCGTGCGGAATCACCTCGAGAAACGCCGCGCCGAGCAGCGTGCCGATGGCGAAAGACACCAGCATCGGCACCCAGGACGGGCGCAGCACCAGCGCAAAGGCCGCCGCCAGCACCGACAGCAGTCCCCCGGCGATGCTCGCGAGCACGATCCAGAGGAGCGTCATGGGGAGCGCGATTCTAACCACACGAAGGCGGCGATGCGCTCGCGGGTGTGATCACGGCGCCAGGAAGGAAAGCGCGCGGTCTCCGAGTAGGTGCAGAAGCCGCCGCCATAGACGCGCGTCACGCCGCGCGCGGCGAGGCGCTGGCGCGCCGCCGCGTACAGATCGAGCAGCCAGTGTCCCGGCCGGTTCGGCGCGAAGGCCGCCGCGAGCCGCGCGTCGCGCGCGAGGAACGCCGCGCGCACCTCTTCACCCACTTCGTAGGCGCGCGGGCCGATGGCCGGGCCCAGCCATGCAAACACTGTCTTCGGCGGCGAGCGCATCGCGTCCACGGTCGCCTCGATCACGCCGGCGGCGAGGCCGCGCCAGCCGGCGTGCGCAGCGCCAACGACGCTGCCCGTATCGTCTGCAAGCAGCACCGGCAGGCAGTCGGCGGCCTTGACCACGCAGACCGCGCCCGAGCCGTGCGCGACCGCAGCATCGGCTTCCGGCTCGCCGGCGGCCTGGTGCGCGTCCACCACGCGCGCGCCGTGCACCTGCTTCAGCCAGGCGGGCGTCACCGGCAACTGCGGATCGCTCTCGCCGCGCGTGGTCACGAGCGCGCGCACCCGCGCGCTCGCCGGCCAGTCAGGAATGATCACGGCGCAATTGCCGCAGCAGGCGCTGAAAGTCGGCGGGCGGCTGCGCGCGCCAGCTCATGGTCTTGCCGCTGCGCGGATGCACGAGGGAAAGCTCGACCGCGTGCAGCGCCTGGCGCCCGAACGCAAGGCCGTGGCGCGTGCCGCGGCGGTAGACGCTGTCGCCGATGATCGGATGGCGGATGTGCTGGAAATGCACGCGGATCTGGTGCGTGCGGCCGCTCTCCAGCCGGCACTCCACCAGCGCGGCGTGGCCGTAGCGCTCCAGCACGCGGTAGCGCGTGACCGCGTCCTTGCCGCGCCGCGTGACCGCCATGCGCGTGCGCGCGCGCGTATCGCGCCCCACCGGCGCGTCGATCATGCCGCTGGTGGGCGGATCGCCCTGCACGATCGCGAGGTAGACGCGCCGCATGCTGCGCGCTTCCAGCTGGCGCGCCAGGCTTGCCTGCGCCTCGACGTTCTTCGCCACCACCAGGAGGCCGCTGGTGTCCTTGTCCAGGCGATGCACGATGCCGGCGCGCGGCACCCCGGAAAGCGCCGGGCAATGCGCGAGCAGGCCGTTCATCAGCGTGCGGTCGGGAACGCCCGCGCCGGGATGCACGACCAGGCCCGCCGGCTTGTCGATCACGATCAGGTCATCGTCCTCGAAGACGATGTCGAGCGGCATCTTCTGCGCGCGCGGCGCCAAGTCCGGCGCCGCGGGCGGCGCGAGGTCAATGTGCTCGCCGCCGCGCACCGCGTGGCGCGCCTCCGCGTGCGCGCCGTCCACGCGGATGTGCCCGGCGGCGAGCCAAGCCTGCAGACGGTTGCGCGAATATTGCGGGAACATGCGCGCGAGCGCCTGGTCCAATCGCGCGCCGCCGAGCTCGCGCGGCACCTGCGCGCGCATCGGCGCGACGAATGCGGCGTCCCAGTCAGCGTTGTCGCTTTCCTCGTCGCTATAATCGCGGCCCATGCGTCCAAGTTTACTGAGTCTGGTCGCCGCCGTCGCCGCGTGCGTGCTGATCGGCGCCTGCAGCACCAAGGGCGACGTGCAGGACGAGACCGCGGGCTGGTCCGCGGAGCGCCTCTATGGCGAGGCGCGCGACGAGATGAAGTCGAAGAACTGGGCGAAGGCGGTCAAGTACTTCGAGAAGCTCGAGGCGCGCTATCCGTACGGGCGCTACGCGCAGCAGGCGCAGCTCGAGGTCGCCTACGCGCACTGGAAGAACGACGACAGCGCGTCCGCGCTCGCCGCCGCGGACCGCTTCATCAAGCTCTACCCCGGCCATCCAAACGTCGATTACGCCTATTACCTGAAGGGGCTGATCAACTTCGCGGAGAAGGAAGGCCTGGTCGCCTTCTTCGCGGGCTCCGACATGTCGGACCGCGACCCGAAGACGGCGCAGGAGGCGTACCTCTCCCTCAAGGAGGTGGTGACGCGCTTCCCGGAATCCAGGTACGCGGCGGATGCCGCCGCGCGCATGCGCTACCTGGTGAACTCGCTCGCGCAGCACGACGTGTACGTTGCGCGCTATTACCTCAGGCGCGGCGCCTACCTCGCCGCCGCGAACCGCGCGCAAAGCGCGGTGAGCAACTACCCGCAGGCGCCCGCGACCGAGGAGGCGCTGTTCGTGATGATGCAGGCTTACAGCAAGCTCGGCCTCGCCGACCTGCGCGAGGACGCGGGCCGCGTGCTGCAGAAGAACTTCCCCTCGAGCCCCTATCTCAAGGGCGACGTGCGGCGCTACGCCCCGTGGTGGCGGGTGTGGGACCCTGAGTGGTGAGCGCGATGCGCTCACCACCGGGGTAAATCCGATGCAGGGGAACCTAAGGTTCCCCCGCACCCCTTCCTCTACTTGGGCTTAATTCCTTCGTCTGCGATGTAGTCGCGGATGATGCTGTCCACGTCGGCGTCGGGCTTGAAGCCCATCGCCAGCGCGCGCGGCGTGCGGAAATTCACCGGCCAGGTCTTCACGATCGCCTGGATGCGCGCATCGGCCTTATAGACCACGCGCCGCGCCACCGCGTCGCCGGCCACGCGGCGCAGGGCCTCGATCATCTGCGCCACCGTCGCGGTGATGCCGGGCAGGTTCAGCCAGCGCTGCGAGCCCCAAGCCTCAGCCGGGAGCTCCCAGGCGTGGATGAACGCGTCGACCACGCGCCGCGGCGAGAGCAGCCAGACGCCGGTCTCGGGCACGACCGGGCATTCCGAAACCACGCCGTTGAGCGGCTCGCGGATGATGCCGCTGGCGAACGACGACGCCGCGGCGTTCGGTTTGCCGGCGCGCACCACGATGGTCGGCAATCTGAGCGAGCGCCCGTCGAGATAGCCCTTGCGCGAATAATCGGTCACCAGGTACTCGCCGATCACCTTCTGCGCGCCATAGGAGGTCTGCGGGTTGGCGATCGTCGAATCGTCCAGCACCGCCGGCAGCTCGCCGCCGAAGGCCGCGACCGAGCTGGTGTAGACGAGCCGCGGCGGCCTTGCGCAGCGGCGCATCGTCTCCAGCAGCAACTCCATGCCCTTCAGGTTGACGCGCATGCCGAGGTCGAAGTCGGCCTCCGCAGCGCCGCTCACCACGGCCGCGAGGTGGAACACGGCATCGGTGTCAGACGGGCAGACCTGCGCGAGGGTTTTCGCGTCCGAGATATCCCCGGTGACGGCCTTGAGGCGCGGCTCCTTTGCCGTGGTGGCCGGGAATGCCCCGTCGAGCAGCGTGAGCGAGGTGATGGGCTTGCCGCCGAGGTTGCCGCGCGCGAGCAGCGCCTTCGCGAGCTTGAAGCCGAGGAAGCCGCCGCCGCCGGTGATGAGGATCTTCATGCGCCGATTCTAGCGAAGAACTCGCGCACTTCGGCCAGCTCACGCGTGCGCTTCATCGGCGGCAGGCTCGAGAGCACGAGGCGCCCGTAAGGCCGCGAGTGCAGCCGCGGGTCGCACAGCATCAGCACGCCACGGTCGGATTCATCGCGGATCAGACGCCCTGCGCCCTGCTTGAGCTGCAGGATCGCCTGCGGCAGCTGCAGCTCGGTGAACGGGTTGCCGCCTTTGGCGCGCAGCGACTCGATCCTCGCGGCGAGCACCGGGTCGTCGGGCGGCGCGAACGGCAGCTTGTCGATCACCACCAGCGACAGCGCCTCGCCGCGCACGTCCACGCCTTCCCAGAACGAGGCGCTGCCGAGCAGCACGGCGTTGCCGAGGCTGCGAAAGCGCGCGAGCAGCTCGCTGCGCGAGCCCTCGCCCTGCACGAGGAGCGGATACTCGATGCGGCCGCGCAGCAGATCGCGCGCGCGGCGCAAGGCGCGCAGGGTGGTGAAGAGCAGGAACGCCCGGCCGCGGCTCGCCTCGAGCACCGGCAGCGCTGCCTCCACCACCGCCTCGGTGAATGCGATGTCGTTGGGATCGGCGGGCAGCCCGCGCGGCACGTAGAGGAGCGCCTGACCCGCGAAATCGAAAGGACTCGGCCACGCGCTTGCGTTCGCGCGCTCCAGGCCCAGCTCTCCGGTGAAATGCGCAAAGTCCTCGCCGACCGAGAGCGTCGCCGAAGTGAAAATCCAGGCGCGCGGACTTTCCTCCACCTGCCGGCGGAAGAGTTCGGCGCTGGAGAGCGGCGTGACGTGCAGCTGCAGGGCCTGGCCGAAGACCTCCACCCAGCGCACTTCACCCGCGCCTTCGGCCGCGGCAAGCCGCGCAAGGAGCGCACGCACCTCCTGCGCGCGCCGCGCGCACGCGCCAAGCCCCTCGCTGCGCTCCGCGAGCGCCGAGAGCGCATCGCTGAACGCCGCCAGAGCACGCTCCAGCTCGGCGAGCGCCGTGGCGAACTGGGGCCGCGCCGCCGCCTGCGACCAGGCAAGGCGCGCGCCGTCGGCGTCGAACGCGAGGCGCAGGTCGCGCGCCGCCTTGTCGAGCTTGCCGGCGAGTGCGTCGAAACCCGGCGCCGCGCCCCCGGCCGCCTGCAGCTCGAGGCGTGCATCGCGCGCGAGCTCCGTCAGCCGCCCGGTCGAGACGCTCTCGCCGAAGAACAGGCGCGCGGTGTCCGGCAGCTGGTGCGCTTCGTCGAAGATCAGCGTGTTGCAGGCGGGCAGCAGCTCCGCGACGCCCTCGTCGCGCAGCACCACGTCGGCAAAGAACAGGTGGTGATTGATCACCACCACGTCGGCCGCCAGCGCGCCGCGGCGCGCCTTCATTACGAAGCAGTCCTGATAGCGTGGGCATTCCTGGCCGAGACAGTTCTCGCGCGTCGAGGTGGCGTGCTGCCAGACCGGCGCGTCTTCAGGCACCTCGGCGAGATCGGCACGATCCCCGCTTGCGCTCGCTGCGGCGAAACGCTCAATGCGGCGCAGCTGCGCCACCTCCTCCCGGCTCGGGAGGCGCGCCTCGCCGAGTGCGCGCTCCAGGCGGTGCAGGCACACATAGTTGGCGCGGCCCTTGAGCAGCGCGGGTACCGCACCCGAAGCGAGCGCCGCGCGCACGGCGGGCAGATCGCGGTCATAGAGCTGGTCCTGCAGGGTCTTGGTGCCGGTGGAGACGATCACCCTGCCCCCGGCGATGAGCGCCGGCGCGAGGTAGGCGAGCGTCTTGCCGGTGCCGGTTCCCGCCTCGGCGACGAAGACTTCATCCTTCTCGATTGCCTTGAGGATCGAGCGCGCCATCTCGAGTTGCTGCGGGCGCAGGCGATAGCCCGGGATCTGCGCGGCGAGGGCGCCGCCGTCGGCGAACAGGCGCTCGAGGGCGCGCTCGGACTGCGTGCTCAGGGCCGAACCTCGTCCACCCTCACCCACATTCGCCGGCTCTCCGCCGAGCGCTCCCGCGAGGCCGACAGGATGCCGCGCTCTTCGCGCGCCGCCGCGCCGGAAATGCCCGCCAGCTCGACCCACTCGCCAAGACGCGCGCTCACCATTGTCGTCGCGCTCTGCCCCTGCACGCTGCCGGGCACCGCGCCGGGCAGCTCGCGTTGGGGCGCGATTTCGAGGAACACCGTGCTGCCGGAGAGGCGCGGCACGACCTCGAAGCCGGTCACGATGTCCTGGATGATCACGGTCTGCCGCTGCACCGGGGTGCCGGGGTTGCCGAGGATCTGCGACTCGCGCACGGGCCTGGACTGCCCGGTCGCGATCAGGGCCCGCCCGCCCTCGAGCACTTGCACACGCTGATCGACGCGCTCGTTCGCAGCTGAGCGCGCATCCGCGGCCTGCAGGTTTGCCCGCGCGCCCTGCGTGGAGACGACGCCCCCTGCCGCAATCGCAGAACGCTCGTCCGCAGTCGCATCGTCGACGCGCACCGAGATCACGAGGCGCCGGGCGGGCCTGTCCAGCGCGTCCAGGGCGCGGCGGATATCGGCAAGGTTTTGGGGACTCGTGCGCACGATCAGCTGGTTGCGCTGGCCGGTCAGAACGGCGCCCGGCTCAAGCAGGGGGCGCAAGTCCGGCAAGACTTGCTCGGCGGTGCGATGCCGCAGCTCGATCACCTCAAGGCTCCCTTGCCCTTGCGCGGACAACGCCCACAAGGCAAGCCAAACGTAAGTGATTGCTCTCATCCGGGTATTACACTACATTACTTGAGGTATGCGAGCTAGCTTTTTGTATTCATTGGTATTTGTCATTTTGGCCGGGTGTGCCAGCGCGCCGCCGGCTCCTCCACGTCCGGAGACGCAACCCGTGAGCCCGGAGCGCGCAGAGGCGCTGCTGCAGGCGCTGCTCACGCTCGGCGTGGACTACCGCAACGGCGGCACCTCGCCAGCCAGCGGCTTCGACTGCAGCGGCTTGGTGGCTCACGTCTTCCGCGAAGCGTATGGCATGCGCCTGCCGCACAATACGCAGGCGCAGAGCGAACTCGGGGTGCGTGTCAGTCTATCGGAACTGCGCGCGGGCGATCTCGTCTTCTACAACACGCTGCATCGCCCCTTCTCGCACGTCGGCATCTACGTCGGCGACGGGCGCTTCGTGCATGCGCCAAAGTCCGGCGCTCAGGTGCGCGTCGAGCGGGTCACCGCCTCGTACTGGATCAGGCGCTTCGATGGCGCGCGCCGGATCCAGCCGCAAGCGCTCTAGAAAACAATCATTCTCATTTGTATTGACTGATCAAATGAGAGTTACTACTAT
>Ga0326726_10004505_pt1 | contig 12703 bp, 12 predicted proteins | sample MHFenrmetagenome_2_FD_207603 | JGI IMG/M metagenome (GOLD analysis project Ga0326726, IMG submission 207603) | Lab enriched peat soil microbial communities from Michigan Hollow, Ithaca, NY, United States - MHF15MN | ecosystem: Environmental > Terrestrial > Soil > Wetlands > Peat | place: USA...
CCCCGTTACCCGGCTCGTTCTTCGCGCCGCCCGCAACGCCTGACGCCGCGGACACCCCGCCACCCTCCGGCGCGGTCACGGCGCCATCCCCGGCAGCATGCCCGGCAGTGCGAAGCCGCCGATGACCCCGTAGGTGGCGCGGCTGGCCGCCACGGCCGGCCACAGGAGCACGTCCCCCACGCTCGGGATCATGAAGATGGCCACGATCAAAACGAAGCCGAAGCGGCCGAGTTCCCGGTAGCGCGCGCCCTGAGCGGCCGGCAGGAGATGATAGAAGATGTGCGAGCCATCCAGCGGCGGCACCGGGATCAGGTTGAAGAAGGCGAGAATGTAGTTGAGAAACACCCCGTAGAACACCATCCGCTGCAGGATGCTCAGGACGCCCACGAGCTCGGGCAGCGCCCTCCCGGCGATGCCCAGCGCGCCGAAGGTCAGGGCGCAGGCCACCGCGAGCATCAGGTTGGTCACGATCCCCGCCGAGGAGACGATCAGGTCGCCGCGCCGGTAGTTGCGGAAGTTGCGCGGATTGATCGGCACCGGCTTCGCCGCGCCGAAGGTGAAGGCGCCGTGGCTCAGCAGCCACAGGCCGACCGGCACGACCACGCTCATCATCGGGTCGATATGCGGCACCGGGTTCAGCGTGAGCCGCCCCAGCTGGTACGCCGTCGGGTCGCCCTGGCGGAAAGCGGTCCAGGCGTGAGCGTACTCGTGGGCGACGACGGAGAAGAGCAGGATCGGGAGGAAAACGAGGAAATCGGTCACCGGCTCTCAGCGTCTCGCGGGGTGGCGGGAGCGGGCAACGTAACGAGGCCGGAAACCCTTGTCAAAATGGGCACTTCGCTTGACTGGCCGCAGGGTCGCCGCTACTCTTCGCGCTCGCAGTTACGGCTCGACTACAGGAGTGGACGCGTGCCTCGGATCAAGTCGGCGAAGAAGAAGATGCGGCAGGCCATCGCGCACCTGGAGCACAACCGTGCGCAGCGCTCGGCCATCAAGACGGCGGTGAAGAAGGCCCGGGCCGTGACGACCGACGAGTCGGTCCGCGCCGCGATACGCGCGCTGGACCGCGGGGCGAGCAAGGGCCAGATCCATCGCAATACCGCGGCGCGCAAGAAGTCGCGGCTGGCGCGCCTGCTCGCCAAACAGAAGCCCTAGAAGGTCGAAAGCTCCGCGCCGCACTTCTCGCAGTACCACTCCGTCGCGGCATTCATCATACCGCACTCGCCGCACTTCAGCGTCTTCGCATTGGCATCCGTCCCTCGGGAAGCTTCCGAGGGGCGGCGTTCTTTGGCCCTCGGGGCGGGAGGCGGCGGGGGCGGCGGCGGCGCGACCGGCTTCGGAGCCGGAAGCGGCTCGACCGGCTTCGGCGGCTCGACGGCCTTGGGCGGAGGGGGCGGCGGCGGCGGCTCCAGCGCTTTCTCCGGCGGGACTGGGGCCGCGGGCACTGCCGAGGCGACGACCGAGCGGCGCTGAGGCCCCGGCGTCTTGGGGGCCTGGACGACGGACCGGAGGAACTCCAGCTCGTCGAGGTTCATCTGGCCGGCCTGCGCCGGTTTGAGCGCGGGCGGCGGCGGCGCCGCAGCCGGGGGCTCGGCCGCCCTGGGCGGCGCAGGCGTTAGAGGCGGCGGGGCGGCGGCAAGCGGCGGCTCCTCGGCCGGCTTCCCCTCGATCAGCGCCAGCACCTCCTCGAGGCGCTCAACGTCGCGCTCGTTGGTCGCGATCTCCTTCATCAGCTCATTCAGCTCGCCCTTGCAGCGCGCCTGCACCTCCTCGAAGCGCTCCTCGTCGAACTCGCCCACCTGGCGCCGCAGCCGCGCCTCGGATAGCTCGTCGGTCCTCGCCTGGCGCTCCTGGACCAGCTCCTCGACGTGCGCCACGGTCTCCGAGAGCGCCTGCCGCAGCCCGTCCTCGTGCTCGCTCAGCTCCTTGGTGACCGACTCGAGCCGCGCCGCGTAGTCTTCCCGCACGCGATCGGCTACGTGCGAGGGCGCCGCGATGGCGGCCTCCGCATCGAGCTTCTCCAGCCAGTCCTGGTACTGGCGGCGCTGCTCGAGCAGCCGCTCGACTGCCGAGTGCGATTTGCTGGCCTTCCGCGTCATGCATTCCTCCGCGGCGCTACGAGTCGGTCTGTTTCCTCCGGCGACAGCGGACGCGCTCCGCCCAGCAGCCGGGCCACCAACAAGATACGCGCGCCCTGCTCGAGACTCTCCATCCGGTGGCACGCCGCCTCGACCGTCGGCCCTACGGTTACCGCCCCGTGGTTGGCCAGCAACAGGGCGTCGTGCCCGCGCGCATACGGCTTCACACGCTCGCCCAGCTCCGGCGTGCCCGGCGTCCCGTAGGGCACCACCGGCACCGTGCCGAAGAGCGTCACCAGCTCCGCCAGCGCGCCGTTACCCAGCATCTTACCCGCCACCGCGAACCCTGTTGCCACCGGCGGGTGCGCGTGCACCACCGCCCCCACATCTTGCCGCAACGACAGGATGGCGAGGTGCATGCCCAGTTCCGACGACGGGCGCCCCGACCCGTGCAGCACCTTCCCCGAGAGATCCACGTCGACCAGGTCTCCCGGCTCGAGCCACCCCTTCCCGACCCCCGCCGGCGTCACCAGGATCCGGTCGCCCAGGCGAGCGGAGATGTTCCCCTCCGCGCCCGCGATCAGCCCGCGCTCGTACAGAAGCCGCCCCGCCTCGCAAATCGCCCGCGCGAGTCCGAGCCTGGTCACCGGGCCGGCACTCCCCCCTCGTCCGCCCGGTGAACGACCGCGCCGCCCACGATTGTCCACCGCACCAGCCCACGCAGCTTCCGGCCGGCGAACGGCGTGTTCCGGCTCTTGGAGAAGAAGCGCGCCGGGTCCACCGTCCACTCCGCGGCGGGATTGAAGACGACGACGTCGGCCGTGGCGCCGGGAGCGAGGGTGCCCGCCGGGAGGTGCGCCACCTCCGCCGGACGGGTCGAGAAGCAGCGCACCAGCGCGTTCAGCGAGAGCACGCCGCCGTCCACCAGCTCCGTGATCGCCACGCCGAGGGCCGTCTCGAGCCCGACCACGCCGAACGGGGCGTTGTCGAACTCCTGCTCCTTGGCGTCGTAGTGGTGCGGCGCGTGATCCGTCGCGATGCAGTCTATCGTGCCGTCGGCCAGAGCGGCGCGCAGAGCCGACACGTCCGCCGCCTCCCGCAGCGGCGGGTTCATCTTCGCGTTGGTCTCATACCCCTCGCACGCCGCGTCGGTCAGCGTCAGGTGGTGGGGCGTGACTTCGGCGGTGACGCGCACGCCGCGCGCCTTGGCGGCGCGGATCAGCGCCACCGCGCCCGCGGTGGAGACGTGGGCGCAGTGGAGGTGACCCCCAGTCAGCTCGGCGAGCTGAAGATCCCGCGCCACGATCACGTCCTCCGCGGCGCGCGGGATACCCTTGAGGCCGAGCCGCGTGCAGACCAGCCCCTCGTGCATGGCGCCGCCAGCCGAGAGCGTGAGGTCCTCGCAGTGGTCAATGACCGGGATCCCGAAGCTCTGCGCGTACTCGAGCGCCGTGCGCATCAGGTGCGCTGTGGCGACCGCGAGCCCGTCGTCCGAAACGCCGACGGCCCCGGCGCCCACCAGCTCGCCGAACTCGGCGAGCTGCTCCCCTTTCTGCCCCAAGGACACGGCGCCGATCGGGTAGACGCGCGCCGTGCCTGCGCGCCGGGCCTGGCTCACGATGAAGCCGACCGCCGCCTGGTTGTCGGTCACGGGGTCCGTATTGGGCATCGCACAGACCGACGTGAAGCCGCCGGCCACCGCGGCCCGCGCCCCCGTGGCGATCGTTTCGACGTCCTCGCGCCCCGGCTCCCGCAAGTGCACGTGCAGGTCCACGAAGCCCGGCGCGACCACGCAGCCCGCGGCGTCCAGGATTTCGGCACCCTCGCGGGCCGCCAGGTTCGGCGCCACGGCGGTGACCTTGCCGTCCAGCAGCAGGACATCCGCGGCGCCGTCGCGCCCGCTAGCGGGGTCGATCACCCGGCCGCCGCGGATCAGGATTGGCTTCAGCGTTCCGGCGCTCCCTTCGCGCTCTCGGCCAGCTCGGGCTTCCCCCCGGCCAGCAGGTACAGCACCGCCATCCGCACCGCGACCCCGTTGGTGACCTGGTCGAGGATCACCGAGTGCGGCCCGTCGGCGACCCGCGAGTCAATCTCCACCCCGCGGTTCATCGGCCCGGGGTGCAGAATCAGCAGCTCGCGCGGAGCACGCTCGAGACGCTCCAGCGTGACACCGAATACCCGGTAGTACTCGCGGGTCGACGGCACGTAGCCGCCCTGCATCCGCTCGAGCTGGAGCCGCAGCACGTTGAGCACGTTGGCCCACTCGATCGCCTCCTCGATACGGCGGAACACCCGGACGCCGAGCTGCTCGATCCCCAGCGGGAGCAACGTCTGGGGCCCGCATACGGCAACCTCCGCACCGAGCTTGAGGAGCCCCCAGATGTCGGAGCGCGCCACGCGCGAATGGAGCACGTCGCCGACGATACAGACCCGCGTGCCCTCGATGGGCCGGTGGTCCCGGATCGTCAGTAGATCCAGAAGCCCCTGTGTGGGGTGCTCGTGCTTGCCGTCGCCGGCGTTGATCACGTTCGACTCGATGCGGTCGGCGAGGAACTTCGCGGCGCCGCTCGAACCGTGACGCATGACCACCATGTCAATGCGCATCGCCTCGAGGTTCCGGGCCGTGTCCACCAGCGTCTCGCCCTTCGACACCGACGAGCTCGCCGTCGCCACGTTCACCGTGTCCGCCGAAAGCCGCTTCTCCGCGAACTCGAACGAAATGCGCGTCCGGGTCGAGGCCTCGAAGAAGAGGTTGACGATCGTCTTCCCCCGCAGCACGGGGACCTTCTTGATCGCCCGCTCCGAGATCTCCTTGAACGGCTCCGCGGTGTCGAGGATCAGACGAATGTCGTCGGCCGAGAGGTGCTCGAGCCCGAGCAGGTCCTTGCCCAGCCGGCTGGAGCTCACGCGGGCGCCTTCCCTGAGCCCGATCGCGCGATCTCCACCGCGTCGCGCCCGTCCAGCTCCTTCACGAACACGTCCACCCGGTCCCCAGGCCCCGTCACCACCTTCTCCCCCACCACGTCAGCCTGAATCGGCAGCTCCCGACCCCCGCGGTCCATCAGCACCGCCAGCCCGATCCGCGCGGGCCGCCCGAAGTCGGCCAGCTGGTCCAGGGCCGCGCGTACCGTCCGCCCGCTGAAGAGCACGTCGTCCACGATCCAGGCGTGGCGCCCGTCGAGCGCGACCGGCAGCTCGGTCGGCCCGATCAGCGGCCGCGGGCCCACCACCTCGAGGTCGTCGCGGTAGAGCGTGATGTCCATCTTCCCCAGCGGGATCCGGACGCGCGTCTCGCGCTCGACGATCACCGCCAGCCGCGCGGCGATCTCGACGCCGCGACGTTGCACGCCGATCAACACCAAGAGGCGCGGATCCGGGGCCTGCCGCACGATGTCCTGGGCCATCCGCTGGAGCGTACGTTCGATCGCGCTGGCGTCCAGGAGGAGCTGGCGCTCTTCAGGCGGCATATTGAGCAGCAAACGTAAGGCGGCGGCGCGAAGGAATCAACGCGCCGCCGCCATTCGATCACCGAGGCGAGGCGGCTCTTGCGCCGCCCGCAACGCGACGGCCCGACCCGGGAGTCACCGCGCCGCCGCCGACGGATGGGGTGGGATTCGAACCCACGAGACCCTTTTGGAGCCCACACGCTCTCCAGGCGTTCAAGACATCGCCCGAATGACGGCAGGATGCCGGAAAACCTAGGCGGCGTGCGGAAGTTGCCCGGCAGGCTTCCCAATCAAACGGCAAGAAACCGTCCTCAACGGACACAGGAACGGACACAATGAAAACCTCCTCGTGCCCGGCCGCCGCTTGTGCCTCCGGCTTAGACTGGCTCACAGATTACCTCTAAGCTAGGCCGCTGCGGTGGTCCAACCCTCGCAGCCGGTTCCCCTGCTTATCGTAGTTATGGCACCGGTCCCACCCTCCGGCGTTCCACAACACATCGAATATCGGCCGCAGCAGAGTGTGAATCGGCACGCCGAACTCGGGCACCACGACGTCGGGAAGAAGGACATCATGCTGGCGAATGGGGCGCCTGAAGCTGCTAAACGAGCGGCCCTCAGTGAGCGGCTGGATTCGGTAACCTTTGATGTTCAAGAAGCTGATGAGGATGACGACGGGCGGCCGTGCTCCGATGTGCTGGAGCAGCCGGAGGTATAGCTCTACCCCCTCAATAAGAGCTCCCTCAATCACGAAGCTAACGATGAACTTGCCGTGAACGTCGTCTCCCCTAACGAGGCTTGAGGCGACGGCCTCAAGCGAACCGTCGCGGAACACCTGGAGATAGGAGTTCGTGGTTTCATCGTTTTGACCGGATGCGTAATACGTCAGGCCATCGAGGTTGAATCGCGTATTGGATTGCTCCGAAAAGAGCGGACTGATCCTCTCCTTTGCGAGAGCCTGCAAGTCAGGAGCCAGCGTCGGCTGCGCAAGCGGAACCAGATGCAGTATCACTCGCGGGGTGTCATCCAGGAGGACCGGTGTGTCATCCGCCTTGATAGAGGCTGCGCGAAACGCTCTGAATTGCCTCACTCGCTCGATGGCCGACGCGGATGCTCCGAACGCGTGCCGCAATTCGCCTACGTCGAGTTGATACTTTCCTCGCGAGTTGCGTGCGAAGAACCGTGACCAGTTTGCCAGCGTGACTTGACGTGACCCCACTACTTGATCCAGGCATTCCTGCCGATTCGTCGGGTTTAGCCGGAAGCCCCAGCGCGGCTTGAGGACCGCCAGGCTCTCTCCATGTCAGTTCAGACCGCGTGCCGATACCCGATGGCGCGACGGCTCGGAGACCACCGCCCTATGATATCGGCCGGCAATCGACAGGAGAGGACGTGGCGAATCGACGGCCCGGCCGCGTGCATGGCGCGGCCGTTCGTAACCCTAAAATCGCGTATGATCTTAGGTTTCTTCTCGCGGTGCTCAATTGGGCCACGGTCGCGCGGGAGAGGTGTATAGTGCTCTTGGAGCGCAACGCGTTCAAGGGACTCCCGCGCCCGGTGGAGATGAGCCCGCGCCGGCCGCTCGTAACACAAGAGCAGTATCAGGGGCTTCTCCCGGTAACCGGTGAGGTGAGCCCCCTTCTGAGGCTCCGGGCCGACGCAAGGCGGCTAAGCTCGTCGCGAAGCCACCCCCGTTGCCGCCAGCGCGCCGCCCGTGAATCGAACACGAAACCTGCTGATTAAGAGGCGCGGCGCTGTTCAGGTGCAACCCCGGCAAGATGTTGTCGAACCGTGAGTTCGCGTCGTCCGCTGCCAGGGTTAATTGGCCCCAATGACAGCCTTTGACACCCGAAACTAGCTCAGAAGACCGACTCAAGCAGATGAATCGTGGGATCCCATTTGACCCCATTGGCAGGCACTGACCGGAAGGCACTACGGCGATAGGCGGACGCCGTCAAGACGGCCAGCCGGTCTCTTACACGGCGACTGGGGCGCTCTGGGAATGATTCTCCGCACCTGGCTGCTCGCCTCACGGCGTGAGCTTCCCGACGCTTCGTGCTCGGCGCCCCTGCCGCGCGCTGGGGCACGACTGGCGGGGATCACTACCTAGGACGCGCAGTTCACGCCCGCAGAATCCCGAGGCAAACGCTACGAATGACAATCCCGCCGTATGACGGCGACATACCGCCTGCGTAGTAGCCTTGCGATTCGTCCGTTTGGGGAGTACGTACCCCTACAGCCGGAGGAGGACGTCATGAAGCGAGCCTTCTTCAGTGTCGTTGCGCTGGCAGTGGTTGCCGGCTGCAACGACCAGCCCACCACAGGTGTTCCACAGACACGGGCTAGCGTGGCAGTGGCGGCTCTCCGGGCCAGCCGGCTAATGGCGCCACTCACCGCGCAGTACGATTCAGCGTGGGTCGAGAGAGCGTACGCCACCAGTCTCACACCCTTCGACAGCATCACCGCCTATTGGACGGTCCCCAGTGTCCCAACCGGTTCCTACGGGGACAGTACCTCCCACGTGTTCTACTCTACCTTTCCGGCCCTCGAAAACCTCAAGGCGGGAGCCAACGCGGCGATTCTTCAGCCGGTCCTGCAGTACACTGCGTACTACCTGAACCGCGGGGAGTGGGTCTTGGTGATGGAAGCGCTCCAAGGCACAACCCAACTCTTTCCCAATGATGTCTCCCCGTTCGAGTCGTACACGGGCGATACCATCTACGGTAGCGTCACAGACACCCTGTGTAACACTGGCCATCTCAAGTGCACGTGGCGCATCAACGCGCGGGATCTGCAAGGACAGTTTTCCAGGGGCGACACCCTGGTCGACAACGTGGGACTGGGACCTTTCAGGAAGGCCGTTGGGGGCGCCGTGGAAGTCTTTAACGTATCGCAATGCGCCCAATATCCCTTCAGCGGGGTATTCTACCACGGTGTCTATGCGAGCGCCGGCAACCAGCGCTTCACGCCAACCTGGACGGACAGCGTCAGCGCCGGCCTCAAGAACTATTGCTCCTTCGCTGTGACTTCGCATTTGGACACGGTGAACCTATATCACAACTACCCGCCACCGGCCCCGCTGTCGGTGACGATTCACGGTCCGAGCCGCATCCGGCCATACACGCCGTGCTACTACTACGCGGTTCCTAGCGGCGGAGCGCGCCCCATCACCTACGAGTGGAATCCCATGTACCAGGAACAGGACTCATCGGTCATCATTATCATTTCGTGGGATGCGATCCTGCGCGTGACTGCGCGTGATTCGTTGAACCAGGTCGCACAGGCGTCGATGCTGATCGACACGTCGAGTTCGGCGAGGGCGTGCCCGAGGGCCCCGGTGCGGTAGTCGCATGGCCCAGAGAAAACGGATGCATCCAGGGACAGCGCTCGGCGTCGGCCTGCTACTCGTCGCCGCATGCCGCGACGCAGCCAGCCCGCATCTGGACCTTGTCTTCAGGCAAGTAAGCACCGGCGAGACTGCTTCGTGTGGGGTGACGGCCGGCGGCGACGCCTACTGCTGGGGATATAACGGCTTCGGCCAGTTGGGCATCGGCTCGATGACTGGGCCGGAACTGTGCGCGGGGAAGTTCCCCTGTAGCACGAGGCCGGCGGCCGTGTCCGGCGGACTCACCTTCACCAACGTGAGCGCCGGCCTCAACTCCGACGCATGCGGTGTCACAACAGCAGGGGCCGCGTACTGTTGGGGCAACAATTACATCGGCCAGAGTGGATCCGGCGATACTCTGACCAGTAGCCGGCCAGTGGCAGTGTCTGGCGGCTTGATCTTTGCCGTCGTGAGGCCAGGGGCGAGGCACACCTGCGGCCTGACCACCAGCGGAGCAGCGTATTGCTGGGGGTTGAACCACCGGGGCCAGCTCGGCACGGGCGATACCATGAGCAGCTATGTCCCCGTTGCGGTGTCCGGAGGGTTGAGGCTCGCCTCGCTCAGCGTCGGGCTGGATGACGCCTGCGGCGTGACGCCGGGCGGCGCCGCGTATTGCTGGGGCCACAACGCGTGGGGCGAACTGGGCAACGGCACGAACACGAACAGCTGGACCCCGGCCCTCGTGTTGGGTGGGCTTCGCTTCGCCGTGGTGAGCACTGGGTTGCTCCACACCTGCGGCGTCACGACGGGGGGCGCCGCCTACTGCTGGGGGTCAAACTTCGCCGGCGAGCTGGGCACGGGTGCCTACAGCGACACCAGTTTCAGCAACACGCCGGTGGCGGTGGCGGGTGGCCTGACCTTCACCACCATCAGCGCCGGCTGGTCGTACACCTGCGGCGTGACCACCCAAGGGGCGGCGTACTGCTGGGGATGGGACGCCTTCGGCCAGGGTGGCCTGGGGGGCTTCGGCTACAGCACCCCTACTCCGATGGCAGTCGTTGGCGCGCTCGTGTTCGCAACGGTGAGCGCCGGGGAATACAACACCTGCGGTGTGGCGACGGACGGCGCGGCCTACTGTTGGGGCTTCAACAGCAACGGGGACTTGGGCGACGGCTCCACCCAGTTCAGCCCCGTTCCGGTGCGCGTCACGGGCCCCTAACTCGCGGCGGCGAGGGGCGCGTGCCCGCCCCCGGATGCTCGGCTCAACCGGGAGGTCTCAAGGTGCCGTTGACCCCTGATCAGTAGACCCGGTCTACAGCGGCTGCAGACGAGTCAACCGTGCCGACTGGATCGAGCCTCAAGGGAGCCCAACAGGGGCGCGCCAGGGCCCAAGTAGGAAGCCGTAAAGCGATGCGAATAGAGCGGATGGGGTGGGATTCGAACCCACGAGACCCTTTTGGAGCCCACACGCTCTCCAGGCGTGCGCCTTAAGCCACTCGGCCACCCATCCAACAGCCAGAACAGTTGCGAGACGCCGAGTTGCGAGGGGCGGGTGCCGACGCCGACTCCCGGGTCGCTACGGGCATCCACAAGACGGACAGGGTGAGATTCGAACTCACGAGACCCGTAAGGGCCCACCGGTTTTCGAGACCGGCGCCTTCAGCCACTCGGCCACCTGTCCTGGCGCGAGGAAAGCTAGCGACCCGGTGCGGCGTCCGACAACGGCATACGCACACTGGCGCGCCACGCTCACTGTCGCGCCGGGCCGGATGCACCGGCCACCCATGCGCGCCACAACGCATCCAGGCCTTCCGGCGGCACTCCGAGAAGGCGGGCTGCCGCAGCCTCCGCGTCCGGGGGCCGCGGGCCCGCCGTGACGAACTCACGAACGGCTGCCACGCCGCCTTTCTCGTGCACCATCGCACAGAGCGCCGCCAGGCCGTCGTACCCCACGTCCAGCGTACCCTCGCGGGGAGGCGGATCCGCCATGAGGTTCTCGAGCGTCAGCTGAGGGTGGGCCCGCAAGTACCCGTCGAGCCCCGGGAGCAGCTGCCGGAACCTCAGCCCCGCCGAGCCGCCGGTCCAGGTCATGAGGCCCTCCAGGACCAGCCCCACCGGCCTCGTGTTCGCAAACAACGGCGCGAGGACGATGTGCGCCAGCTCATGGCGATAGCCCTCCCCGCCGCTGGACGCGGCGACTAAGACCAGGGCGTCGGCCGGGTTGGCCCTGCCGCCGATCGTGTCGGCGCCAAGCGGGAAGTAGTCGAGGCCCGTCGCCCGAAAAGTCTCGAGGAGATCCTTCGTGAAATAATAGGCGATAGCGCCCGGCGGCGGCACACCGAACGCCCGCGCAAGAGAATCAACGAACGCCGCGCTCGCGGCGGCGCGACGCCGGTCAAAGGTGAGCGACGGAGGGTAGATGAAGGTCACGCGCCCAAGCGTCTGCTGGCGCCACGACCGAGTGACGCGCGGCAGCGCGTTGGCGAGCACCCACTGCCCGGCTTCGCGCACTGCGTAGACCCGATACAGCGCCAGCGGGCTGACGCTGCGACCGGAGTCGCCGACGGTGAAGACGAGCGTACGAATCAGATAGGTGCTGTCGAGGCCCACCGCCGGCGCGAGATGGAGGACGGTGAAGTTGGGAAACCCCTGATAGATGAAGCCGCTGAGCAGGTCGAACAGCGGCCACTTCGCCTGCTCCGCCCTGGACCAGTAGGGGTTGGGCCGAAGCGAATCGAGACGGTGCGCGAGGTAGGCCTGATACAGCGTGAAGATCTCGCGATTCGGCGAGCCGGCGGTATCGACGCCGAAGCCGATCGTGACGCGAGGAGGCCGGGTGGGCTGCTGTGCAACGACGTTGGGGGCGCCCCTTGCCACGCCGGCGAGGAGCATCGCGGCCACAGCGCGACACGTGCTCACGGCAGCCTCCTAGCGGCGATCCTCAAAGAACCCGGCCAGCAGCGCGCCGCACTCGGCCTCCAGCACGCCGCCCACGACCTCGACGCGGTGATTCAGCGCCGGGTGGCGCAGCAGGTCATGGATCGAGCCGGCCATCCCCGCCTTGGGGTCCCAAGCGCCGAACACGATTCGCGGGATGCGCGCCAGCACGATCGCGCCGGAGCACTGCGCGCACGGCTCCAAGGTCACGTAGAGCGTGGTGCCGGCGAAGCCGTCCGGGCCGCGGCACCCAGCCGCCACGGCGGCGTCGAGGCAGACCATCTCCGCGTGGCGCCGGGGATCGCCGTCGGCGCGCATCCGGTTCCGGCCCGCCGCCACGACGGCGCCATCCCGCATCAGCACCGCGCCGACGGGCACATCGCCGGCTGCGAGCGCGGCCTCGGCCTCCGCCAGCGCGAGCCGGATTCCCGCCTCGTCGCGCTCCCGAGCGCTAGGCACGCGCCGCCGCCGCCTTCTCGAACGTGAGGGCATTCCCCGACGCCGCGCGGTCCACACGGATCACGTCCCCCTCGGCGTACTTCCCTTCCAGGACCGCCAGCGCCAGCGGGTTCTGCAGCAGCTTCTGGATCGCGCGCTTCAGGGGCCGCGCGCCGAACACCGGATCGTACCCCTCGCTCGCCAGCAGCCGCTTCGCCGCCGGCGTGACGTCGAGCGAGAGCTTCTTCTCCGCCAGCAGGGCCGCCGCGCGCACGAGCTGCAGGTCCACGATCTTCTCCAGCTCTTCGGGGCCGAGCGGCCGGAAGATGATCGTGTCGTCCACCCGGTTCAGGAATTCGGGTCGGAAGTGGTGCCGCAGCGCGTCCAGCACCCGCGTCTCGACTTCCTCCCAGTTGCTCGTCCCCAGCTCCAGGATCCACTGGCTGCCGAGGTTGCTGGTCATGATGATCACGGTGTTCCGG
>Ga0326726_10004506_pt1 | contig 12703 bp, 10 predicted proteins | sample MHFenrmetagenome_2_FD_207603 | JGI IMG/M metagenome (GOLD analysis project Ga0326726, IMG submission 207603) | Lab enriched peat soil microbial communities from Michigan Hollow, Ithaca, NY, United States - MHF15MN | ecosystem: Environmental > Terrestrial > Soil > Wetlands > Peat | place: USA...
TCCATGATCTGGAGCAGCTGGCGCGGGAAGAGACCACCGGCGGCGATCGCGAACACGAGCGGGATGAACACCGCGAGCTCGTGGCCCTTGAGATCGGGGAGCCGGCCGTTCTTCGCCTTGTCGAGCTTGCCGAAGAACACCTTGTGGAACATGAGCAGCAAGTACACGGCGCCGAGGATCACGCCCGTCGTGGCGAGCGCGGCGAGCAAGCGCACCACCGGCAGGAAGTGCGGGTGGTTCGCCGGGAACGAATCGCCGGCGATGAACGTGCCGAACAGCGACAGGAACTCGCCGACGAAGCCCGACAGCGCCGGCAGGCCCGCCGAGCCCATCACGATGATGAGGAACAGCCCGGAGAACACCGGCATCTGCTTCCAGATCCCGCCGTACTCGGCCATGCGGCGCGTGTGGCGGCGCTCGTAGAGCACGCCGATCCCGAGGAACAGCCCGCCCGTGGTGAGCCCGTGCGACAGCATCGCGTAGATCGAGCCTTCGATGCCCATCGTCGACACGGCGACGACGCCGAGCATGCAGAACCCGAGGTGCGAGACCGACGAGTACGCGACGAGCTTCTTGACGTCGTCCTGCGCGAACGCGACCAGCGCGCCGTAGATGATGCCGATGACCGACAGCACCGCGAGCGCCGGCGACCACACCATCGCGCCGTGGGGGAACAGCGGGAACGCGTAGCGCAGGAAGCCGTAGATGCCGAACTTCAGCATCACGCCGGCCAGGATCACCGAGCCCGCGGTCGGCGCCTCGACGTGCGCGTCGGGCAACCACGTGTGCAGCGGGAACAGCGGCACCTTGATCGCGAACGCGAGCGCGAACGCGGCGAAGCACCAGACCTGCGCGTCGTGCGGCAGCGAGACCGTGGCGAGCTTCTCGAGGTCCGTCGTGTACCCGCCGAGCGCCGGCGCGGCCTTCACGTAGACGTAGAAGATCGCGACCAGCATGAGCAGCGAGCCGACCATCGTGAAGATCACGAACTTGATCGACGCGTACAGCCGCCGCTGGCCGCCCCAGATCCCGATGAGCAAGTACATCGGGATGAGCATCACTTCCCACGACACGTAGAACAGGAACAGATCGGTCGCCATGAAGGCGCCGAGCATGCCGACCTCGAGCACGAGCATCGCGGCGATGAACTCGCGCGGGTGACGCTCGATCGAGTTCTTCGTGCCGAGCAACGTCAGCGGCATGAGGAACGTGGTCAGGATGACGAGGAAGACGCTGATGCCGTCGACGCCCATCTTGAAGTGCGCACCGAGTCCGGGGATCCAGTCGGCGTCGAACACCAGCTGAAAGCCGTCGCCCTTCGCGTTGTAGAACCGGAAGATCGCCAGCGACGCGAGGAACGTCACGGTGGTGAAGAACAGGCCGATGCCGCGATGGAGCGACGTCTCCGACTTCGGCGTGCACATCACGAAGAGCGCACCCAGGAGCGGGAGACCGAGCAGGAGTGGCAGGACGAATCCGCCTCCGGGGTTCATGGCTGATCCTCCTCGGGAACACGCTGTGAGACGACGACCGTCTTCTTCGCGATCGCATCCTCGATGCAGAGCGCGATGCTCGCGCCCGCATCACCGGCGCGGATCGTCAGGTCGGCCGGCTGGCCCGGCGTGCCCTTGTCCTTCGCGCAGTCGGTCGAGCCGTCGAGGTGCCAGTGCAGGACCGCCTTGGCGCCGGCCACGCCCGCACCGGGCTCGGCGTGGAGCTTCAGCTGATCGTGCGCGCGCCGGATCTCGAACCCGGGATGGCGATGACAGTCGGTCACCAGGAACACCGCCGCGGCGCCGATGATCACGCCCGCGAGGTAGCGCTGGACCTGACCGTTCTGGAACCACCGCGACAACCGCCCGAACAACCCGACGACGAACGCCGAGCCGTTCACCGCGACCGTATCGATCACGAAGCGATCGACGATCTCGAACAGCCCGCGCGCCACGGCCTTGAACGGCCGGACGATGATGACGTCGTAGATCTCGTCGAACCACAGCTTGTGCTTCGACGCCTCGTAGGCGCCGGCCAGCGGGCCATCGACGAGCCGCGCGACCGAGGGCGACGGCCCGCGGCCGTAGAACATCCACGCGATACCGATGCCGAGCACGCCGACGCCGAGCGCGACGACCATGAGCGCGATCGTCGTCGCGTCGCTGCCCTCGGATACGATCTCGGGGTGCTCCGTGGCGGAGATGTACCAGGTGTGCGTGACGCTCGGCTCGAGCCAGCGCGACAGCGAATGGAACGTCTCGGGCACGTGGAACGAGGTCAGGTGCGGGAGGCCCATGAACCCGGCGATCACGGTGAAGAACGCGAGGATCACGAGCGCCGACGTCATCGACACCGGCGACTCGTGCGCGTGCTTGGCTTCCTCGGAGCGCTCCTCGCCGGAGAACACGAGGAAGTAGAGCCGCCACATGTAGAACGCGGTGCCGAGCGCGGCGACGAGCATGCCGCCCCACAGGATCTTGCCGAACGGGCCCCAGCCCTCGGGGTGCACGCTGTACGCGCCGCCCAGGATCTCGTCCTTCGAGAAGAAGCCCGCGAACGGGATGATGCCGGCGATCGCGAGACACGCGATCAGGAACGTCCACCGCGTGATCGGCATGTGCTTGCGCAGGCCGCCCATCTTCGTGATGTCGCCCGGGGTGTGCGAGCCGCCATGCTCCATGCCGTGCATGACCGAGCCGGCGCCGAGGAACAGGCACGCCTTGAAGAACGCGTGGGTGCCGAGGTGGAAGATCGCGGCCGTGTAGTTGCCCGTGCCCGCGGCGACGAACATGAAGCCGAGCTGCGACACCGTGGAGTACGCGAGGACCTTCTTGAGATCGGTCTGCGCGAACGCGATGAACGCGGCGACGAGCGCGGTCAGTAACCCGACCGTCGCGACGACCAACGACGCCGTCGTCGATGCCGAGTACAGGAACGACAGCCGGCACACCATGTACACGCCGGCGGTCACCATCGTCGCGGCGTGGATGAGTGCAGAGACCGGCGTCGGACCGGCCATGGCGTCGGGGAGCCACACGAACAGCGGCAGCTGCGCGCTCTTGCCGCACGCGCCGATGAACAACAGGATGCCGGCCGCTGCCGCGAGGCGCTCGCCGCCCCACACGGTCGCGTGCCCCGGGCCCCACTCGTTGCCGGCGTAGACCGCGCCGTCCGCGGCGTTCTTGAGGTCGTTGAAGTCGAGCGACTTCACGGCCCAGTACAGGAGGAACATGCCGAGCAAGAAGCAGAAGTCGCCGATGCGATTGACGACGAACGCCTTGCGCCCGGCGTACGCGAACTCGTCCTTCTCGTACCAGAAGCCGATCAGGAGGAACGAGCACAGGCCGACGCCTTCCCAGCCGATGAACATCACCGGCAGGTTGGCGGCGAGCACCAGGATCAGCATCGCGCCGGTGAACAGGTTGAGATAGCCGAAGTACCGCGCGTACCCCGGGTCCTTCGCCATGTAGCCGACCGAGTAGATGTGGATCCACGTGCCGACGAACGTGACGATGAGGATCATCACCGCCGACAGCGTGTCGAGCCGGAACGCGAGCTCGGCCTTGAAGCCGCCCGCCTCGAGCCAGCTCCACGCGGTCTGCGTGATGCCGCCGGTCTTCCAGAACGGTGGCGGGATGACGTTCGGATCGGTCGCGGGCGGGTGCTGGAACAGCGCCCAGAACACGAGCACGCCGGAGAGCACGCACGATGCGGCGACGGCGCCGATCGCGAACGTGTGGACCCACGACTTCGGCAAGTAGCGGCCGAGCGTGAGGTTGATGAACGCGCCGAGGAGCGGCAGCACGGCGATCCAGACGAGCGCCGGCAACGGTCCGAAGGTGAGGCTTTGGGGATCCATCTATGAGTCTCGGGTGCGTCTCAGTGCCGAAGGGTCGTGAGCTTGTCGACGTCGACGTTGTGGCGCCCCCGGAACACCGCGACCACGATCGCGAGCCCGACCGCGGCTTCCGCGGCCGCGACGCCGATCACGATCAGCGCGAACGTGTGTGCTGACAGCGCGGCCTCGTCGCCCCACATCCGCGAGAACGCGAGCAGTGTCATGTTCGCCGCGTTGAGCATCAGCTCGACGCTCATCAGGATGATGAGCGCGTTGCGGCGGAGCAGCACGCCGACCATGCCGATGAGGAACAGCACGGCCGCGAGCACCAAGAAGTGCGGGTAACCGATATCGAACAGCAGGTCGTTCATGGATGGGTCCCCGGATCGGCGTCGGTGCCGTCCTGCGAGTGCAGCGGCCGGGCGATGGCGACCGCGCCGACCACCGCGACGAGGAGCAAGATCGAGATCGCCTCGAACGGGAACAGGCCGGGCCCGAACAGGTCGTTGCCGACCGCCTTCACCGTGCCCCACCCGACCGATTCGCCGGCGATCCCGGCCTGCGTCGAGGCGAGCTGGATCTTCGCCGGCGCGGCGAGCGCGAGTGCCCGGTTCGGCAGCTCGAGGTGGATGAACATCATCACGAGCCGGCCGACGAGGTAAACGATCGCGAGCCCGCCGAGCGCCTGACCGGCACGTCCCGACGGTGCGACCGGCTCGTCCTCGGGCCGGTTCAGGATCATGATCACGAACACGAACAGCACCATGATCGCGCCGGCGTAGACCAGCATCTGGATCACGGCGAGGAACTGCGCGTACAGCATCATGTACACGGCGGCGATGCCGAGGAAGCTGCCGACCATGCCCATCACGGCGGCGATCAGGTTGCGGCGCGTGATGACGAACAGCGCGCCGGCGATCGAGGCCGCGGCGAACATCCAGAACAGGATCGCCATGCCCTTGCCGTGCGACTCGACGATGTCGTCGTGCGGATGTGCGGGTGTGACGATGGCGCGCGGCGGCTGCTCGGCAGCGGCCGGTTGCCCCGGGCGCTCGGCGGTCGGCACCGGCTGCGCGTCGGCGATCGCCGGAGCCGCGAGCCCCGCCATGCCGAAAGCGAGCGCCACGAAGAGGAGGACTGCCCAGACCTTCATGCGGCCGCCTTTTTGATCTTCCGCTCGAAATCGGCACGGAACTTCGTGAGGAAGCCCAGCACCGGCCACGCCGCGGCGTCGCCGAGCGCGCAGATCGTGTTGCCGGCGATGCCGTGCGCGATCGTGCCGAGGAGCTCGAGGTCACCGGGCTTGCCGTTGCCGTCGGCGACGCGCCGCGACACCTTCTCGAGCCAGCCGGTGCCCTCGCGACACGGCGTGCACTGGCCGCACGACTCGTGCGCGAAGAACTTCAGGATCCGCCACAGCGCCTTCGGGATATCGGTCTCGTCGTCCATCACGACGATGCCGCCCGAGCCCGCCATCGTGCGCAGCGGCTTGCCGCCGCCGAGATCGAACTGCTTGCCCGGCACGACCTCGCACGGCTTGATCCGCTCGTCGGTCTGCAGCGCGTCGAACTCGCACGGCACGTCGAGCTCGGTGTGATCGAGCGGCGGCATCGAGACGCCGCCCGGGATCACGGCCTTCACCTTGCGGCCGTGCCACACGCCGCCGCAGACCTCGTCGATGATCTGGTTGAACGTGATGCCCATCGGCAGCTCGTAGACGCCCGGCTTGTTGACGTGGCCCGACACGCACACGATGCGCGTCCCGCCGGAGCGGCCCATGCCGAGGTCGTTGAACCACGCGCCGCCCTTGTCCATGATGAACGGCACGTTCATCAGCGTCTCGACGTTGTTGACGATGGTCGGGTTGCCGAACAGGCCCTTGATCGCCGGGAACGGCGGCTTGAGCCGCGGCTGACCGCGCAGGCCCTCGAGCGAGTTGAGGAGCGCGGTCTCCTCGCCGCAGATGTACGCACCGGCGCCGCGGTGCACCGTGAGGTGGCACTCGATGCCGGTCCCGAGGACGCTCTTGCCGAGGATGCCGCGGGCGTACGCCTCGTCGACGGCCTTCTGCAGCACGACGTACTCGCGCATCATCTCGCCGCGGATGTAGATGAAGTTGTGGACGGCGCGGAGCGCGTGCGCCGCGATCACCATGCCTTCGATGAGCAGGTGCGGATCCCAGTACACGAGCTCGCGGTCCTTGCAGGTCCCGGGCTCCGACTCGTCGGCGTTGCAGACGAGGTGGACGGTCTTCGAGTTGGCGGGGACGAAGCCCCACTTCACGCCGGTCGCGAAGCCGGCGCCGCCGCGGCCGCGCAGGTTCGAGGCCTTGACCTCGGCCGTGATGTCCTCGGGGCGCATCGCGAGGCACTTGCGGAGGGTCTTGTAGCCGCCGGTCTTCTCGTAGCCGGCGAGCGTCCGCGCCTCGTCGTTGCCGAACCGCGCGGTGACGAGCTTAGTGTTGCGATCGGTCGGCATCACACCACCTCCGATTCGGGGTGCGGTGTTTCCTTGAGCTCGGCGATGATGCGATCGACATCGCCGACCTTGATGTCGAGGTAGTACTTCGTGCCGACGACGGCGCACGGCGCGTTCGCGCACGCCGCGATGCACTCTTCCTCGACGAGGGTGAACTGCTTGCTCGAATGCCCACGGGACAGCTCGAGGCGTTTCTCGAACTGGGCCAGGACGTCGTAGCCGCCGCGCAGCATGCACGAGATATTCGTGCACATCCGGATCGTGTTCGTGCCCCCCGGCTCGCGGCGGAACATCGTGTAGAACGTCGCCACTCCGTAGACGTGGGCGTACGGCAGCTCGAGGGTCTTGGCGACGAGGCGCAGGGCGTCGTCGGAGAGGTGACCGAATTCTTTCTGGGCGAGGTGGAGCGCCGCGAGTACCACCGGCTGCTTCGTTCCGGAGACCTGATAACGCTCGCACAGCGCCGTGATCTTCTTCTGGGCGTCCGCGGAGAATTCGAGTGACATCGGGAGGTTGCCTCGTGCTCTGGCGAGCGGGCGAAACATATGAGGCCCCTCGCGGCACGTCAACGGACGTGCTGACTAAACAGCGGGCTGTGATGCAGGCGATCAGATCCGTGATAAATCGTGCTGGCATGGCGGAAGATATCCCGCTGACCCGGTTCGAACGGTTCGCGCTGAAGTTCGGCGAGCTCGCCAACGAGAGCCCTCAGGGCAAGTGGCTCCAGAGGCGGTTCCTGCGCGGGGTGTCGTACGTGTGGGTGCGCGCCGCGATCGCGCACCGGATCCTCGTCGACGGGCTCGATCCGATGATCGCGCTCAAGCCGGATCGCGGCGTCATGCTGGTGTCGAACCACCGCAGCTTCTTCGACCAGTACTGCATGCTGCTCGGCCTCTACATGGGCCCGGTCGCGTGGGGCAAGAGCCTGTACTTCCCGGTCCGCTCGAACTTCTTCTACGACCGCCCGGCCGGGGTGCTCGTCAATGCCGGGATCGCCGGTGGGGCGATGTACCCGCCGATCTACCGCCAGGCCGAGCGCCGTGCCCTGAACGACGACGCGCTCGACAAGATGGTCGAGATCCTGGCCCACCGCGGCAACGTGCTCGGCATGCATCCCGAGGGCACGCGCGGCAAGGGCCCCGATCCATTCCAGTTCCTGCCCGCGCAGCCGGGCGTCGGCAAGCTCGCACTCGTCGGCAAGCCGATCGTGATCCCCGCGTTCATCCTCGGCCTCGGCAATAACATCGTCGAGGACGTGCGGCTCAACTTCACGAAGCACGCGCGGCGCGATCACGCGATCGTCACCGTCTTCGGCTCCCCGATCGACTACTCGGACCTCCTGGCCGAGAAGCCGCGGCCGGCGCTCTACAAGAAGACCGCGGATCGCTTCATGGCCGAGATCAAGAAGCTCGGCGAGCGCCAGAAGGAGCTCCGCGCCGCCATCCGGGACGGCAGGATCGCCGACGACGATCCGCGCTGGCTCGACAACCGGCCGGTCAACAAGCTGTACGCGTTCGAGGGCTAGGCGGTAAGCTCGTAGGCCATGGCTGTCGGCGGGGACGACGACACGCACGCTGGCGCGACGCTGGCTCCGCCGACGGTCGCCGGTGGCGCGCTAGCGGACGGCACCGAGCTCGTCGCCGGGCGCTACCGGATCGTGCGCTGGGTCGGTGGCGGCGGCATGGGGCGCGTCTACGAGGCGGTCGATACCGAGCTCGACGAGCGCGTGGCGCTGAAGGTCCTGCGGCCCGGCCTGTCCGACGACGCGATCGAGCGGTTTCGCCGCGAGGTCAAGCTGACGCGCCGGATCCAGCATCGCAACGTCGCGCGCATGTTCGACATCGGCGAGCACGCCGGCGAGAAGTTCCTGACGATGGAGCTCGTCGATGGCGAGCCGTTGAAGATCGGCACCACGATGGCCTGGCCGCGGCTGCGCGCGATCGCCGAGCAGATCTGCGCGGGACTCGCGGCGGCGCACGATGCCGGGGTCGTGCATCGCGATCTCAAGCCCGACAACGTCCTCGTCGAGCGCGGTACCGATCGCGCGGTGATCACCGACTTCGGCATCGCGCGCGGTGGCGACGATCCGAGCGTCACCCAGGTCGGCGCGGTGATCGGCACGCCGCGCTACATGGCGCCGGAGCAGCTCGCCGGCAATGAGGTCGACGCGCGCGCCGATCTGTTCTCGCTCGGCGTGATGCTGTTCGAGCTCGCCACCGGCACGCGGCCGTGGCCCGGCGACAACGTCATCGCGATCGCGGTCGCGCAGGCGACGAGCGAGCCCGCGGTGCTCGACACGCACGCGACCGAGATCCCCGCGGCGTTCGCCGAGATCGTGGCGGCGTGCTTGCAGCTCGATCCGGCGCGACGGCCGGCGAGCGCGCGCGACATCGGCGCGGCGATCGTGGCCGGAAAGGCCGAGCTCGTGAAGCCACCGACGCGCGCGATGCTACCGCGGCGGAGCAAGCCGCTGATCGTACCGTCGGGCGAGCCCGTGGGACGCGCACCCGAGACCACGAAGGCCGATACCGCGCTCGCCGTGCTGCCGGTGCAAAGCGCACCGGCCGACGCGTACCTCGCCGACGGCCTGCGCGAGGACATCACCGACACGCTCTCGACGACGGCCGGGTTGCGCGTGCGTCCCGCGGGACACGTCGGCCAGACCGGCGCGGACGATCCGCGCGAGCTCGGCAAGGAGCTCGGCGTCGATCACGTCGTCGTCGCGACCGTGCGCCGCACGCCGACCGGCCTGCGCGTCGCGGCGCGGCTCATCAGCGTCGCGGACGGCTTTCAGATCTGGGCACACAAGACCGACTGCGCCGAGGCCGAGATCCTCGCGGTGAGCGAGCGCCTCGCGCACGGCATCGCGTCGGCGCTGTCGACGCGCGCCACGAGCGACAACGAGCGGCCGACCGATCCGCGCGCGGTCGAGCTGTACCTGCGCGCGCGCGCCGAGATGCGTAGGTTCTGGGGTGTTCACATCCAGGTCGCCGCCGACACGCTGGAGCAGGCGCTCGAGTACGCGCCGAGCTCGCCGCCGATCCTCGGCGCGTTCGCGTGGGCGTCGGTGCAGGCGTGGGTCATGCGCGCGTTGCCGGAGCTCGCCGAGCGTGGGCGGCGCGCGATGGATCGCGCGATGCCGAGTGGTCACGGCGAGGCCTACCTCGCAGCCGCTTCGTACTGGATCAACCGGGGCGAGCCCGAGCGCGGCGCGGAGAACCTCGGCATCGCCTTGGTTCGCGCACCGATGTCGGCGCACGCGCACGAGCTCGCCGGCCGTGTGCTCGTCGAGGTGATCGGCCCGGTCGCCGCACGCCAGCACTTCGAGACCGCACGTGGCCTCGATCCCGGACGCGAGCAGATCATCAGCGGCGACATCGCGCGCCTCGAAGCACTCGAAGGCAACTTCGCGAGTGCCGACGAGCGCGTGAACAAGCTGCTCGCCGATCCGGACGACTCGCTCCGCCAGCTCGGCTCGGTGTTCCAGGCTCGGCTCGCGGCATGGCGCTCCGACCTGCCCGGGTTGCGGCGCTCCGCGGGGTTCATCGCGCCGCGCGTCGGCGAAGTCGCGAACAGCGTGGCGGAGTTCCTGAACGAGTCCACGACCGCAGGAGACATCGGCCTCGATACCTGGCAGCGCTTCATCTCGCAGTTCACGCATCCCGATCGACCCATCCGCCAGCAGCTGATGGGGCTGCAGCTGCTCGCCGAGATCGCGGTCGTGGTGAACCGCGAGCAGGTCGCGCTGGCGACGCTGCGCAACGCCGCGCACCTCGGACTCATGGACGTGGTGTGGCTGGATCAATGCCCGCTGTTCAAGCGGTTCGGCAACCTGCCCGAGTTCGGGCGGATCCGCCGAGACGTGTCCGACCGAGCCCAGCGCGTGCTCGCGGCGTTCCAGGCGACGCAGACCTAGTGATCGTCGTCGGGCTTGACGAGGCGCGGCGCCGCCCTCGGCCCGCTGTGCTCGACCTCGTGCTGCGTCTCGCGCGTGAACGAGATGAACACCATCTGCGGCCGGCGCGAGGCCTCGGTCATCACGAACCGCATGCCATCGAGGTTCCAGCCCTTCCCGACCCAGCTGTTCACGGCCTCCTCGATCGTCTCGTCGGTGACGATCGACAGCTCGACGAACTTGTACTCGAGCCCCACGCTACTTCCGCTTCGCCAGCAGCTTGCACGCGTACGGCGCGTGGTAGCTGATGATGATGTCGGCGCCCGCGCGGCGGATCCCGACGAGCGTCTCCATCACGATCCGCTCCTTGTCGATCCAGCCCCGCTCGGCCGCGGCCTCGATCATCGCGTACTCGCCGGAGACGGCGTACGCGGCGATCGGCATGTTGACCTCGTCGGAGACCGCGCGGATCACGTCGAGGTAGGCGAGCGCCGGCTTCACCATCACGATGTCGGCGCCCTCGGCGACGTCCATGTGGACCTCGCGCAGCGCCTCGGCGACGTTCGCGGGATCCATCTGATGGCCGCGGCGATCGCCGGATTGCGGCGCCGAGTCGACCGCCTCGCGGAACGGCCCGTAGTACGCCGACGCGTACTTCGCCGAGTACGCCATGATCGCGACCTGGTCGAAGCCATCCTCGTCGAGGCTCTCGCGACACGCACCGACGAAGCCATCGAGCATGCCCGACGGCGCGACCACATCGCAGCCGCACTTCGCGTACGACACCACCGTGCGCGCGAGGTTCTCGAGCGACGCGTCGTTGTCGAGCTCGCCGTCGTGGAGGACGCCGCAGTGACCGTGGTCGGTGTATTCGCAGAAGCACGCGTCGGCCATCACGATCAGGTCGGGACGCGCCTTCTTGATGCCGCGGATCGCCTTCTGCACGACGCCGCCGTCTTTCCACGCCTCGGAGCCCACCGCATCCTTGCGCTCGGGGATCCCGAACAGGATCACCGCCGGGATGCCGAGATCCGCCGCGGCCGCCGCGGCCTCGATCGCCTTGTCGACCGAGTAGTTGAACTGCCCCGGCAGCGACGAGATCGGCTTCTCGACGCCCGAGCCCGGCACCACGAACAGCGGATACACGAAGTCATCGGGTGCGAGGCGCGTCTCGCGGACCATGCGGCGGAGGTTCTCGGTGCGCCGCATCCGCCGCGGCCGGTAGTCGGGGAAGTTCATACCCGACGAATATAGCCCGGGACGATCACGCGCGCTGCGAGCGGAGCGCGCGAGCCATGCCTTCGGGCGTCGGCGTCGGTGCGACCGCGACCTCGAGGACGCCGGCGTCGCGGAGCGCGGCGGCGGTGGTCTCGCCGATCGCGCAGAAGCGGGTGGCGACGCTGGCGAGCGGACCGACGATCGCGGCGAGGGCTGTGACCTGCGACGGGGCGAACACGGCGCACACCGCGGCGTCGCCGGCGCGCAGCACCGCGAGGCCGCGCGCGATGGCGGGGTCGTCGGCGGGCACGGCGACCGTGCGGTACGCGATCACGCTGACCACCTCCGCGCCTGCCGCGGCCAGGATCTCGAGCGCCTCCATGCGGCCTTCCTCGGCGCGCGGCACCAGCACGCGCGTGCCGGCGGGCGGCTGCGAGGTCACGAGGGCGCGCGCGAGCTCGGCGGCGTCGCGGACGCCGGCGGGGTGATGCGCGGCGAGCTTCAGAATCTCCAGCGCGCGCCGGGTCGCCGGGCCGACCGCCCAGATGTTCGCCAGCGGTTCGGTCGTCGCGCGCGCGAGCTCGTGGGCCGCACGTGGGCTCGCGACGAGGATCGCGGCAAACGGCCCCGTCGCGAGCGCGCGCGCGAGAGCCGTCGGGTCGGCGGGCGCCACCGTCCTGGTGACCGGCATGGCGACGATCTCGAGCCCGAGCGGCGCCAGGTGCGTCGCGTAGGTCTGCGCGTCGGCCGGATCGCGCGTCAGGACGGCAAGAGCCACGCCTCATGGTAGCGTGCGCGCGTGCGAGCGATCATCTTTGTCGTGCTGATCGTGGCCTGCGAACGCGGCGCGAAGCACGACGACGCCATGATCGTGCAGGCGCCGGTCCACGCCGATGCCGCGCCAAAGCACGGCGCCAAGGTCGCCATGTCGACCCCGAACGGCGAGGCCAGCGTCGACGTCGAGGTCGTCGCGACGGAGCCCAAGATCGAGCGCGGCCTGATGTTCCGCCAGCACCTGCCGCCCGACGAGGGCATGTTGTTCCTGATGACGGTCGAGAAGGACTGGACGTTCTGGATGCGCAACACGCTCATCCCGCTCGACATGATCTTCATCCGCAGCGACATGACGATCGCCGGCGTCGTCGAGAATGCCGAGCCGAAGACCGACACGCTGCGCTCGGTCGGCGAGATCTCGCGCTACGTGCTCGAGGTCAACGGCGGCTGGACACGCGCCCACGGCGTGATCAAGAACGCGAAGGTCCGGTTCGAGAACCTGCCGC
>Ga0326726_10004507_pt1 | contig 12703 bp, 12 predicted proteins | sample MHFenrmetagenome_2_FD_207603 | JGI IMG/M metagenome (GOLD analysis project Ga0326726, IMG submission 207603) | Lab enriched peat soil microbial communities from Michigan Hollow, Ithaca, NY, United States - MHF15MN | ecosystem: Environmental > Terrestrial > Soil > Wetlands > Peat | place: USA...
ATGTGCCCCAGCAGTTGGCCGCGCGTGGTGTAGGAGAACGAGCGGTTGTAGGCGAGCTCGTGGATCTTGCCGATGTCGTGCAGAAACGCGCCGGTGAGCAGCAGGTCGCGGTTGATCTGGGGATAGTTGTGGCAGATCAGGTCGCAGGAGCGAAACAGCGAGACCACGTGATCCAGCAGGCCTCCAATGTAAGCGTGGTGCAGGGTCTTGGCCGCCGGCGCGGAGCGGTAGGCCTCGGCAATTTCCGGGTCGGCCATGAAGGCCTCCAGCAGAGCCTTCAAGTAAGGGTTCTGGAAGCTGGCAACAAACTCCGCCAGGGTTCGCCAGAGCTCCCCAATGTCCTTACCGGTCTTGGGCAGGTAGTCGGCGAAATCAATTTCCGCCTCCTCCATCCGGCGCAACTTGTGAATGGTGAGCTGGAACCGGTTCCGGTATTTGTTGATCAGGCCTTTGACTTTGAGGAAGTCCTCCTGCTCGAACATGTCCAGGGCCTCCTCGACGTTGTCCCACATCTTGGCCTCGACTTGGCCGGTACGGTCGCCCAGGATCAAGGCCAGGTAAGGTTCTCCGGTTTTCTTGGGTTTGACCTGCTTGGAGACGACGACAAAGCTGGAGGTGATGACCTTATTCTCGTGCTGGGTGCAATCGGATATGAAGAAGTCCTTCATCGCTTCTCGTTTGTTCCACCGGCACAACCGCGTACCTGCGCCTGGGCGGCAAAGCGCCTGGGTAGCTGCTGGGGCGGTGCGCGGCCTGGTGGATCAGGCTCAGCTTAAACTAAAAGAGCACGTACTTCTTCTTCTTTTTTAGTTGCTTGGCGGAAGCTTCTTTGTTGGCGGTCTCGACCGGCTTGGTCTGCTTGGCGCTGGCGCCGGTGTCCACGTATCCCGGCTTGATGTCGATGTAGGAGTCCTCGCGCAGCCTGGTCAGAAAAGCCCGCAAGGCAGGCTCCAGCTTCTGCATGTAGAGTGCGTCCTGGATCTTCGGTTCCACGTCCTTCAGTTCCGGCACGCCCGCAGCCTGGTGCTCCGTGACTTTGAGAATGACCAGTCCTTGGCGGGTGCGAATGACCTCAGACACGTCGCCCGCCTGCATGGCAAAGGTCTTGTCCTCCAGCTCTTTGGCCAGGGTGCCGCGCTTGAAGTAGCCGAGGTCGCCACCTTGGGCAGCGCTGGGCCCGTCCGAAAATTTCTGGGCCACGTCTTCGAACTTGGCGCCTTTGTGGATCTGGTCCAGCAGGTCTTGGGCCTTGGCCTGGGCGGCCGCTGCCTGCTGATCGGAATTCGCAGCGTCCTTGTCCCCGGTTTTTTGGGTGGAAACCAGGATTTCGCTCAGCCGAATCTGCTCCGGCTGGCTCATTTGGCCCTTGTGCTGGTCGTAAAACGCCTGCTCCTCTTCCTTGCTCATCACCAGGTGCGATCCCACCTCTTTGCCGATCACCTGCTGGGTAATGATCTGGTTGCGCATGTTCTGCTTGAAGTCCTCAAAGGAGATGCCTTGCCCCTCGGCTGCTTTCTCCAGGTCTTCCATGCTCTCCAGATTCATCTGCTTGCGCATTTCGTCGAGGCGCTTGATCAGTTGAGTGTCGGCAGTGATGCCCAGGTCTTGGCCCTTCTCCAGCAGCAACTGCTGATCGATCAGGTCGCGCAGCACATCTTTCTCGCGCTGAGAGTAGAGTTTGTCGGCATTGGAGGGATCCTGCTGCTGCACTTCCTGCTTAAGCTGGTCTCTGCTCCTCATGTACTCGCTGCGGGTGACGATCTGATTATTGACGCGAGCTATGATCTCTTCGATCACGGAGTCCCCGCGGAGCGCGGACGGGAGGAACACCAGGCAAACCACCGGCACAATAATAAGCAGATGTTTTTTCATGGAAACTGGATGACCCCTGGGTTCTGGTCTGGGTAAATTGTACCTCCGAAAGCAGCGGCTGAGCCACAGCCCCCTGTTATGATGACTTGTTTTTTCCCATCCTCAAGAGCCGGGCCCAATGACCGGCGGGAGGTTGCAGTGATGAAATTTATCGGACTCATCCTGATTCACGTGGTGGGCGCCAGCGTGCTTGCGCTGGCCGCGCCGAAAGGGACTGCAGCAGCGCCGGGCCAGACCGAACTGGAGAAGATGGCGCGCCGCTTTGCGCCCACCCAGATTCGCGTAGACGTCTCAGGACTTTCCAGCGGCGATCGGCAGGCGCTGGTGAAACTGGTGCAGGCGGCGCGCCTCCTGGACGACATCTTTCTGAAACAGATGTGGAGCGGCAATCCCGACCTTTATGGCCGCCTGCAAAAAGACCTCACGCCCCTGGGCAAGGCACGTCTGCATTACTTCTGGATCATCAAAGGCCCCTGGTCCGACATCGACGAGTACAAGGCATTCCTCGCCGGCGTGCCGCCGCGAAAGCCGCTGGGCGCCAACTTCTATCCGGAAAAGATGACCAAGGAGGACTTCGAGCATTGGGTCGCGTCGTTAGCGGAGAAAGTACAGGAGCAGGCCAAAGGTTTCTTCACCGTGATTCGCGCGAGTTCCGGCGAATCGCCATTTACGTCCGTCCCTTATAGCGAAGAATACCGGGACGACCTCACCAAGGCGGCTAGCTTGTTGCATGAGGCGGCGGCACTCACCGATAACGAGTCGCTGAAGAGATTTCTCAACCTGCGCGCCGACGGTTTTCTGTCCAATGACTTACGAAAGCGATATGGCATGGATGGACCTGGACGCGCCCCTCGACATCACCATCGGCCCTTACGAGACCTACAACGACGAACTCTTCGGCTACAAAGCAGCGTTTGAAGCGTACGTCAACCTCCGCGACGATGCGGAGAGCGCCAAGCTTTCCGTCTTCTCCCAGCATCTGCAGGAGATCGAGGACCACCTGCCCATCGAGCCGCAGTACCGCAATCCCAAATTGGGTGCGGGCGCGCCTATCCGCGTGGTGGACGAGATTCTCAGCGCGGGCGACGGCGCGCACGGGATACAGACCGCCGCCTACAACCTGCCCAACGACGAGCGCGTGGTGCAGCAGAAGGGCAGCAAGCGGGTGATGCTGAAAAATGTGCAGGAGGCCAAGTTTCACAGCGTGTTGCTACCGATTGCCCGCCGTACCCTGTCGAAACCGGCGATGCTGGATGTGAGCTTCGATTCATTCTTTACCCACATCGTCGCCCATGAACTGATGCACGGCCTGGGCCCGCACCAGATTAGGGTGCAGGGCCGCGACACCTCTCCCCGCGAAGAACTGAAAGACCTGTTCGGCGCCCTCGAGGAAGCCAAGGCGGATGTAACCGGACTGTTCGCGCTGCAGTACATGATGGATCACGCCAAGGAAATGGGGTTGCAGAAAATTCTGCCTTCCGACGACGCCGCGCAGCGCCAGCTCTACACTACCTATTTGGCCTCGTCCTTCCGCAGCCTGCGCTTCGGCTTGCAGGACGCGCATGCCAAGGGCATGGCCGTACAGTTCAACTATCTGACCGACAAAGCCGGCTTCGTGCAGCACTCCGACGGCACCTTTGCCGTGGACATGGCGAAGATCAAAGATGCGGTGCGCGATCTCGACCACGATCTGCTTACTCTGGAAGCCGAGGGTGACTACGACGGCGCAAAGAAAATGCTGGATGAGATGGGCGTGATCCGCCCCGCCGTGCGCAAAGTGTTCGATCGCTTGCAGGACATTCCCACCGACATCGAGCCAGTCTTCGTAACCGCCGAGGAATTGGCGCCCACGGCGAAGCTGCAACCTCCAACCAAAACTCGAGTAAAGAAGAAAGCCCGCGACTAAGTCTGAGAACAGAGAACCAGAAGCTGACAACTGGTTTTCCCGAGAGCGTAGGCCAGCGTGTCAAGATTCAGGTGTTGATGGAAGTTCGACGGGGGTTGCCACACGGCACGGCGAGGAAATCCGCACGGGGCGAATGCCTAAGCGCCTGCCGCCTCGGCCTTGGTGGCTTGACGGACCAGAGCCAGGGCGGTCACGTCGTCGTGGGTGGGCGGCACACACATAAACTGCTGAAGGCCATCCAGAATATTGCTGCAAAGCTGCTTCGCGTTGGTGGACTTGCAAGCTTCCAGTACCTCGATAACCCCCTCCAGGCCAAACTCCTCGCCCTTGCACTTGCCCTCCAGGGCTCCTCGCGAGACTAACAGTAGAACTGCACCCGGCGTTAGCGCCACGGTGGGCGCATCGCAGGTAGCGTGAGAGAACAGCCCCAAGGGAAGCGTCGTGGCCGGCAGTTCCAAAACTCCTGCACCGTCCCGCAACAAACCGGGAGTGTGGCCGGCGTTGAAATAGCAGATGGTACCCAGGGTCTCGTTGTAGCAGCCGGCAAAGGCGGGGCAGGCGTGCACGCCTTCGGCCGCCTGGAGGATGGTGCGATTCAGCTGGATACACAGCTCAATCATGGCCTCGGATTCGTTGATGTCCTCACCCGTAAGCAGCTCGGCGGACAAGCGCCGGAAGGTCTGCTGTGCGGCCATGAGGATTTCGCGAGTGCCTTCCAGGTGTCCAGCGGCATCGAGCAGTCCGAATACCACCCGATCCGGGCTGACCCGCAGGAAGTCGTAGAAGTCGCCTCCCATGCGCTGGCCGGAGTAAACCGAGGCGATCTGGGCATTCTGCAGCTCGGGGGCAACCGCCTGCACTGGCTGTGGCAGCTGCACCGCAATTCTGTTGTTCCTGGAGAAGAAACCCATGATCCCACCGGGGGGTGAAGGTAGCACAAAATTCGCCGGAAGTCAGTAGCCCGAATAGGCGGGGGGTAGGCCTAACCTAATTCCATGAGTCTAAAGTTATTTGGGATTTGGGGGAAGCTTGAAGTGGGAGAGGGCGGTTAGACGTTGTGCCAGGCTAAACGGTTAATCGCAAAGAGGGCCCTACTCGCCGTACTTGCTGCTGAGGAATTTACCTACTTCGCCTTCCAGTTGGCCGTAGTCGGAATGGATGGTGGCGCGCAGGGCGGCTTCGGTCGAGCTGCCTTCGCCCAGCCGCTGCAGGATGCGGCTCAGGTCGCTCATGCCGTAAGTGTCGTTGATGTATTCCACCGCGGCCAGCGATTCGGCGTAGGCCAGCACCGCCTCCATCGGCGAGAAGCGCATGAAGCTGCCTTCCAGCGCGTTGAATGGAATTTCGTGCTGGGCCTGAAAAAGCTGGGCCAGGCGGCGTCCGTTGCCGGAGAGGCTTTTCGGTTCCTCGGCCTGGGCGATGCCTTCGTGCAGCCAGGTGGGGCAGCGTCCGGCGGAGAGTTGATTGATGAAAGAGTGCGTCAGTTCGTGCTTCAGCACGCGGGCCAGCTCCGGCGTAATGGAAGTGACGCCCTCCACCGGGATACGCAGCTTGCCGTCGTTGATGGCGCCGCTCCAGGAAGGCGCGTTGGTCACGTCGAAGAAAGCCTGTTCGGTGTAGAGCACCACCGCAATGCTGTTGTGCGGCGAAACTCCAAGGTCGCGTACTAGGTCATCGTATTCCGATTCAAGCGTGGCCATCAGCTCGCGCCGAAAATTCTCGGAAGTCTGCTTGCCTTCGTACTTCAGCGTGAAGTGGCTGCTCTCCCGCTCCGAGTACTCGGCTTCTGCCGTGGCTTCCCTTTCCGCCCGGGCCAGATATTGCTTCACCGCCGAATCCGGCCGCAGTTGTAGAGCGTGCTTCCAGGTTTGGATGGCATCCTGGGTGTGATCGGTGGCGAACTGCGCGTATCCCAGCACGCTGAGCGAGTCGGGAGAATCGGGCGCGGCGCGCACCGAACGTTCCGCGTAGGGCAACGCCTCGGCGGCATTCCCGGTTCGCACCAGCAGGGCGGCATAGTAGTTCAGGATGGACGGGTTGTCGGCTTCGTAGCGCAGCGCGGTCTCGAAATAAGGACGCGCCTTGGGAAAATTTCCCCGCTCAAATTCATGCTTGCCCGCCACAAAGTATGCGGCGGCGGCAAGTTTCGGGTCGCCTTCCTGCTCCAGGGCGGCCAGCGCTTCGGTGTCAATCTTGTTGTCGTGGATGATCTTGCCGGAGATTCCGGAGTCTTCTTTAAGGTTGTCGCTGGGTTCAAAGGCAGGAACATCCCGCGGGCCCTTCTCGGAGGAGGCGTATTCCGGAGGCACGCCCCCGGCTTCCACGCGCTCCACCACCGACATGGGGATGGCGTAGGAATCTTCGCCTTTGTCGTACTCCAGGTGGGTACCGTTTTCCCGGACGTGATCGGCCCAGATGATGCGGCCGTTCTTCAGGTGGATGACTTCGGCGGGCGCCGACACGGAGGCAAAGACAAGGATTAAGATGGAGATGACGACAAGCTGCCTCACCGGGTGAATTCTAGCAACGGCCAGGAGACGGGCGTAGGTGACCAAGGTTGTAGAACGAAATCGGGGATTCCCCCAGGGGCTAAAGCCCGCATTCCTGGTCGTTCCAAACGGCATGGCTAAAGCCATGCCCTCCCGAAGGCCATTTACTCGAAGACTATTTATGAGATGGCCTCTAGCCGGCTTGCTGGCTATCGCCATGATTTCTCAGGGCTGGACGCAGAATGCCCCCAACCCAGCCCGGGGCTCGCCGGCGCCCTCGCCGCATTCCGCCGAGGAACTCTATCAGCAATTGCGTACCGTGGGGCTCAGCAAGTCCCGGGTGTATCAGGTGCGCGAGGTGTCACTGGACCGTTCGGCGGTGCACCTGACCCTGGAGGACGGCACGATCGCCTTCACCGAAGACGTCGCGGGGCGGGTCACGGGAGCATTTTTCGAGGGCGAGGGAGAGATCCTGCTCCTCCCCCCTGACCGGATGGAGCGGACGTCGATGCACCTGTTTACCGGCGCCGCCATTCTGGAAGAAAAGTTCAGCACCGCCTACTTCCGTTTCAACGACGATACTTATGCCGAGCTGCAGCCGCAGCTGGTTCCCGCGGAACACGCCGAGGAGTTCCTCGCCCAATGGAGCGAGACGGCACACAATCTGGCGGAAGCCGATGCCATGCGTCTGTTGCTCACGTTCAGCGACGCGCTGCCTTTGTCCGGAGCCCCTTCGCAGCCGGCCGCTGCTCACTCCGACCCGGTTCCCGATCGCATGCTTCGCGCCCGGCTGCACGGACAGAAGTTGGGCATTTTTGATGTCTTCTACGACGCCCGTTCCCCCGAGCAGATTGGCCTCGGGCAACTGAGGTCCGTGGGAGGACAAAGTTACTATGATGTCTGGGCATCATTCTCGCCCGGTTCCGCGACCCGGCGTTCGGCCCAGGCAAGGAAGGAAGAAACCGCGCCGGACCGCGAATTCAGCGTCTCTCAATTCAAGGTCAAGGCCGAAGTCAAGCCGCCCACGACCCTCACCGCGGAGGCGACACTGCAATTGGAGATGCGCCGAGGCGGCGCGCGCGCCCTGCTGTTTGAGCTGTCGCGCTTCCTCGAAGTCAAGGAAGTGCAGGCTGATGGCCGCGCGGTGGAGTTCATCCATAATCAGGCGCTGGAGGGCACGCAGCTCGCCCGCCGCGGCAACGACGTGGTGGCCGTAATCTTTCCCCAACCCTTACAGGCGGGACAAAAGATAAGTCTGCGCTTTGTCTATGGCGGGGATGTGCTCTCCGAAGCGGGGGGAGGTCTGCTGTACGTGGGCGCGCGCGGCACCTGGTACCCCAACCGCGGCGTGGTCATGTCGAACTTTGACCTGGAATTCCACTACCCGGCGGAGTGGACCTTGATCGCGACCGGCAAACGCGTGGATGTGCCCCCCAGTCCGAACCCGAGCGATGGCCCGGCAGCCTCCGCGCCCGCAGAGCTGGTTAGCCACTGGGTCAGTGAGAGGCCGATTCCGGTGGCCGGCTTCAACCTGGGACGCTACGAACGCGCCACCGCGCACGCCGGAAACGTTACGGTGGAGAGCTACGCCACCACTGGGGTCGAGCACACTTTTCCCAAGGGAAGCCCGGTGATTTTCCCCGGGCTGCCCAAGCCCTCGCCCCTGCCGGAGCAAGCGATGGTGGTGCCGGCGCCAGTTCCCTCCCCGGCACGCAATGCCCAAGCGGTGGCGGATCGCTCCGCCCAGGCGGTGGAGTTCTTTGCCCGCCGCTTTGGCCCGTACCCCTACGACAATCTTGCGCTCACCCAGATGCCCGGCGATCTGAGCCAGGGCTGGCCGGGGTTGATCTTCCTCTCCAGCTTCTCGTTTCTCACCGCGCGCGAAAAGGCGCAACTCCATCTTCGGCCGGTGGACACCATCCTCAGCAATTCGGTGATTGCCCACGAAACTGCCCACCAGTGGTGGGGTGACCTCATCAACTGGAGCAGCTACCGCGACCAATGGATTGTGGAGGCGCTGGCGAATTACAGCGCACTGATGCTCCTGGAATCGGAGGACCCCGACCAGTTCCACTTGGCCATGGCGAAATACCGGGATGACCTGCTGGAGAAAAACGAAGACGAACACGCCCTGATGGAGGCCGGACCGGTCACCCTGGGGACCCGTCTTTCCTGCTCACGCTTTCCCAACGGCTACGAGGCCATCAGCTACGGACGTGGTACCTGGCTGTTTCACATGCTGCGCTACATGCTGCGCGACGCTGCCCAGAAGACTGCGGCGCGAGGCGGCAAGCGGGGGCAGGACGCGGACGAACCCTTCGTGCAGGCCCTGCACACGCTGCGCGATCGCTATGCCGGCAAGGCCATCACGACTGAGGACCTGTTGCACGTCTTCGAAGAGCAACTGCCACCTTCGCTCTGGTACGAAGGGCAAAAATCGCTGGAATGGTTTTATCAAGGATGGGTGAACGGCACCGCGGTGCCGCGCTACCGCCTGCAGAATGTGAAGTACACGCCCAAAGGCGAGTCGACGACGGCCAGCGGCACTATCGTGCAAAAGGATGCCCCCGACGACCTGGTGACTCCGGTTCCCATCTACGCGGCGGTGCCGGGCAAATCGCCGGCGCTGCTGGGACGCGTATTTGCGGATGGGCCCGAGACGTCATTTCATCTCACCGCTCCCGCCGGGACCACTAAACTCCTGCTGGATCCCAACCAAACCCTGCTCAGCCGCAACCGGTGAGAACGCCGGGCCTTATAGAACACGTAGGGGCGGAGAATTAGTCCTTGAGCTGGAAAAGGCGAGTTTATTGGTTCCCCCGGGTCCTGAGCGAAGCCGAAGGAGCGCGGCCGGCGCTACGTAGTTATCGTCGGGTTAGGCGCAACCTCGTGGGGGGACGCCGCTCGGGCAAGCGAGGACAGCTGCAATGCCGGATCTGGGGTGGGACGTCCGATAAGGTATCCCTGGATTTCATCGCCTCCGAATTTTCTGATCAACTCCAGCTGTTCTGGTCTCTCAACTCCCTCCACGATGACGCGCATGCCGATATTGTGAGCCAGGGCAACGAGAGAATGAACCATGGCCCTGCTTTCTGGCTTTGAGTCCAACTCCTTGACGAAGGACCGGTCGATTTTCAAGGCATCAAAGGGCAGGGTCGGCAAGTAACTCAGGCAGGAGTAACCGGTGCCGAAATCATCGATGGCCAGGCTAACTCCGAGAGCCCGAAGGCGCTTCATGGTCTCGGCAGCGCGATGTACGCCGCTTAACATGATCGATTCGGTCAGCTCGAGCTGGAGCAGTTCCGGCTGTAGGCCGGTGTGACTCAGGATGCTGGTCACTTCTTCTACGAAGCAGTCGCGCTTAAACTGAATGCTGGAGACATTCACTGCCAACTGGATGGGATAGGGCGCATTTGCTTGCCATTTGAGAGCTTCGGTGCACGCTGTTTCCAGGATGTAGGCGCCGAGGGACACGATCAGCCCGCTTTCCTCCGCCACCGGAATGAACTTGTCGGGAGGAATCATGCCCAGAGTGGGATGAATCCAGCGGGCCAGAGCTTCGAAGCGGATCAGACGATTGGACGATATGTCGATTTCGGGCTGGTAGTACACCTGAATCTCGCCCCGGGCCACGGCCCCGCGCAGCTGATTCTCCAGATTCAACCGCTCCCGCACCAGGTACCCGAGTTCGGGGGTGAAGTACTCAATTGAGGGGAACAATGGGATTGTCAATTTGGCCTCCATGGGCGTAGACATGGCGAATGACGGCACGCTCAGCATCGACTCGACGAAGCTGAGCGATGCGCTGGCCAACCGCTTCTCCAACGTGCAGGACTTCTTCCAGTCGGCCGGCAGCGTCACCGGGTTTGCGAACAACTTCAGCACCGACCTGATCGGTCTGACGGATTCCACTACGGGCGTTATCAGCGCGAACCTGACCGAGAACAAGAGTCTCCAGACCCTGCTCACCCGGCAGATCACCGACTTCGAAGACCGGCTCGCCGTCCGGCAGCAAGAGTTGATCAAGCAGTACAGCCGGGTGGACACCATGCTGCGTCAGTTCCCGTTAATCATGTCGCAGATCACCAGCCAGCTCGCGGTTTTGCAAAACCAGGGTTTGTAGACCCCAGGATAATGGATACCAACCCGGCCAAAAACTACCGCACCGCCGCCGCCCGTGGGGCTGGCCCCGTAGGCCTGGTAGTACTGTTGTATGAGCAGCTCATGGAAGACCTGCGGCGCGCGGCAGTGAATATGGAGAACCAGGACGTGGAAGGCCGCACCCGCGAGCTTGACCATGCCCTCGTGGTCGTGGGCCAGCTGCTAGGTACATTGAACAAGCACGCGGGCGGAGAGGTCGCCCGCGATCTGGAAATATTCTATAAACTAATGTGCCTGAGCCTATTGCAGGCGCAGATGGAAGTGTCCCCCGAAATCCTGCGCCGGCAGATGCAAAACGTGGCCATGCTGCGCGAAGCTTGGCTGGAGGTGGAACGTGTCGAAACGACTGCCTCCGTCCCTTCCCCAGCTGCCCCCGCTCCCACCGTCTCCGAAGACGGGGAAAAAAGCGTTGATTGGAGCGCCTGAGTGTCGGCTATCACCGACGGTCTGCGGGAGACCAATCGCCGGCTGCGCGCCTTGCTGGAGGCGGTAGCGCCGGGCGGGACGGAACCGGTCGCGACCACTTCCGGCCAACTTGCTCGACTGCTCACCGAGCTTCTGCAGGTAGGCGAGTGGTTGCGCGACCGGCCCGCGCCAGGCACTGACCCACAACTGGACGAAGAACTGATTGAGTACCGGGGCCACATGGAACGATTGCAGAGCCTGCTTCCGGCCCTGCAAACCGGTCTGCTGGCCGAACGGGCTCGCCTGGAAGCCGAGCGCAAGCATTTACAGTCCGCCGCCGCCTGGGCCAGCGCCGGCAAGAAGACCATCTAAGCGGAGGGAGCATCCCAGCCGCAGGAAAAAGGCCCGCCAAGCGGACACCCTTACACCAGTTTCTCGAGCAGGTTGTGGGTCAGGAGTAGAAGATTGGAATGCAGAACGATGGCAGAGAACAAGGCCAAAGCAACCACCAGACCGAGCCAACGCAGCGAGATCGCTTTGGAGGCCGGCGGGATCGGTTCGTCTCTCTCCAGAAGTTGCTTCAGATGCTCCACCCGGGCAGAGAGCATACAGTCCTTTCCCGGGGGCAAAAAATAGGAGACGGCAGCTTCCGGAGCCAGCGCCGGCACAAATCGCATTCGCGCCACCTTGACCAGGGCTGAGGCCAGTTCCAGCACCGGGGTTCCCGCCCGCAGCGCGGACTCATCGGCTGCCATCTCGGCGGCCAGGCGCCATTCCCGGTCCAATCCAGACAGGCGGTCGAAAAACGGAAGCCGGGTGGCTTGCAACAGGAGTTGCTTCAGGTTGTCACGGGCGGACACATGCGCCACTTCGTGGGCGATAGCGGCCGCGGATTCGGGCGCGCTCAAGCCGGACACCACCTGGCGCGAAAAAAATACCGTGGGCTTCCAGATTCCCGTCACCACGATCTGCGCGCTAGGGTCGGTGACCTGATAGACCGCGACGCCCGTCCCGGCAGTGGCCAGCATGGTGGCAGAACGCATCCAGTGGCGCCGCAGCCGCGCCAGTTGGGTCCATGCCCGGACGGCCCGGTATGAGGAACTTAGAACCACGGCCAGCCCCAGTCCGGCAAGAACCAGCAGGCGCACGCCGACGCGTTCATGGGTTTGCAGCGGCTCGTGTAACAGGAACGCCGGCAAAGCCACTCCCAGGGTGAAGAGCAGGCCGGCGGCCGCGGGAAGCAAGCGAAGGAAAAACAGGAGATGCGCTCTGGACTGCGCCGGCCAAGCCTGCGTGCGCCGCCTTACCAGCGGGGACGCGGCCAGCACCAGCAGCGAGCCGGCGGCCCCCACCAGCAGTCCCATCGCGGCACAAAGGCAGATGCACAGAACGTAATACACAGCCTTACTCCGGACGCCGCTTCTCGCGGCGCTTGCTCTTCACTACCCGCTCCAGTTCATCGAGCAGGCGGGCATCGTTTTCGGTAACCGCATCCACGAAGCAGGAGAAGATTCCTGCCGGAGGATGCTCGCCGAACTGCAGCATGAAGTCCACCACCTGCCGCGCCAGACCTTCGCTGAACTGCGACCGGGTAATGGCCGGGGAGTAATAAAAAGCCCGGCCCTGCAGCCTGCGGTTCAGAAAGCCCTTCTTGTACAGGCGGTCGAGGGTAGTCATTAAAGTGGTGTAGGCCAGGCGGGGCGTGTGTTCGGCATGGATGTCGCGAACGCTGGCTTCCCCGGACTTCCAGATTCGTTCCAGAAGCGCGAGTTCCAGTTCGCCCAGGTGTTGCGGATTGCTGCCCTCGTCGCGATTCGCCCAAGGCAGTCGGATAGGAAAGCGCATAGCAGAGGAAGTCTACCCTCAGTCC
>Ga0326726_10004508_pt1 | contig 12702 bp, 7 predicted proteins | sample MHFenrmetagenome_2_FD_207603 | JGI IMG/M metagenome (GOLD analysis project Ga0326726, IMG submission 207603) | Lab enriched peat soil microbial communities from Michigan Hollow, Ithaca, NY, United States - MHF15MN | ecosystem: Environmental > Terrestrial > Soil > Wetlands > Peat | place: USA...
CGAATCCTGCCTACTCAATCACTTGCGCGCGTGGCGGGTGATTAATAGTCATAAATGACGTAAAAGATCCTGTGAATATTCACATCCAACTGTAGTTAGACAACAGCTATGACGGCAGCAGCAATCGTCGAAGACATCGGTCCGCTGTTGACGGAGCTTCAGCGTTTGGGCGTCGTAGAGACTGCCTCACAGTACGACGCCGATCACTTTGGCGACTATTTCGTCGATTTTCGCGGTCCTGACTGTACTTTTCGCATTACTCGGGACCGATCGCAGTACATCATTCTTGGGGACGCCGAACGCTTGAAGTCCATGGGTCTATTTCGGGCATTCGATTCTCGCGAACAGTTCTACGATGCTGCGTTGCGCTATGCGCGAACTGTTGTCTAACTATGCGTTGGAGCGGCCCGTGAAAAGTCTGGCAATGGGCGCCGCGGGCGCCTGGAACGATTGTGCGCCCGCGGCGCCTGGCTCGCGTCTCGCGCGGGCCGCTCAACGCGGGCGTTAGAAGGCATGAGTGTGCGTCGCGCCATACCATCAATCTTGGCCTTCGCACCCCTCGTGGTACTCGCGGGCCACTATGTTCGCCACTACTTGGCAGTTGACAGATGCTTGGACGGTGGTGGCGTGTTTGACTATGCGCGTGGCCAATGCCGATTCGACGTTACGACTTTGCCGTACATGGCTTACTCGGAGCAGTATCGATCGCTAATCGCAATTATGTTGCTCTTGAGTGTCGGGATTGGGGTGTGGGCAGTGGCCCGACGCAATCGGTCGCGGTAATCAGAATTGACGGTAATCAGAATTGATTTGGTCAATGGCATGCCTTCTAACTATGCGTTGGAGCGGTCCGGGATCTTGACCCGATAAAGTGGACATTCTGGCCTAACAGTCGAGCAGGTCAGATGGCGGCGAGTATTTCCGCGCCAATGGCGCATAGTTAGCTTTTCCCGCGGCCCGCTCAACGCTGGCGTCGGGCGACTAACACCCACCAGGGTTGAAGGAGATTAGTCATGGGCAAATTGACCCTTCTACGAGCTTCGCTTCCCTTCTGTTTGGTTATCGTGATTGGCGCCGACGCTCAAGAATCGCCTGACAGGGCAAAGGCCTTGCCATATGACGAAATGCATTGGCAAAACGATAAAACGCTTCCATCAGTTCAGAGTGTGCCGCTTTGGGGGAATCCAGCTTCAGGCGAACACGGGATGCTGCGAAAGTTCCCAGCTGGTTACGCGCCACCCATGCACAAGCATCCTTCGGTCGAGCGTGTTGTCGTTATCTCGGGAACAATTGCCGTTCAGTACGGCGATTCCAACGAGAAACTCCTCGGACCCGGGTCATATTCAGAAGTCCCTCCGAATACAGATCACGCTGTGAAGTGCGGACCAAAGTCAGAATGCGTGTTTCTACTTACGTCGTCAGGTCCGTTTGCAATAGTACCGAGCACTACTAACCCCGATCCTGATCCGCACGAATGAGCGCATCGACGTCGTCCAACGGCGTTAGGTCCCAGTGGAGAACCACCGTGCTTGGGCAACTGCTGCTCATGGCCATCTTCTTTCTTGCCGCGTGCCAGGCGACAGCCGACGTTCACGGGTCAAGAATTGATGCGATGCCTCCCGCTGTCGGGGAGTTCTCATACGCTGGAGGTGACGGCATGACACAAGCCAATGCCGTTATCGTCATTGCGCCGAGCGAGAAGGTCGGAGTCGCGGCGGAGTACGATTGGATTCGCGCGAGATACCCCGGCGCGCTGGCCCTTGGCACTAGTACGTCGCGCCAGAATGGGCGGAGCTACGACTCAATCGATATCGAGACAAAGGATGGGGCGCATCGGACATTCTATTTTGACATCAGCAATTTCTTCGGAAAGTTCTGAGGACGCCGAATGCTCGAGGTGCCACCTACGATCGAATCCTCGCACTGACAGCCGCAATAGCGGGCAGCACGCGCTCTATCTCCGCCGCATCCTGCCGCCACTTTTCGGGATCAGGCGCGGTGTGCGTGTGGCGCGACGGCGGCAGCGGCTTCGAAAGGTATTCGGCGAGCCGCGGATCCATCGCGAGCCCGGCAAATTCCAGCAGCTTCGCAATCTCCGAGCGGGGATCGCGGATCAAGTCCTCGTAGCGCACGGTCGTCCAGCGTTCGCGGGGAACGGACGCGAGGTCGTCGAGGATCGTCTGGTTCGCCGCCTGCCACTGGAATGCCACGATTTCCTCGAGCGGCCGGCCGCGCAATCGCTCGTACCCGGGCGGAAGCAGCAGCGACCAGGGACCGTCCCAATCCGTCAACCGTCGATAGGTAATCCAGCCACCGGCGCGCCAGGCCTGAATCATGCTGCTGAGGTTGGGGCGCGGGTCGCGGTGCAGAAATATGAATAGGGCATCCGGGAAAACCTGGAGCAGGAACGGCACGCGCAGCGCGTTCTTGGGCGTCTTCTCCAGCAGCCGGACGCCGGCGCCCGCCGCCGGTGGATTTCCGTCGCGATCGCGGATCCTGGCCGCGAAGCGCCGGCGCAGCTCCGCGACCACCGCGGCCGTTGCATCGTTCGCCGTCAGCCGGTTGGAAGTCGCAGTTCCGCCGCCTGGGCGCAGCGCGCCGATGCTCTCGATCAGCCTTTGGCTCTCGCTGCCGATCGTATAGACGCCGGCCGCCTGCATCAGCGTCTCAAACAGCAGCGTGCTGCCGGCCCTGGGCGCGCTCAGGATGATGATCGGGCGCTCGATGAGCGGCGGGTTCCCGGGCGCTGGCGTCGGGTCCGGCGTGGCCGGGCCGACGTTGAATTCGGCTGCTTCGCGCTGCGTGCCGTCGGCGCTTCCGAGCAAGTGCGCCAGCAGCCGCGCCCTCAGGACTGCCAGCGCGCTGGTGCCGGTGCTGGCGACCGCCACTGGCGGCAATTGAGCCAGTTGCTGGCGCAGGAAACCGATGAGATGTTCGTAATGACGCCGCTCGCCCGGCGCGGCGCCGTACAGGCTCCACAGCGAGCGCCAGTCATGGCAGAAATCGCGGATCAGGTTGACGAACTGGCGAACGGCTGCAGCGGATTCCGCGCTCTCGTTCGTGGGCGCAAGGTCCGCGAGCAGGTCGAATGCAAGCAGTTCAACCTCTGCAGGCGGCATTCGCGGCGCGACATTGAACCGCTCGGTCATCAGGCTCGGGTTGGCCGCGGGATCGTAGGGGACAAGTCGCGCATTCGGATTCGGTTGCCCGAATCCTTCCGTCTGGCCCTGGCTGACCAGCCGCCAGAAAGCCGACGAACCTGCGGTATCGGCGACCAGGTGAATTCGCGCATCGCTCGCCGGGTTTAATACCTTGTGCCGGCGCCAGTTGTCGAAGATCCAGGCTTCGCCTGCGGCCATGTGCACATCCTGGTCGCCACAGAAAAATCGCACCTCCGGGCGCGTCACGACCGGAATGTGCACCCGCACGCGGTAGAACCAGTGGTAGTTCATGTCGCTGTGCTCCGGCACCGAACCACCGCCCGAGATGCGCATCAGCCGCGACCGCGACCAGACCGTGCCGAAGGACGCCAGCACCTGTTGCAGATACGGGCTCGCGAGCAGCGCCGGCGTCGGTTGCATTTCGCCGGCGATGGTGTCGTTTTGCGCGCCGCCGACGGTGATCAGGCGCGCGGCGGTGTTGCCCTCGTATTCGCTCGGGTGGCGCGACCAGGCGTCCGCGGGCAGGGCTTCGACTTCCGCCCGCAGACGTTCGACGTCGAACCGGACCGGGAGCCGGCAGAAGTGCCGTGCGAGCTTCACGGCAGTGCGAACCGGCGCCTAGTTATATTCAGCGCCGAATCGCCAGCTCATCGTCACGCCATAAGTGCGCGGCTTGCCGTACACACCCGCGACGACGCCCGCAAACAACGAACTGTCGAACGCGTAGACGCGGTATTTCTCGTTGGTGAGGTTGTCGACGAAGCCTGCGACCGACCAGCGGCCGTTATCGGCTGCATAGCCAATGCGCGCATTGGCAACCGAGTACCCCGCTTCCTTCTCGACCGGTGCGCACAGCACGGTGAAGCAGAACTTGTCGGTGTACTGGACGTCGGCCTGCACCGAGGCGGTATTGCCAGCGAGCGCGAACTCATAACGCGCCAGCGCATTGCCCGAGAAGCTCGGCGCCTGCGGCAAGTCATGCTCCACATGCGTGATGCTGTCCGGCAGCACGATGTCCTTGACGTTGGAACTAAGCGCCGACACGCCGAGCTGCAAGGTCAGGCCGGAGGTGGGATGCGAATTGATTTCCGCCTCGAGGCCGTAGGCGGTCGCGGGCAGGTTGATGATCGTCTGGTTATATCCGAGCTGCACGAAGGCCTGGTAGTCGTGGTAGTTGTAATAGAACGCAGTCGCGTCGAAGGTGGTCGTGCCGTTGATTGTCGACTTGATGCCCAGCTCGAACGAGTTCAGGACCTCGGGCTTGAATGGAATGCCGTTCAGGAACTGCGCGTCGGTGCCGAGCGGGGTGAAAGGCGGGAAGTCGGCGAACGGCGTGCCCGTGGAAAAAGAGAAGCCGCCGCTCTTGCTGCCGCGGTTGTAGCTTGCAAACAGCAGCGTGTCACTATTCATCCGGTAATCGAGCTCGAGGCGCGCGGTGACGTCGCTGAAGGTCTCGTGCGCATCGTTCGGCGTCAGCGTGATCGGCACGACCGTCTCATCGAAAGGCGCGCCAAAGGCAGTGCCGACCACCTGCGTGTGGTCAAACGCGATGTGCATGTCGTTGCTCGGCTCGTCCCCGTAGTACGCGCCATTGCGCTGATCGTGCCAGTAGCGTAGCCCCGTGATCAGGCTGACCTTGTCGTTCGCCTTCCACTCGTTCTGCAGGAAGGCGGCGTACGAGGTGGTCGTCTGCGATGCCGTAATGACCGGAATGTAGGCGCAGCTGGGGGGCGCGCAACCGACGAAGATATCGGCGTAGAAAGGATCGGCGAACTGGCCCGTGTAATCGCCGTCAACCTTCATGCCATAGACGCCGCCGACTAGCTGGTTGTTGCCGAAGTTACCCGACAGGCGCAGCTCCTCGGAAGACTGTTTGATTTTGCTGCCCTGGTAGAAGACCACACCCAGGTCGGGCGAGGCGTCGCCGCCCTCGATGTAGAACTTGTCGGCTTTCTGGTAATCGGTGATTGACACGAGGTCCAGGTCACCGATCTTCGAATCGATGCGGAGCGTCGCAGCCTTGATGGTGCGGTCGACATAGGAAAGCGAAGTTTCTTCGGTCGCCCAGGGATCGCCGCCGCGGCTCGGAATGATCGCCGGGTCCTGGAAGCCCGTGCCGGTCGCGCCCGCGCCTTGTCCCCAGGCCGGACAATCCAGTGTCGGCGGCGTGAACTCGCCCTGCCTCTGCGCATTCGGGCAGGCCGGCTCATGCGAATAGAGGCCTGCCTGGCGTTCCTTGTCGGCGCGCAGGTAGCGCAGGATCAGGTTGACATTCGTGTCGTCGCTCGGCTGCCAGGCAAGCTGGCCGCGCAGCGCATAATGATTGTTGGCGCCGCGGTCCTGCTCGCCGGGAATGAGGTCCTTGATATAGCCGTCGTCCTGGTTGCTGATGAAAGCAAGCCGGCCCTGCCAGTTGTCGGAGAACGGGCCGGAAACGGCGCCTTCGATGATCTGCTGATTGAAGCGGCCATAGGTCCCGGTTACGTAACCCTCGAATTCCTTGGTCGGCTTCCGTGAAATGAACTGGATCGCACCGCCCGTGGCGTTGCGGCCGAACAGGGTCCCTTGCGGACCGCGCAAAGCCTCGACACGCGCCAGGTCGAATACCGGGAAACTCGCCAGGTTGATCGAGCTCGAGTAGCTGTCGTCCTGGTAGACGGCGACCGGCGGCTCCTGCTCGTCGCCGTAGCTGTTCTGCGCGACGCCGCGGATGTTGAACACCACCTGCGACGAGGAGTAGGCGTTCATCTTCAGGCTCGGCACCGCTCGCACGATGTCCGTCGCGGTCTTGATGTTGAGATCCTGCAGTGTCTCCTCGCCGAGCGGGGTCACCGCTATGCCGACGTCCTGGATGTTCTGCTCGCGGCGCTGGGCCGTCACGACGACTTCCTCGAAGGGTACGGCCGCCGTGCCGCCCGCCTGTTGCGCAAGCGCCGCCGGCGACGCGCTGCCGATCAAGGCCGCACAAGCCGCCAGCCGAAGGACCGAATGGACAGCGCTCTGGATGTTCCGCATGGGAGCCCCCTTCACCAGGAATGGCTGATCTTCCGTCAGAGCCTGTTGTTAAGCAAGACGGGATGGAAATCCCGGGCCGCCTCCCGCAAGAGCGCCGAAACGTAATCCGCGAAAGAACGCGAGACCTCGAGGCGGAATTCATGGGCGCCGGTACGCCAGATAATGATGTCGGACTTGCCGAACAGGCTGCGTGTACACATGCCCGGCGGAAAAGCAGCCGCATCGAGATCCAGCGGACATCCGGTATTGAGGATCGCGTCGGCCTGCGGCCCGCTCACCTGCAGCGCAATCTGGCGCTGGCTGACATCCACCAGCGAATGCGCGATGCCCGTCATCGCCGCCTCGAGATCGGCGGTAAGAACCGGCGCGTTTCCTGCCGCCGCGATCAATAGATGCTCGTCCGGACCGAGCCATAGCGCCGCGCGGTCGCCCGACGAATGGGCGCGGCAGGGTTCTTCGGGCAATGTCACTCCAAGGGCCGCGCCCGCGGCCGCGCGCGCGGCGGGCCCGCCCTGCAGGATGAAGCGTGCCGCCGGTGGCGACGCTTGCAGCCAGCCGGCGCCGGTTGCCGTCGCGAGCCGGGTTGCGAGTTCAGCCATTCAGACGCGCTCCTACCTTGTCGTAGAACACCGGCGAGGTCACTTCGACCGCGATGTCGCCGCCGGGCATCGGCACATAAAGAGTCTGGCCGAGACGCCCGCGGCCTCCCGCCACCATCGCGAGCGCGATCGAATGCCCGAGCGCCGCGCTGAAATAGGACGACGTGACATGGCCGCACATCTTCATCGGCGGCTTCTGTCCCGCCGTCTCGACGAGCTGCGCGCCCTCCTCGAGCACGGTGCCGGAATCCCGCGTACGCAGTCCGACGAGCTGCTTGCGTTGCGGATCCTTCATCGCCGCGCGCTCGAGCGAACGCTTCCCGACGAAATCCGGCTTGCCGCGGCCGATGGCCCAGGCAAGACCTGCATCGTCCGGCGTCACCGTGCCGTCCGTGTCCTGGCCGACGATGATGTAGCCCTTTTCCGCGCGCAGCACGTGCATCGTCTCCGTGCCGTAGGGCGTGATGCCCTGCGCGATGCCCGCGGCGTGGACCGCCTCCCAGACGGCGCGGCCGCTGTCCGCCGGCACGTTGATCTCGTAGCCCAGTTCGCCGCTGAAGCTGACGCGGAACAGCAGCATCGGCACGCCGCAGATTTCGCCGCTCGCGACTCCCATGTGCGGCAGCGCAGCGGCTGAAATGTCGACGCCGGAAACGAGCGGCTGCAGCACGCGCCGCGCCGCCGGACCCTGCACGGCGATCACGGCCCACTGCTCCGTGGTGGATGTCAGCCAGACCCGGAGGTCTGACCATTCCGTCTGGCGGTAATCCTCCATCATCGCAAGCACGCGCGCCGCGCCGCCGGTCGTTGTGGTCACGTGGAAGCGGTCCGGTGCCGTGCGCGCAACGACGCCGTCGTCGTAGATGAATCCATCGTCGCGCAGCAGGATGCCGTAGCGCGCGCGGCCGACCGCGAGGTTCGACCAGTTGTTGATGTACAGCCGGTTCAGGAACTCGGCCGCGTCAGGGCCGACGACCGCGATCTTGCCGAGCGTCGAGGCGTCGAAGATACCGCAAGTCGAGCGAACGGCCCGGCATTCGCGCGCGACGGCAGCGTGCATGTCCTCGCCGGCCTGCGGGAAATAGCGCGCTCGCTTCCACAGGCCGACGTCCTCGAACACCGCGCCCTGCGCTTTCGCCCAATCGTGCGTCAGCGTGGTGCGCACCGGATCGAACAGCTCGCCACGCGCCATGCCGGCGAAGCTGCCGAAAGTGACGGGCGTGTACGGCATTCGGAAAGTCGTGAGCCCGACCTCCGGGATGGTCTTGCCGAGATCCCTGGCGACGATGCCGAGCGCATTGAGATTGGAGGTCTTGCCCTGGTCGGTCGCCATGCCAACGGTCGTGTAGCGCTTGACGTGCTCGATGGAGCGAAATCCTTCACGCGTCGCGAGCGCGAGGTCTTTCGTCGTCACGTCGTTCTGCCAGTCCACGAAGGCTTTCGAGCCGGCGCCCTGCGGCGCCTGCGCCGACGCAGCCGGATACACGTCCGCGCGCACCGCATCGCCAGTCACCGTGAAACGGCGGGCTGCCGCGCTGTAGCCACAGGCGCGGGCAGCGGCAGCGCCCGCCTCCGCGCCGTCGCGCAGCACGGCCATCAGGTCCGCGACGCCACGGCAGGCGCCGGCCGAGCGCTCGCGTTCGGCCGAGGATGCCGGCACGAACGCCTGCGCGGCCTCGCTCCACGCAAGCCTGCCACGCGACTGGGAGAACAAATGCACGCTGGGCGTGAATCCGCCGGACATCAATACGAGATCGCAGCGCAGCGTGCGCCGCTGCGCGCTGCCTTGCTTGTCCACGCCTGCGAGTTCGACGCCGCTGACGCGCCGGCTGCCGCGGGTACCGAGCACGCTGGCGTTGGTCAATATCTCGATGCCCGCGCGGCGTGCAGCCACTGGCAAGACGCCATCGGCGCTTTCGCGCAGGTCGGCGATCGCGACGATCTGCACGCCGGCGGCCTGCAGGTCGAGCGCCGCCTGGTAAGCGCTGTCGGTCGCCGTCACAAGGACTGCGCGGGATCCCGCGCGCACGCCATAGCGGTTGAGGTAGGCCTGCGCGGCGCCGGCCAGCAGGATGCCGGGCCGGTCGTTGCCCGGGAATACGAGCGGCTGCTCGATCGCGCCGGTCGCGAGCACCACCTCGCGCGCGCGCACTTGCCACAGCCGCTCGCGCGCCTGGTCTGCAGGCGGCTGTGCGACGTGGTCGGTGAGCCGTTCCGCGAGCCCGATCACGTTGTGCGGGAAGTAGCCGAACGCCGTCGTGCGCGGCAGGAGCCGCAGCCGCGGATATCGCGAAAGTGCTGCGACGGTCCGCGCAATCCAGTCTTCCGCGGAGACACCGTCGATGCGCGCCGGCGATCCGCTGAGCAAGGAGCCGCCGGGCTCCGGCTGTTCGTCGCAGAGGATCACGCGCGCGCCGGCGTCCGCCGCGGCCAGCGCCGCGGCGAGTCCCGCCGGCCCTGCTCCGACAACCAGCACGTCGCAGTGCGCGTAGCTCTGAGCGTAGCGATCGGGATCGGGCAGCGTGGGCGCTCGGCCGAGCCCCGTCGTTGCGCGGATCAGCGGCTCGTAAATGTGGGCCCAGCCGGAGCGCGGCCACATGAAAGTCTTGTAGTAGAACCCGGCCGGAAACAGCGGCGACAGCAGGTCGTTCAGGCGGCCGATATCGAAGTCGAGACTCGGCCAGCGGTTCTGGGATTCCGCGCAGAGGCCGTCGTAGAGCTCAACCTGGGTCGCGCGGAGATTCGGCGTCGAGCGCGCCGCATCGCGATGCACGGTGACGAGCGCACTCGGTTCTTCCGCGCCGGCCGTGAGAATTCCGCGCGGCCGGTGGTACTTGAACGACCGACCGACCAGGTGCACGCCGTTGGCCAGCAACGCAGAAGCGAGCGTATCGCCCTGCAGGCCCTGGAATGACCTGCCGTCGAAAGTGAATTGCAGCGGACGCGCGCGGTCGACCCGGCCCCCGCTTGCCGTGCGGAACGCGTTCATGCCGGCGGGCTCTCGCCGATCTTGTAGGTGGCCTTGAAATGATCGGTCGTCGTGTCGCGCAGCGCATTGAAGAACCGGCCGCAGCCGCGCAGGTGCCGCCAGCGCTCGGCGTGCAGGCCCCTCGGGTTCGCGCGCACATAGAGATAGGCCGCCCATTGCTCGTCGTTGAGTTCCGCGGGCCGCGGCGGCCGCGCGAGATGCGCCTGTCCGCCGTAGGCGAATTCCAGCTCGGGCCTGTCGCCGCAATACGGACAACGTATCAGCAGCATCGGCGGCTCAGTGAGCGACGGCCGCGGCCGCCGCCTCGTCGATCAGCACGCCATCGCGGAACCGTTCCAGCGTGAAGGGCGCATTGATGGGATGCGGCTCGTCCTTCGCCATGGTCCATGCAAAGACATGCGCAGATCCGGGCGTTGCCTTGAAGCCGCCCGTGCCCCAGCCGCAATTCACGTACAGGCCCGGCACCGGCGTCTTTCCAATGATCGGCGAACGGTCCGGCGTCACGTCCACGATGCCGCCCCAGTTCCGCAGCATGCGCAGGCGGCGGAACCAGGGAAACAGTTCGCAGATCGCTTCCAGCGTGTGCATGTTGACGTGCAACGCGCCGCGCTGCGTATAAGAAGTGTAGACGTCGGTGCCCGCGCCGATCACGAGCTCACCCTTGTCGGACTGGCTGATGTACGCGTGGATGCTGTTCGACATCACGACGCAGGGGAAGACGGCCTTGACCGGCTCCGACACCAGCGCCTGCAGCGGATAACTCTCGAGCGGCAGGGGCACGCCGGCCATCTTCATGACGACGCTGGAATTGCCCGCCGCGACGACGCCGACCTTGCGGCTGTTGATCAGGCCGCGCGAGGTTTCGAGGCCCTCGACCCTGCCCGCCGCATCACGCCGGATGCCCGTCACTTCGCAGTTTTCGATGATGTCGACGCCCAACGCATCGGCAGCGCGCGCATAGCCCCAGGCGATCGCATCGTGCCGCGCCGTGCCGCCGCGTCGCTGCAGCGCGGCGCCCATCACCGGATAACGGATATCCGCGCCGATGTTGAGCGGCGGACAAAAGGCCTTCGCCTCCGCCGGCGTCAGCCACTCATTGTCCACGCCATTGCAGCGGTTGGCGTGCACATGGCGCTTCAGCACCCGCACGTCGTGCACCGTGTGCGCAAGCATCATCACGCCGCGCGGCGAGTACATCACGTTGTAGTTGAGCTCCTGCGACAGGTGTTCCCACAGCTTCACGGCGTGGTCGTAGAGCCTGGCGCTCTCGTCGAACAGGTAATTGGAACGGATGATCGTCGTGTTGCGGCCAGTGTTGCCGCCGCCAATCCAGCCCTTCTCGAGCACCGCGACGTTCGTCAGGCCGTGCTCGGCGGCGAGGTAATACGCGGTTCCGAGGCCGTGCCCGCCGCCGCCGATGATGACGGCGTCATAAGAGGGCTTGGGCTCCGCGCGCCGCCATTGCTCCTGCCAGCCGCGGTGCCTGCCGAGGCTGCGCCACAACAGCTGGAGTCCGGACCAGGATTGGCGCTTCACCGTGCGCGGCCTTCAGGCCCTCAGGTCCCGGTTCTCGGGGTCGTACGGCGAATCGACCAGCACGGTCGCCTTCTTCCGTTCGCCGAGGATCTCGATCTGCAATTGCGTGCCGGGAGCCGCAAAGGCCGGCTGTACATAGCCGATCGCCAGGCTCTTTTGCAGCACGTGCCCGTAATAACCGGAGGTCGCGCGGCCGATCATCGCGCCCTTCTCGTCGAACAGCGGTTCGTTGCCGAGCGGGTCGGCGTCGGTGACGCCGTGGACCTCTACCGTCACGAAGCGATTGGGCACGCCGGCCGCGAGCTGCTTTTTCAGGGCTTCCCTGCCGTTGAATTCACCCTTGTCGATGCGCACGAAACGATCGAGGCTAGCCTCGAAGGGCGTGTAATCGCGCGTCAGGTCGCTGCCCCACATGCGGTAGGACTTCTCGAGCCGCAGCGATTCCATCGCGCGCATGCCGGCCATGCCGATGCCGAATTCCTTGCCGGCCTCGAACAGCGCGTCGAACAGGTGATGCGCGTATTCGATCGGGAAATGCAGCTCCCAGCCGAGCGCGCCGACGAAATTCACCCGCAGCAGGTAGACATCCGTCGCGAGGCCGACCTCAGCGGTCGTCGCCGTCAGCCACGGGAACGCCGTGTTGTCGAGCGGCAGGTCGGTGAGCTTCGCCAGCACCTCGCGCGAGCGCGGCCCGGCCAGCACGAAGCAGCCGCGCGCGGTCGTGATGTTGCGGAGCGTCACCGAGCCGTCGGCCGGCAACATTTTCTGGAGATAATCGCTGTCGTAACGCTCGGCGGCGCCGGCGCTGACCACGTAGTAGTGCCGATCGGCGAGCTTCGTGATCGTGAACTCGGAGCGGATGCCGCCGCGCTTCGTGAGCGCATGCGAGAGCGCCATGCGTCCGACCTTGACCGGGACCTTGTTCGCGACGAGCTTGTCGAGCCAGGCCTCGGCGCCCGGGCCCGACATTTCGTGCTTCGTGAACGGCGTCAGGTCGATGACGCCCACGCGTTCACGCAGCCGGCGGCATTCGTTGCCGACATGCTCGAAATAATTCGAGCGGCGGAAGCTCCACTGGTCCTTCGCGGGGACGTCAGCCGGCGCGAACCAGTTCGCACGCTCCCAGCCATAACGCTGGCCGAACACGGCGCCCATCTGTTTCAGCTTGTCGTAGACGGGGCTCGTCTTCGCGGGCCGCGCGTCGGGACGTTCTTCGTCCGGGAAATGGATCACGAAGACGTTGCGGTAGGTCTCCTCGTTCTTCTTCACGACGTAGCGCTTGCTGGTGTAGGGCCCGAAGCGGCGCGGATCGACCGCGAGCATGTCGATGCCCGGTTCGCCCTCGACGATCCATTCGGCGAGCTGCCAACCGGAACCGCCGGCCGCGGTGATGCCGAAGCTG
>Ga0326726_10004509_pt1 | contig 12701 bp, 7 predicted proteins | sample MHFenrmetagenome_2_FD_207603 | JGI IMG/M metagenome (GOLD analysis project Ga0326726, IMG submission 207603) | Lab enriched peat soil microbial communities from Michigan Hollow, Ithaca, NY, United States - MHF15MN | ecosystem: Environmental > Terrestrial > Soil > Wetlands > Peat | place: USA...
ATATCGAGGATCCATGATGGCCGTAACCGTACATCGAGCCGCCGCCGCCGCTCCCGCTGTCGTGGGCCATCGTGTTCGCCGAGATCCGGCCCGGCTCGCTATCGTGACAATATATGCCGATATAGAGGTTGTGTTCGTCGTAGACGATCCAGGCTTCCGTCTTCTCGCTCGGGTCGTCTCCCGGCCGCGGTTCGACCATACGGAAACCGTCGATGACCGGGGCCAGCTTCCAGGCGGGGTCGTCCAATCGGCCGTCGATACGGGGCCCCTGCTCGACTCGAACGGACTTCAGGTCGGCGGCGGAGAGGGGCGATACGGATAGGATCGTCGCCGCGAGAACGGCGAAGGCGCCCGCGGCGCAAGAGGCCGGCTTGGTCATAGCGTTATTCCGTTCCTTTTAAAAGGACTATTCTAGCAGAAAGCCGCGTTACTTGGGCAGCCAGCCGACGATCCGCCGCGCCGCCTGGCCGGCCGTCGGCGGGTCGAAGTTGGTCAGGACGATGACGGCATAGCCGCTTCGCGGATCCCATTCGATGACGGAATTGATGCCCGGCGCTCCCCCGGCAATGCCCAGGCCGGTGGCGACATCGGGGAGGTAAATCTTCTTGTCCTTCAAGGCCTGGATATACCTCAGCAGGTCCGTCGCCGTGGAATAGCCGCCGCCGGCCGAGCTGCCGCGCCCGGGAAGGGTCGCGAAGTTGAGGACGCGGGGGGCCCCGGCCGCTTCGCCCTCGCGGGCGTAGCCGCGGGCCAGGTTGGGCGTGTCCGCGTCGCGGGGATAGGCATCCGTGTCGGCCATGCCGCACGGCTTGAAGATATTCTCCCGGACGTAGGTGTAATAATCGACGCCGGAGACCTTCTCGATGATCAGGCCGAGCACGACGTAGCCGCCGTTCGAATACTTATTCGACGTCCCCGGCTCGAACTGGAGCGGCTGGTCGGCGAAGAGCGGCAGGTAATCCTGGAGCGTCCGGATCTTCTCTTTGGGCGTCGCATCGTAACGGTCGCCGAAAAAATCGCCGATGCCCGAGGTCATGTTGAGCAGATGGCGCACCGTGACCTTCTCGGCGGCCTGTGGGTTGGGATAATCGGGGAGGAATTTCTTGATCGGATCGTCGAGGCCGAGCTTTCCCTGCCGCGCGAGCTGATGGATGGCGACCCGGGTGAAGTTCTTGTTGATCGAGCCCAGGTTGAACTTGGTGTCTTTCCGATTGGGGACCTTCTTGTCGCGGTCGGCGAAGCCATAGGCCTCGTGGAAGATGATCCGGGCATCCTTAGAGACAAGGACGACCCCCGAGAACTCGTCGGCCTTGGTCTGCGCCTCGAGGAACGCCCTGACGGCGGCCACGAATTCTTTCTCGTCGGCCTTCGGCTCCGGGACGACGATGTTGTCCGGGTCATCGACAAGCTCGATCATCAGGGTCAGCAGGCCATGAGGAGGCGTTTTTTCGACGGTGCCCTTGAGGAGAAGGAACTCGCCGCTTCCGGCCTTGGCCAGGACGGAGGCCTCGTACGGCAGTTCAGATATGACGCGTTGGAGCTCCAGGGTTTTCAGCTGGGCCTTGGCGCCACGGAAGCGCGTCAGCCTCTGCTCGACGGGGATCTCCTTGAGGGCGGACGCCGCGATGTGAGCTAAGAAGAAGGACCGCATCTCCCCGGGCACGCCGGAATTGAAGGCCTCGATATAGGCCTTGATGTGAGCGGTGGCCGTACTGCCCGGTCCGGGCGGACCCTGGCAGAACCCGGCCGGGGCCGCCGCGGAGATCAGGAGGACGGCCGCGGCCGTCAGGAACGTCGATCGCCTCGTGTGTCTCATGGGACCTCCTCGGAGCCGGGCTCTTCTCTCCCGACGGAAGAAAATTATAACACGAGACCCGGGCAAAGCGTTCCCGGCCGCGCCGCATTGCATTTCGCCCGGTTGTCCTTTATGCTCTAGAGGGTGAACGGACGGACGAATGGGCGCTGAAAGAACCGACCCGGCCCTGCCTCCCTCTCTCCACATCCTTGTCGTGGATGACGAGATCAACATCCGCAAGATGCTCGCCGTCTGCCTCGAGACGGAGGGCCACGCGGTCACGGCCGTTAGCAACTTCCATGACGCTCTGGCGGAAGCCTCCCTGAGATCTTTCGAGCTGGCCTTCGTCGACCTGCGGCTGGGCACTGACGACGGCCTCGACCTCATTCCTTCCCTTCTCGCCGGCTCCCCGTGGCTCAAGATCATCGTCGTCACCGCCTATGCGTCCATCGACACGGCTGTCGAAGCCATGAGGCGGGGCGCCACCGATTACATCCCCAAGCCGTTCACGCCGGCCCAGATCAGCCTGGCCGTACGCAAGGTGTCGGAGGTGAGGACCCTCGAACAGAAGGTCGCCGCCCTGCAGGAGGATCTGGGGCGTCAGCGTCCCGAGATCGATTTCTCGAGCGCCAGCCCGGCCATGCAGAGGGCCGTGAGCCTAAGCCGTCAGGCGGCCGCCGCGGAGGCCACGATCCTTCTCCGCGGGGAGAGCGGAACGGGCAAGTCCGTCCTGGCCAGGGCCATCCATTCCTGGAGCGGCCGGGCGGCCAAGCCCTTCGGGGTGATCTCCTGTCCATCATTCCCTCCCGAGCTTTTGGAGAGCGAGCTTTTCGGCCACGTGAAAGGGTCCTTCACCGGCGCGATCCGCGACAATCCCGGCCGCATCGCCTCGTGCGAAGGCGGCACGCTCCTCCTCGACGAGATCGGCGACCTGCCCCTCCCTCTTCAGCCCAAGCTGCTGCGATTCGTCCAGGACAAGGAATACGAGCGCGTCGGCGACGGCCTAACCAGGAGAGCGGATGTCCGGCTGATAGCGGCCACGAACGCGGACCTCGAGGAGGCCGTTAAAGACGGCCGGTTCCGCGAAGACCTCTTCTACAGGCTCAACGTGATACCGATCGAGATCCCGCCCCTCAGGGAGAGACCCGGGGATATCGTTCCCCTTGCGGAACGCCTGCTGGCCTTCCACGGAAGGAACAACCATCGGGCTTTCCTGGGTTTCACGGATGAGACGCGCCGGGCGCTGGCGGGGTATCCGTGGCCCGGGAACGTCCGCGAACTGAGCAACACGATCGAGAGGGCCGCCATACTCTGCGGAACGGACCGGATCGGCCTCGATTGCCTGCCTTCGAGCTTCGTGCCCGGCGACGCCGTGGTCAAGATAGGCGACCCTGTCAGCCTCGATAAGATCGAGGAACAGCATATCCGGCGGGTCCTGGCGAATTCCAGATCGCTCCAGGAAGCGGCCGCCGTTCTCGGCATCGACCAAGCCACGCTCTGGCGGCGGCGAAAACAGTACGGCATCTGACCCTTGGCACCCGAACCGGCCTGGACGTGATCTCATGGTTGGAGAGATAGATAAGAAGAAAGGAACGCCGTACGGATCCTAAAATATGAAGAGCGCGTCCACGCTGAATGTCAGCTGATCTCGGCGGCCGCCGTCGAAAATGGCGCGGTCGGCGTGGTCGTAACGGACTTCGGGTCGGAAAAGCACGTGCGAGAGGACATGGTTTCTTGGGAACGGCCTGATGGCTGTGCCCACTGTGGCCTCGTAACAGTTCGCGCGGACATTCGCGCCGGTGGAAAAGCCGTTGGCGGCGTCATCATACCACTCTAGCCGGGCATTCAGCGTGACGTGCGGATCGACCGCGTAGCTGGCGTAGCCGGCGACACCGCCCCACTGCTTGGCGCCGCTCGGAAGGCCGGGGATGTTCCGCGCATTAATGTAGTCACATCCCAAGCCGAGCTTCAATCTGTCGGTGACCTTTTGGGTCAGAACCAGGTCCAGGGAGGTCCACCAATCGCTGTCGTCGCCCGGAGGCAGGTTCTTTCCGAAGCCGGTCGGGAACTCCGGACCTTCCGTCATCACGAAGATGATGGACGTTTTGTCGTTGGGCGTAAACGTCACACGGCCCAAGAAGTCCAGGGAATGGTTGCCGTCACGCGTCGACTGGTTCCAGCCGCGCGTGACGCCGGCGTCCACCGTCCACATGCGGTTCAGCACGAAGGTGGCCAACGCTCCCGTCTGCGTACCCGGCTCGGCGTAGAGAAACTGATAACTATAAGAATAAAGCGCTCTCGCGGGATCACCGAAGGCCCCGTAGATGTTCGCGCTGAAATGCTCGAAGCCGGCCAGCTCGATCCACTTGCCCACGCGGAGCCGCAACGGCAAGCCGGGAAGGGTCACGTCCACATAGCCTTGGAGAAGGTCCCATTGATTGCGCCCCGTCTGCGCGTCCATCACGCCGTTCGAGTGGATGAGCGCGGCATCCGCACCATAGATGCCTTCCACGTGAAAGCCCATATCAAACGCCCTTTGGGTGGGATCGACCGTGCGCTCGACATTCAAACTGATCTTGTCAAGGATGACTTTATTCTTGAAGTTGTTGTATCCGATGTAGGTCGGGCCTGGACTGCCAGGTGCCGAGAAGTCATGGAAGTAACCGCCTTCGGCATATCCATAGATATTGATCCTGGCCTCTTTCAAAGGTTCGGCTATTCCCCCCTCGCCCAAAGCCGTTTTCAACAAAACCGGCGTCGGCGCGGGCGCCGGCGGCGGACCCGCTTCCGGGATCTTCTTGTCGTCCGTTGTCGCTGCCGACGCATTCTGGTCGGCGAGCACTGAAATATTGACCCATGCGGCAAGGAGCGCATAGCTGGCTGCGACAAGACCGAATTTGACGATTTTCATAGGTGTCGCCTCGTTATCTGAATTGCAAGATATGTGCCAGCGCATCTTCGCCGTATCTCATTAAGAATAAATGCGACTTCGAGGTCACGGTTCCATGCCGCGTTGCATTAATCGAGACAGGTCATGAAAGGACGTTGAGAAATGCAGTGGCTGGGTGCGCTAGACCCGGATGTCCGTTATGCTTGCGCTAGTTCCTGGGATTCATCAACCAGGCGCTCAGGTGGCGGCAAAAAATATGCGGCATTTAAAGAGCTGGAAACATTGCATTTTTCAATGGATTTTCCTGCCTTTTATTGACAAATGCACGTGACGCCGTTTAAAGTAACTTGATTATATTGTTCATTATCTATACTTTAGAGTTCTTATCGCCCTGGCACGAGTCTTGCTTTAATCCCGAAGGGAAATGACTATGCTCGGCCTCCGCCAAAAGATCTCCCTGGGTTTCGGCGCGCTTTTGCTTATCATCGCCGTCATCGGGACACAGAGCATCATTCATCTTTCCCGGCTGGGCGCCTCTATCGACGTGATCCTCCGGGAGAACTACAAGAGCGTTATCGCCTGCCAGCAGATGAAGGAAGCTTTGGAGCGCATCGATAGCGGACTTCTCTTCATCCTCCTTGGCGATCGCCAGGAGGGGGAAGAGCTCGTGCGCGCGAACGAGGCCGTCTTCAAAAAATCCCTGGCGATCGAACAAAGCAATATCACCATTCCCGGGGAGGGCGAGAAAGCGGCCCATCTCAAGGACTTTTTTGAGCGCTACGAGGTCCTGTTGAAAGATATCTTGGATCCTTCGCGGTCATCGGGATTCCGCAAGGAGGCCTATTTCACCGGGCTTCTCCCCCTCTTCGGCCAGATCAAGGGCGCGGCGGAGGATATCCTCCAGATCAACCAGCGGAACATGAGCGACGCGAATGACCGCGCCCGCGAGAGCGCCGCGAGCGCCCGTCAGCAGATGTATGTCCTTTTGTTCGTCGGGACGGCGCTGGCCGTCGTTCTTATCATCTTCACCAGGAGATGGGTCCTCCGGCCGATCCACCGCCTCATCCGGTCCGCCGACGAGATCCGCCGCGGCAACCTCGATCTCGTTGTCGCCAGCGATTCTCGGGATGAGATCGGACACCTGTCCGAAGCATTCAACTCCATGGCGGCCAGCCTTCGGGAATTCCGGAGGACCGATCAGGCCAAGCTTATCCGGATCCAGAAGGCCACCCAGGAGGCCTTCGATAGCCTTCCCGACGCCGTCGCGGTCATCGACAGGGAGGGCAAGGTCGAAGTCGCGACGGAATCGGCCAAGAGCGTTTTCGGGCTGAAGCCGGGCTCGGTGGTCTACGATCTCCCCTTCGACTGGATGACCGGCCTTTGCCGTGAGGCCCTTCAGCAGGGCCGCCCCGCCGCCCTCGAGGGCCACAGATCCATCCAACAGTTCGTCAAGGGAGAAGAACGCTTCTACCGTCCCGAGGCCGTGCCCATCCTCGACGACGAGCGGCTGACGACGGGAGTCATCCTGGTCCTCAAGGATGTCACCCAGCTCCAACAGCAGGACGAGATCAAAAGAGGCGTCATCCGGACCGTCTCCCACCAGCTCAATACCCCCCTGACCTCAATGCGCATGGCCATCCATCTCCTTCTTGAAGAAAGGATCGGCAGCCTGTCGGAGAAGCAAGCCGAGCTCCTGCTCACGGCGCGAGAGGATAGCGACCGCCTCTATGCCATCCTCAACAGCCTCCTCGACATCAGCCGGCTGGAGGCGGGGCAGGCCCGGATGGAATTCCGGGCCGTCGCGCCCCAAACGATCGCCGCCGAAGCCGTCGGCCCATTCTGCCGGACCGCCAAGGACCAGGGCGTGGATCTTGATCTGGACATCGGGGCGGACCTTCCCGACGTCTGGGCGGATACGACGCGGATCGGTCACGTCTTCAGCAATCTGATCTCCAATGCGCTCAAGCACACCCCGCCCGGCGGCCGCATAACTCTGACCGCGGAGCCCGGAGAGGTCTGGGTGCGTTTTCGGCTATCCGACACCGGCATCGGCATTCCGGCTTCGTTCCTCTCACGGATCTTCGAGCCCTTCTACAGGGTCCCAGGCCGCAAGGATGAGACCGGAGCCGGGCTCGGCCTGGCCATCGTCAAGGAGATCATCGAAGCCCACGGCGGCACGATCGACGTCGAGAGCCAGGAGGGAGAGGGGTCGTCATTCTCCTTCACGCTGAGGCGCTCCGATCGGCTCCAGAAGGAAGAGGTCCGGACATGATCGACCTGCTTTTGATCTTGTTGACGTTTCTTTTTTTCGGCCTGTGCGTTCTCTACGCCCGGGCTTGTGAAAGGCTCTGACCATGGCCGACATCATCGGATTCATCATCGGGCTGTTGTTGATCGGGTACCTCTTGATGAGCGTCCTGCGGCCAGAAAAATTCTAGAGGCACGATCATCATGGATGTCTTCGGTTGGGTTCAATTAGCGCTCTTTATGGGGATCCTGTTCCTCGTCACGAAGCCTCTGGGACTGTATCTCGTCCGGGTCCTGGAGCCCGAAGGGAAGACCTGGCTAGACCGTCCCGTTAGACCCGTCGAGCGATGGCTTTACCGGCTTCTGCGCGTCGACCCGAAAAAAGAGCAGGATTGGAAGCAATACACCCTGTCCTTGATCGTCTTCAGCTTGGCCGGTCTGCTGTTCACGTACGCCGTCCTCCGGCTCCAGCATCTCCTCCCTCTGAATCCACAGAAATTCGGACCAGTGCGGCCCGACCTCGCTTTCAATACCGCGGCGAGCTTTACGACCAACACGAACTGGCAGAATTACGCAGGGGAATCCACCCTGTCCTATTTTTCGCAGATGGTCGGGCTCGTATTCCATAATTTCGTTTCGGCGGCCGTGGGCATCGCCGCGGCCGCGGCCCTGGTGCGGGGGATCGCCCGTCATACGGCCAAGACTATAGGGAATTTCTGGGTCGACCTCGTCCGGGTCAATCTCTATCTCCTTATCCCCTTCTCGCTAGTCTTCTCCCTGTTCCTGACCTCCCAGGGGATCGTCCAGAACTTCAAGCCTTATGTCCGCGCGACGACCGTAGAGAGCGCGGCCGTCCAGACCATCGCCCAGGGCCCGGCGGCTTCCCAAGTCGCCATCAAGATGCTCGGGACGAACGGCGGCGGGTATTTCAACGCCAACGCCGCCCATCCTTACGAGAATCCGACGCCCCTCTCGAATTTCCTCCAGATGCTCTCGATCTTCCTTATCCCGAGCGGCCTCACCTATTACCTCGGGCGCAAGGTCAAGAACCAGAAGCACGGCTGGGCCGTGTGGAGCGCCATGGCGATCATCTTCTTGGCCGCGGTGCTCGTCTGCTGGCGGTCCGAGAGCGCCGGCAATCCCCGCCTGCAAGCCCTTGGCCTCGACACGGCCGCGGGCAACATGGAAGGAAAGGAGACGAGGTTCGGCGTCTTCAACTCGAGCCTGTTCGCCTCGGTCACGACAGCGGCTTCGTGCGGAGCGGTCAACGCCATGCACGACTCCTTCACGCCTCTCGGCGGGTTGGTCCCTCTCGTCAACATTCAGCTCGGCGAGGTCGTCTTCGGGGGCGTCGGATCGGGCCTGTACGGAATGCTGATCTTCGTCATCCTGGCCGTCTTTCTCACCGGCTTGATGGTCGGACGGACGCCGGAGTACTTGGGCAAAAAGATCGAGTCCTATGACGTCAAGGTATCCGTCCTGGCCGTGCTGATCCTGATCTTCTCTATCCTCGGTTTCTCCGCCTGGGCCACTGTCAGCCGGTGGGGTCTGTCGAGCCTCGCCAACTCCGGCCCGCACGGCCTGAGCGAGATCCTCTACGCCTACTCGTCGGGCACGGGCAACAACGGCAGTGCCTTCGCGGGACTCAACGGCAACACGCCCTTCTATAACATCACCCTGGCCCTGGCCATGCTCTTCGGCCGGTTCATCATGATGGTGCCCGTCATGGCCTTGGCCGGGAGCATGGCCCGGAAAAAGCTCGTCCCGCCGAGCGAAGCGAGTTTCCCCGCGAGCGGCCCGACCTTCGTCATCATCCTCATCGGGACCGTCCTCGTCGTGGGCGCGCTCACCTTTCTCCCGGCCCTGGCCCTCGGCCCCATCGTCGAGCATCTCCTGATGACCGGATCCGGGGTCCTGTACTAAAGGAGGACGACGTGCCCGCAACGACCCGCAGGCTTCTCGACCCGGACATCATCGGCCGGGCGGCGCTCGATGCCGTCAGGAAGCTGAATCCCGTTCATTTGCTGAAGAACCCCGTCATCTTCGTCACCGAAGTCGGCGCCCTGCTGACGACGCTCGGATTGGTCATGAGGTCAAAGGGCGAACCGGCGGGCTTCGTCCTCCAAATTTCGATCTGGCTATGGTTCACCGTCCTCTTCGCCAATTTCGCCGAAGCGATGGCCGAAGGGCGGGGCAAGGCCCAGGCCAACGAGCTCAGGAAAACGAGGACCCGCCTGATGGCCAACGTGCTGAGGCCAGACGGCTCGGTGGAATCCGTCCCGGCCGAGCGGCTCCTCAAGGGGGACCTGGTCATGGTCTCCGCCCATGAGGTCATCCCGGCCGACGGGGAGATCGTCGAGGGCGCGGCCACGGTGGACGAATCCGCCATCACGGGAGAATCCGCGCCGGTCATCCGCGAGGCGGGCGGGGACCGGAGCGCGGTCACCGGCGGAACGCGGGTCCTTTCCGATCGGATCAAGGTCCGCGTCACGGCCGACCCGGGCAAGAGCTTCCTGGACCGGATGATCGGTCTCGTCGAGGGTGCGAGGCGCCAGAAGACCCCGAACGAGATCGCCCTGACCATCCTGCTCTCCGCCCTGACGATCATCTTCCTGGTCGTCATCATCTCGTTAAAGCCGTTCGGACATTACTCCGGGGTCGACCTGACGACGACCGTGCTCGTGGCCCTGCTCGTCTGCCTGATCCCGACGACGATCGGCGGCCTGCTGAACGCGATCGGGATCGCCGGGATCGACCGCATGGTCCAGCAAAATGTGCTGGCCATGAGCGGCCGCGCCGTCGAGGCCGCGGGCGACGTCGACGTCCTCCTCCTCGACAAGACCGGGACCATCACCCTCGGCGACCGCCAGGCCGCGACGTTCTTGCCGGCCCCGGGTGTCACGGTGGAGGACATGGCCGGCGCCGCCCAGCTCGCCTCCCTGGCGGACGAAACGCCCGAGGGACGGAGCATCGTCGTCCTGGCGAAGAAATACGGCCTGCGGGGGCGGTCCATCTCCGAATGGCCCGGAGCGGTCTTCATCGCTTTTTCCGCACAAACGCGGATGAGCGGCATCGATATCGACGGCCACCGCATCAGGAAAGGGGCGCCGGACGCGGTCCGGGCCTTCGTCGGGAAGGACCTTTCCATCGAAGTCCAGGACGCCGTCAGCCAGATCGCCTTCCAGGGCGGGACCCCGCTCCTTGTCGCTGATGAGAAGAGGATCCTGGGCACGATCGAGCTCAAGGACATCGTCAAGGGCGGCCTGAAAGACCGCTTCGAGCGCTTCCGGGCTATGGGCATCAAGACCGTGATGATCACGGGGGATAATCCCCTGACGGCCGCCGCGATCGCCCGGGAGTCCGGCGTCGACGATTTCATCGCCGAGGCCAAACCCGAGGACAAGCTGACGCTCATCCGCCGGGAGCAGGCGGCGGGGCATCTCGTCGCCATGACGGGCGACGGCACGAATGACGCGCCGGCCCTGGCCCAGGCTGATGTCGGCGTGGCCATGAACACCGGGACCCAGGCCGCCAAGGAAGCCGGCAATATGGTCGACCTCGATTCCAACCCGACCAAGCTCATCGAGGTCGTCGAGATCGGCAAACAGATGCTCATCACCCGGGGCGCGCTCACGACCTTCAGTATTGCCAACGACGTCGCCAAGTATTTCGCCATCATCCCGGCTATGCTGGTCGGCGTTTTCCCGGTCATCGCTCCCCTCAACATCATGGGCCTCCGGTCGCCTCTGAGCGCCATCCTGAGCGCGGTCATTTTCAACGCCCTGATCATCGTCGCCCTGATCCCCCTGGCCCTGCGCGGCGTGCGCTTTCGTCCGATGGGCGCGGCTCCCCTTCTGCGCCGGAATCTCCTGATCTACGGCCTGGGCGGCCTCGTCGCTCCGTTCCCCGGGATCAAGCTGGTGGACATGATCGTCAACGCCTTGCATCTGATATAAAATGAAAAAGGACGCGCGGAGATGAAGAACTTGATCGCGGAATTCAGGACATCGTTCCTGGCCGTCCTGGCCCTGGCTGTCATTCTGTGCGGCCTCTACCCGCTGACCGCGTGGGTCCTGGCCCACGGCCTGTTTCCTGGAAAAGCCGAAGGCTCCCTGATCACCCGTGAGGGCATCGTCGTGGGGTCGAGCCTCATAGGCCAGGGATTTTCGTCCCCCAGGTATTTTCATCCACGTCCGTCGGCCGCGGGCCAGGGCTACGATGCCGCGCAGTCCGGCGGCAGCAACCTTGGCCCCCTATCGAAAAATCTGGTGGATGTGGTCGCGAGGCGGGTGGCCGCGTATCGCGCGGAAAACGGGCTCCCGGACAGCACGCCGGTGCCTGCTGACGCCGTCACGGCATCGGGGAGCGGGCTCGATCCCCACATTTCCGTGACGAACGCCCTGCTGCAGGTCCCCCGCGTGGCCCATGCCCGCGGCCTGGCCGGCGAAGACGTCCGGAAAAAGGTCGAAGCGTGCACCGAGGGGCGCACTCTGGGCATCCTGGGCGAACCCCGGGTGAACGTCCTGCGGTTGAACCTGGCCCTCGATGCGGTTCGTGATGACTGAAGATAGAGCCGACGCCTTCCTGCGGATGATCCGCCGCTCCCAGCGCGGACGGTTGAAGATCTATCTCGGCTACTCGGCCGGCGTCGGCAAGACCTACCAGATGCTCCAGGAAGGCCATCGGCTCAAGGCCGAGGGCATCGACGTCGTCATCGGACTCTTGGAGACGCACGGCCGCGCCGACATCGCCAAGCTCGCTCAGGGCCTCGAGGTCATCCCCCGGCGGACGAAGGAATACCACGGTATCGCCGTCGAAGAGATGAATGTCGACGCCGTATTGGCGCGAAAACCCCAGGTGGCCCTCATCGACGAGCTCGCCCACACGAACGTCCCGGGCAGCCGGAGCCATAAGCGGTTCGAGGACGTCCAGGACATCCTGGCCGCCGGGATCCATGTCATCAGCACCCTGAACGTCCAGCACCTCGAGAGCCTGTACAACGTCGTGGAGAACGCCGTCGGGGTCAAGGTCCGCGAGCGTCTGCCGGATTCGATCCTCGCCGAAGCGGACGAGATCGTCGACGTCGACCTGGCCACGGCGGACCTCCGGAGGCGCCTCGAGGAAGGGAAGATCTACCCGGCCGAGCGCATCGAAACGGCCATGGCCAACTTTTTCACGCCGTCCAACCTGGAAAAGCTCCGCGAGCTCACCCTCCGCGAACTGGCCTCTCAGATCGACATGCGGCGGCGTGAAGCCCAGGGCGAGGGCGGCGGTGCGGCATCGGACCAGGTCATGGTCTGCCTGAGCTCCCACGGGCCCAACAGCGAAAAGCTCCTGCGCTATACATCCCGGCTGGCGGGCAAATTCAACAGGAACTGGTACGCCGTGTATGTGCAGACGCCATCCGAGGAGGCCACGGTCATCGACGCCCTTGTCCAGCGCCATCTCTCGGAAACGTTGACCCTGGCCAAGCAGCTGGGCGCCATGGTCTTCACCTATAAAGGAGAGGATATCGCCGACACGATCCTCCGGTTCGCCCGGGAATACCGCGTGGGCCACATCGTCGTGGGCAGGGCCCGTCCGAAGCCGTTTTGGAAAAGGATCGGCCGCAATAAGGCCGTCGTCGAAGACCTGATCAAGAACGCTCGGGGAGCCACGATCATCATCCTGGACACCTGCGAGGACCTGCCGTTCGATGTGCGTCCCCAGCCTGAGATCCCCGAGGAGGAACCAGCCACAGCCCCGGCCGGCAGGTCCAGGGCCCTGGAG
>Ga0326726_10004510_pt1 | contig 12699 bp, 9 predicted proteins | sample MHFenrmetagenome_2_FD_207603 | JGI IMG/M metagenome (GOLD analysis project Ga0326726, IMG submission 207603) | Lab enriched peat soil microbial communities from Michigan Hollow, Ithaca, NY, United States - MHF15MN | ecosystem: Environmental > Terrestrial > Soil > Wetlands > Peat | place: USA...
AATCATAATAATCCCCGGCGGCTGCAAGGGAGTTTTTCAGACTCGGGTGTTTATTTTAGCGAGCAAGGACTGGTAATCCTTGCTGTTGGGTGGATTAAGCGCCAGGATCGTCTCAAGGATGCGGATGGCACCCTCCCGGTCGCCTGCGGTGAGGAGCAGGTTGCCCAGGGCATCCAATTGAGTCACTGCCTCCGGGATGCGATTCACCTGGCGGTATTCCTCCGCCAAAGCCCGCCGCAAGATGCCCTGCTTGGGACTCTCTTTGACCAAATCTTCCAGGAAGGGGATGATATCCGTTCGCCGCCCGGTGCTTTCAAGATGGGTCAGGAACCCATCCAGTTCGGCGGTAGCCTGGGGGAGTTGGTTAAGGTGGATATTCAATTCAATCAGGCTTTTACGCACGCTGGGGTCGTTCGGTTCGAGTGTGCGCAGTTGTTCGTAGATGCGCAGGGCCTGGCGCCAATCCAGCCGCTGCATATCAATATCAACCATGCGGCGCATGAGTTTGATGCTCCACGAGGGGTTAGCGCCATCCTGTTGCGCCAGGTGCAAAGCGGTGGTGTAGGTCTTGCGCGCCATATCAAGTTCAGCCAGGCGGTAGTAAATACTGGCAAGCTCGATATACTCGCCAATAGCCTCATCCACCATCCCATTTGTCGCCAACAGCTCGATCAGACGGGTACGCATGCTCATGTCCATGGGCGCCACCTGCACGATGCGCCGCAGGAGTGTCACCGCTTGCGAGGCTTCCCCGCGTACGCTGTAGGCTTCGGCCACCACAGAATACTTGCTGACAGCATCCTGAGTGCGTCCTTCCTGTATCAGCAGGTCACCCACCAGTGTATGCAGCGGCAGGAAGTTGGGGGCGTACCTGAAAGATTCAAAGGCTTCGTCCATGGCCGCGCGCAGGTGACCGCCGCGTGCCAGGGCTTTAACCTTGCCCATGGTTTCGATGACCCTGCCGCTCTGAGCCTGGACCAGGATTTCCCCGAGAGGCATGGGCGGGATCCCTTCCTCTGATTTCGGAAGCTGCTCACGCGCGGTGATCATTGCGGAGCGCCAATTCGGGCGGAGCAGGATCTCCCTGACATTGTTACATACTTGTTCCAGCATGGCTGTGTCGGTCTGATGAGCCTGGGCTTCGATAAGCGGTTCGTACAATTGGCGAATCCCGTCTGCCTGTTCAGGGAGAACCACCTGCGCATCTGCCACCTTGAGCGCTTCCAGGGATTCGGTCACAGCCTGGGGCAGCTGTCCCAGCTGGCGCTGACTATGTGCCAAAAGGATGTGCGCCCCCAGGGCATAGTCTGCGTCTTTGACGACGGCCTGAAGGTGCCCCAGGGAACTTTCCCACTGCTCACCCTTGGCGCGCAAATATCCGAGATCGAAGGAAAGAGCCGGGTCGGTGAAGCCGGCAGTGAGTGCTTTTTCAAGTTCCTCGGCAGCTTGAGCTTCCTGGTCGTTCGATTGAAAATCAATCGCCTGGCCAATGGAAAGCATGATGTTGGCGCGCTCGGTTACCATGGGGTTCGGCTCGGCGCTGTGCGGGGAAATGACCTGCAGCGCGGCTTTGGGTGCCTGGATATTGCCGGCTGCATCGGTAAGGTCAAACAAAATCGCGGCCAGCCGGGTGAGAGCGTGCTTGCGCGCTTCCTCCACGGGGTCGAGTCCAGTATCGGCAATTTTGGGGGATTGCTGTGCTTTTGTCTTCTCGAGCAGCTGGTCTTCGCGTTCCCCCGGGGGGAGAGTCGGTTTGGGCAGCAACTGCCCGTTTTCCAGCAGGATCTGCGCCTGGTGAGCTTCCGGGCTGTCAGGATCCAAACTCATTGCCCGCTTGACGATTTCAATCGTTTTTTCATTGTTCCCGGTGCGTTGAACCAGGCTGGCCATCATCAGGTATTCCGCTGCAGCCTGCTGGGTGTGACCGAGTCTTTCTTGAACCATCGCCAGGTATGAATGGGCGGTGATATGTTCCGGATCCAAATGGGTGACGCGCTCCCAGTTTGTAAGAGCTTTTTCTGCGTCCTGGTTCTTGATGTATAGTTCGGCGGCCCTTAAAAAAGATTGGATAGCCTGCGGGTGATTCCCCAGCCGCTCCGAAAGCTGACCCGCATTTTCCAACGGGATCGGGTCATTGGGTGCGGCCTGGGCAGCCCTCGCGTAAACCTGGAGCGACTCGTCGTAATGCTGCTGCTCGAAAAGAGCCAGTCCCAGGCTGGAGAGTGCCTTGGGGTTGTCCGGGAATTCCTCGAGCGCTTTCCGGTAGGCCACGGCAGCCTTGTCCCACTGCAGATCCCAGGCCATCGAGTGGCCTATGTTCATCGCTTTCTGGAAAAGATCTTCGCGTCCTGCCATGGATTTCCTTGGTAAAGTTTTATGTCAGCGGTTTTAATTCATCCCAGTTCGTGCCCCAGCGCGCCTCCGTGGTTAGCGGGATGTCGAGCTTGAAAGCATTTTCCATGATATCCCGGGCCACCCGTACCAACTCATTCAACTCGGAGCGCGGACATTCCACCACCAGTTCGTCATGCACTTGCAGAAGCATTTTGCCATGCAGCCCAGCCTTTGCCAGGGCGGGCGGGATTTTGATCATGGCGATTTTCATTATATCAGCAGCGGTCCCCTGGATAGGGGCATTGATGGCTTCGCGTTCCTCGCGAGCTCTTACCACCTGGTTCACACTACTCTTCAAGTTGGGGAAATAGCGACGCCGACCGAGAATCGTTTCAACGTAACCGTTCTGGGTGGCCTCCTTGCGGATGCCATCCAGGTATTTTTTAACCCCCGGGAACTGTTTGAAATATGCTTCGACAAAATCCTGCGACTCGGCCAGGGTCAACTCGGTGGTGCGCGTCAGGCCGAACGCCGACATGCCGTAGATGAGACCGAAGTTGATGGCCTTGGAATGGCGCCGCATTTCCTTTGTCACTTTTTCAAGCGGGACGCCGTAAATGGCTGCTGCAGTGGTGGCATGAATGTCCTGACCGGCGCGGAAGGTGTTCAACATGGCTTGGTCACCTGCCATGTGCGCCACGATGCGCAGCTCAATCTGTGAGTAGTCCAACGATACCAGCACGTTACCGGGGCCAGCAAGAAAGCCCCGCCTGACGCGCCGTCCGAGGTCGGTGCGGGTGGGGATGTTCTGCAGGTTCGGGTCGGACGAGGACAGCCGCCCGGTCACGGCGGTGGTCTGGCTGAACGAGGTGTGCACGCGGCCGTCTTCCGGATGAATTTGAAGGGGCAGCGCATCCACGTAGGTGGATTTAAGCTTGGTAAGTTCGCGGTATTCCAGGATCATATCCACCACGGGGTGCTGACCGCTCAACTCATCCAGCACACCGGCCGCCGTGGAGAAGTGACCGGAGGCGGTCTTGCGCCCTTTATCGGGCGGGGTAAGTTTCAAGACACCGAAGAGGACTTCTGATAATTGCTGGGTGGAGTTGAGGTTGAAAGGTTTCCCAACCGCTCCATGAACCTGTTCCTCAAGCTTGGCGATCCGTTCTCTGAGTTCCTTCGAGAATTTGGCGAAGAATTCCCTGTCGAGGGCGATCCCTGCCATTTCCATGTCAGCCAGGACCGGGATGAGAGGCATTTCGATACTAACGAACAAATCCCACAATTTTGGGATCCGCTTGAGTTCCTTTTCCAGGATGGGGAGCAGACGCAGGGTGGTCTCGGCATCCGCAGATGCGTAGGGAGCTACATCGGCAATCCCCACCTCTGCCATAGAAAGCTGGTTCTTGCCTGTTCCGATCAGCTGTTCGATGTGGATCATGCTCTCACCCAGCCGCACATCGGACATGTTCTTCAATCCCAGGTGGCGCGAGGAGGGGTCGATCACCCATTCGGCCACCATCGTATCGAAGCCCAGCGGTTCCACGCGCAGGCCGTTGCGCGCCAGCATGATGAAATCATACTTGATATGATGCCCGATTTTCGGGATGCGGGTGTCCGTCATCGGGGGACGTAATGCAGCAATTACTTTTTCGAGCTGCAGCTGCTTCCCAGTATTGTGTCCGACCGGGATGTAATACCCTTCCCCTGCTTTTACTGCCAGGGAAATCCCCACCAGGCTGGCAGTCATCTCGTCGGTGGAAGTGGTTTCAGTGTCGAACGAGATGACCGAGGCTTTTATAAGCGTGTTGGTTAATGCAGCCAGGCTCGCTGCCGAATCCACCACGTTGACCTTCAGCTTCTTTGTCTGTGGTCGGGACTCATTCATGACGTTGGCTGCAGGAGCCGCGGCCTCGCTGAAGAGACTCATTTGCCCGGTTCCAGTGGGCGCCTCATCAGGAGCGCCGGTAATTTTTTTAAGCTTATCGACCAATGAGCGGAATTCCAGCTCGCGGAACAGAGCCTCCACTTTGGCCGGTTCGAATACCTCGGTGCGCGCCTGTTCCAGGTCGATTTTCACCGGCAGGTCGGTGCGGATGGCGGCGAGTTTATAACTCATGTAGGCGGACTCTTTTCCAGCCTCCAGTTTGTTCCGCCAGCGCGGCTCGATCTCCTCCAGGTGGGCATAAATATTGTCCAGCGTTCCGTATTTCGACAGCAGATTCTCAGTGGTCTTTTCGCCCACCCCGGCCACGCCAGGGATGTTATCCGACTTGTCGCCGACCAGGGCTTTGTAATCCACCACCTGGTCCGGGCGGACGTGCAATTTATCGAGCACATCCTGGGGAGTGATGAAGTTCTTATCGTCGCCGGCCAGATAGACGATGGTGCGGTCGTTGACCAGCTGGAGCAGGTCGCGGTCGCCGGTGATGATTTTAACGCCCAATCCCTGTTTGGCAGCCCAGCCTGCCGCGGAACCAAGCACATCGTCGGCTTCGTAACCTTCCATCTCGAGGCGGGGGATGTTGAACGTATCCACCATCTGGCGGATGCGCTCGATCTGGGGACGCAGGTCCTCGGGCATCTTGGCGCGCGTGGCTTTATATTCGGGGAAAATCTTATCGCGGAAGGTCTTGCCGGTGTCGAAAGCCACCGCCAGGTAATCAGGTTTCTCCTGCTCCAGAATTCGCAGGAGTTCCCGCGCAAAGCCGTAAATTCCGGCCGTTGGTTCGCCCTTGGAGGTCAGCCAGCGCTGGCTGGAACCACCCGCCGTGAGGGCGAAATACATGCGGTAGGCCAGGGCATGGCCATCGATTAGGTATAAGGTTGGGGGCACGTTTTTCCGAAGGAGGCGGTTAGACAGGCCGCCGGGTATTAAGCAAAAGGATTTATCGGTTATTCAGCTGAATGATCCCCTGCCGCTGGCGAGTCTGGGTGATGAAATCCTTGATCAACTGTACCGGGGGCGGCTGGGAACCTCCCATGATGAGATAGCCGGGCGCCCAGAAATCACCGGAGGGGTTCTCTTTCTTAAAGCGTGGGAACTCGGCGAAAATTCTTTCGGAGGTATGCTGGCGCAGGATCCGCATCAGGTAGGCGGGTGAGGTGGCTGGCGGCACGTTGACGATCCACTGCAAATGTTCGGGCCTGATCGAAATATATTCGAGCCGCCAGGCGAAGGCGATGCAAATATGCGGGACCCACTCCCCTAGCTTGTCCAACAGGTCGCCGGTCATATGATGCTGGGGGAAACGTGGCAGGAGCAGGCAGGCATAGTCCAGGTTGTATACGGCGGGATTGACCGGTTCAAGGACGATCTTGCGTGCCACTTCTTGCGCCGGGATCGCAGCTGTTTCCTCGACGGTTTCCGGAGCCGGCACGGGCTTGCGGGTCTTGATTTTCCGGGTGACTTCCTGGGATTGAAGGGTCTCTTCGAGAGAGGCGGTCAGGGGCTCGCCCTGGTCAGTGTCCACCAGCTGTCTGAAGCGCGCTGCGGGGGATGGTTGACGGCTTAACTGGGGTGCACCAACGTCCTGCACCGGGACTGCCGCATTGAATTTTTTCCCGGCAGCTTGGTCCGAGGATCCGAAATCATACCCGGACCCAACCGGGAGATCCAGGCGCGGGCTGCGTGCCGGGGCATTGGGGTGATGGTCGGCACCCGCGGAAGGGTCCAGTTCCCCATCCCCCAGGTCATCATCCGGTGTTTCATCGGAAGGGCTGGAGGAAAGGGAATGTACCAATTGGGAGGCCTGGGTGCGGATGGTGCTGAAGGGGGTTTCGGCATCGAAAACCAGCGCCAGGACCATGCCTTCAGCCAGGCGCGTGGCGTACAGCATATGCTCAGCCTCGGTGGAGGCCAGGCGCACGAAACGCACCAGGTCATTTTCCTCGTCGTGGTCCCAGTATCGGGAGAGGGTGGCAGCCAGTTCGTGGGCAGCTTCCTGGGGCAACTGCCCCGCATAAGCCCACAACTGGTCGGTGCGGGTGATCATTGCCGCCTGTGCAGACGATTCAAGTGTCAGCCGGGTAAGGTGCTGGGCAGCCCGATTTACATCCGAAAGCCAGGGCAGGTCGCTGCTTGAATCGCCCTTTTTAGTTTGATAAGTCGGTTCTGGTATTGCGGAGGGGGGGAAGTAATTTTCCATCATCTCACGCAGGTCAGGCGCGTAGAACGGTTTGGAGAGGTAATCCCGCGGGAAAAGTTCCTCGAGAGCCGAATGCCAGCCTGCTTCTGAAATGACTACAAAAATGATTTGCGGATTGACCTGGCGCAGCAGGGACCCGATTTTAAGCAACTCGGTTTCTGCCAGGGAGGTGTCCAGGAATGCCAGCGCAGGTTTTAATTCCCGTGCATACACTGCCGCGGCTCCCTGTTCTCCGGTCACGCGGACGACATACCGCCGCGTCTCCTCCAATATCTGGCGGATATGTTCCCCAAATGGGATGTCTGACGTGATGATGAGCACGGGTGTTGACATCTTTGATAAGTTTATCACGAGGCTGTAAGGGAGGCAACCCTATAAAATAGGCAAAGCAGTGCTAAAATACCACCGAGCCAGGAAACGACCTGGCAAAAACCCGCAGCCTAACAGCCCGACCAGATACTGCTTTTGGAAAAATCCTTTTAGAAGTAAAAGAGAAATATTATCGTGACCAAATTCATCCTTCCCCTGAAATTCTACAAATTGTGCGCAGTTGCAATTTTGATCGTATTCACGGGTGTTTCCTGCCTGCCGGCTGCGGATGTGCCATCCCCCACCCCGCTCCTGCAGACGGTGGAGGTAACCCGCCAGGTGACCCGGGCTGTTACCCAGGAAGTGACCCGGGAAGTGACCCGTATCGTCGAAGTGCAAATTCCCGTCACGGTCACCCCGACACCGACCTCCACCTTCACCCCTTCCATCACCCCCACGGTCACCCGCACCCCAACCAGCACTCGTACCCCTCTGCCGCCGCGCGTCACCATCCTGGACCACGCTGCCTGCTGGTTTGGTCCGGGGGATGCCTATCTCATTCGGTACGGACTGAACGCGACCAGTTGGATGAATGTGACCGGGCGCAATAATGAGGGTACCTGGCTCCTGCTCAACGACGGCGGGCATGACAATCCATGTTGGATTAGAATCTATGAAAGCAAATTTATTGGGGGTGGCGACGTTTATAGTAACAATATTCCGATCGTCGATCCAGATGTTGTTCTACCAGGCGCCTACAATCTTTATCGTCCGCCGACCAGCATCCAGACCATCCGCGCGGGGAATAAGGTCACAATATACTGGAATGCCGTCTGGATGACCGAAGACGATTACGAAGGCTACCTGATCGAAGCCCATCTCTGCAAGGATGGACAACTGGTATTTATGCCCATTAAACACAAGCCCCCTCTGAGCGAGAACCTAGGCTTGCTCGGGATCATCATCAACGACGAGCCCGGCTGCCTGGTACCCTCCAGTGCCCGGATCTATACTGTTGAAAAGCACGGATACACTGAATACAGGATGATCCCCTGGCCTCCCTTTTGATCCCACACCCTCGCCCACCCCATAACCCTTCTGGAGCCGTTATGCCAGATTACCCTGAATTCATCCAAAAATACCCTGCCTACGACAAGACCCACGACCTGGACGAGTTGCGCGACCGCGACTACGCCCGCCTCGACCGCTCCGGGCAGGTCTATCTCGATTACACCGGTGGTGGGTTGTATGCCGATTCGCAGATGCGCCTTCACCAGCAGGTGCTGGCTGAACACGTGTTTGGCAACCCGCATTCCTCCAACCCCACCTCGCAGGCTGCCACCCGCCTGGTCGAAAGCACGCGTGCCACCATCCTGCAATTCTTCAATGCCGATCCCGCCGAGTACATTGTCATCTTTTCCCAGAACGCAAGCGGCGCGCTTAAACTGGTCGGCGAATCTTACCCCTTCGAACCGGGCAGCCGCTTTTTACTGACCTTCGACAATCACAACTCGGTCAACGGCATCCGGGAGTTTGCACACGCCAAGGGCGCCGAGGTCACCTACATCCCGGTTGGCCTGCCCGACATGCGCGTGGACCTTGACTCCCTGGATACGTCCCTTGATCAAGCCGCTGACCATAAAAACAACCTGTTTGCCTACCCGGCCCAATCCAATTTCTCCGGTGTCCAGCACCCGCTCGAATGGATCGAGCGCGCCCATTCCAGGGGCTGGGATGTCCTCCTGGACGCTGCAGCATTTGCACCCAGCAATCCGCTTGACCTGGGCAGGTTCAGGGCGGATTTTGTCCCCCTTTCTTTCTACAAGATTTTCGGTTATCCCACCGGCGTCGGCGCTCTGCTGGCCCGCCGCGCAGCGCTGAAGAAATTGCGCCGCCCCTGGTTCGCGGGCGGGACGATCACCGTCGCCTCCGTCCAGGGGGACAAATATTACCTGGCCGAGGCCCCGGCTGCCTTTGAGGATGGCACTCTCGATTATCTCAACATCCCCGCTGTGGAAATCGGGCTTAAGCACATCCAGTCCATCGGCTATGAGACCATCCATGAGCGTGTGCGCACCCTTACCGGCTGGCTGCTCGACAACCTGTCGGAAATGAAACACCGCTCCGGGGTGCCGCTGGTGCGCATCTACGGGCCGCTGACCACCGACAGGCGCGGCGGCGCAGTGACCGCCAATTTCTACGACCCGGACGGTCAGCCGATCGACCATCGCGCCATCGAGAACGAAGCCGGGCAGCAAAATATTTCCCTGCGCACCGGTTGTTTCTGCAACCCCGGAGCGGGGGAGATCGCCCTGGGGCTGTCGAAGCCCGAACTGGCTGCATGTTTCACCCAACCGGGTCATGACCAGCGCCTGAGCCTGGACGACTTCCGCATGTGCATCGACGGCAAGTCCTCCGGTGCGGTGCGCATTTCGGTGGGGCTGGTTAGCAATTTCGAGGATGTCCAGGCGTTCTTGAAGTTTGCCAGAGGGTTGTTGAATTGATATGCCCATCCCCACCCGCTCCCAGATCCGCCCCGGTGCGCGCGTCCGCATCGTTTTAAAGCAGGATCAGGCCGCGGGCAAATTGACCGAGGGCATCGTCAGGGATATCCTGACAAGTTCAGCCGCGCACCCGCATGGCATCAAGGTCCGCCTGGTGAACGGGCAGGTGGGCAGGGTTCAGGAGATCGTTGAGCAGATGTCGAAAATTGGATGAATAAAATCTCTCCAAATATTGTACAATACCATTAACGCCCCGTAATCAATTTACTTGGACAATATTATGAGCCCCAATAAAAAGGTATTAATAACCGTCACCATGACTCTTAACCCAGTTATTCCCTTCTGCTCTTATAAGCCCTGAGAATCTCTCCTCAGGGCAAAAACTTTAATTATATACATTCCGATTTCAACCAGGTTAAAATAAAAGACGCTTCGTTCATCTAGGGCTCAAATCTTATTAGTACAAGGTCATAAAAAACTTATGAGTTACGATTTTGGAAGAGTGGAAGTATAATCGCCGCCATGCTGCCTCCATCCCCCCGCAGGAAACGCAAACAACTTTCTCCATACCTTTACCTCTTTATCCCGGTCGCATTTGTCTTAGGACTGGGAGCCGGATACTTGCTTTGGAGTCCCAGGACCGCCCCGGTCGCGGCTGATGCGCCCGAGGACCAGAGGGTGAACGTTTCCACGGATGGAGATCCCTCCATCGGTCCGTCGGATGCCCCCATCACCATCGTTGAATTCAGCGACTACCAGTGCCCGTACTGCCAGTCCTGGTATCAGCAGACCTTCGACCAGTTGATGGCCAATTATCCGGACAAGATCCTCTTCGTCTACCGTGACCTGCCCCTGCCCGGTCACCCCGAGTCGCTCCCGGCTGCCGAGGCAGCCAACTGCGCCGGGGAACAGGGCGCTTACTGGAAATTTCATAATGATCTTTTCAGCGGACAGTATTCCCTCGGCCGCGCTGCTTACGAACAGTACGCTTCCGACCTGGGGATGGATACCGCCGCTTTCTCTGCCTGCCTGGATGACCACCGCTACCAGGCCGAAGTCAAGGCGGACTACGCGGATGCTGTCCGCATTGGGTTGAGCGGCACGCCGAGTTTTGTGATCAACGGCCGGATTTTGGTGGGAGCCCAGCCGTTCGAACGATTTAAAGCAATTATTGACGCGGAATTGGCTGCAAAGCCGTAAATTTTTTGACACCCGGACGGGTGTCCACGAGAGGGTGAAATGAAAAAATTCGTCACGGTTGCAGGCAATATCGGAGTTGGCAAATCCACCCTGGTCGAGATGATCTGCAAAAAATTATCCTGGACGCCGTTCTTTGAACCCGTGGCTGAGAACCCCTACCTGGCAGACTTTTACAAGGACATGCAGGCCTGGGCTTTTCAATCACAGATCTTCTTCTTAACCCACCGCCTGCGCGCCCACCATCAACTCGCCCAGTACCCATCTTCCGCGGTCCAGGACCGCTCGGTCTACGAGGATGCCGAGATCTTTGCCCACAACCTTTTCCTGCAGGGACACATCCGTCCGCGCGATTACCAGACCTACCGCGAGCTCTACCAGACCCTGGTTGAGTTCCTACCGCCGCCTGACCTGGTCATTTACCTGCGCGCTTCCGTCCCCACCCTCATCCAGCGCATCGAACGGCGCGGGCGTGATTACGAGCAGACCATCCCTGCCGATTACCTCACCAGCCTGAACAACCTGTACGAGACCTGGATCGCAGATTTCACCCTTTGCCCGGTGCTGACGGTCCCCGCCGACGATGTTGATTACGTGGCTCACAACGGTCACCTCGAGCTGATCGCTCAGAAAGTGGAGGAGAGGCTGACCGGCAAGGAGGAGGTCATCTTTCACCCCGAGGAAGTGGCCCGCGCCGCCTGCGATTAACAATAAAAAATCCCCGGTTTTCCGGGGATTTTTTATTGTGAGAAATAATTTAGTGTCATCTTACATAAAATGATTAGGGGGCTCATTTAAATTAATTAGCAGATGGATAATGAAATTACAAAAATCCCACCAAGAATCATAACTGATTTAAGAATAATAACAATTGTATTTTCAGAATATTTGGCCTCATCCGGTCTTAGGATATTCTGAATAATTGGCGACATACTTCGTATTGTGACGAATTTTTGATTTCTACTCTTTATAATTTCATCCTGGTAAGTATTAAGTATCCAAATCCCCCCAACAATCACAAATATACTTAATATTATTATTGCAATATTTGGAAACCAAATACTTTTAAGTGATTCCTGAGATAGAAGAGAGGAAAGTACTACGTAAATTCCAAACGCATAATAAGTTGCTAGCCATTGCTGGTTTTTATATAATTTTATATCTTCTAATATAGCCTGATATAGAACTCTTAAATCATCATATGCTCTTTCTTTTTCTGTTGTCATATATTTACTCCTATCTACCCCAAAAAGTTTAGGTAGAACATCTGAAATTAAACTTCATTTATTGTTATCAATAACAAAAGGATGAATTGCCCGCAATTAAAAGAGTTTTTTTAATACAGGGAATTTATTTATTCCACGAACACTCCAAATTTCAAGCGGCTCTTCAGCCAGATTTCGCCGTTCCCGCCCTCATTCCACATCTTCCCTCCGGGGCTGTTGCACTCGGCGTTCAGCACCGTCTCTGGCGCCAGGTTCTTCAGGCAGATCGAACCGGCATTCTCCCCCGTCCCTCCGCCGGGTGAGCCCGATTTGGCTGCCTCGTTCGGCTTCCCGGGAGTGGGGCTGCATATAAATCCCCATCCTCCGTTTCCATCTGGCAGGCGGCACCACGTCCGGTCTGCCGCGGTTATCAGTGGGTAGTTATTGATGTCCGCCGTCCGACCGTCCGATTTAAGCAGGCGCACGCTGCTGCCCACGTCGCTCAGCCCAATGCCGGTGTCGGCATGGTAGAAGACCGCGATCTGGCGCGGCAGCAGGGTCAGGCTGGGCAGGGTATAAACATCCGCGCTCCCCGCCCCGTTGTCCAGTTTCCAGTTTGCCACGTTGACGGATGCGGTGCCCATGTTGATGATCTCAATATATTCGTCGCCCGTATCCATCGTTCCGTCACCGTTCCAGTCGGTGCGCGGGTGGGGCAGGAACTCGTTGAGCACCACGTTGCCCGGGACGGTTGTGGGGGCGCGTGTAGGGGTGCGGGTCGGCGTGCGGGTGGGCGTGAAGGTTGGTGTGAACGCGGTTATCCCTGCGCACATCACGATCGGGCTTGCGCTGTTTTGCGGATCCGCCGGTTCGATCAAGGCGAAATCCCTCGCATTGTCATTGGTATCGTAGCAACTTGCGGCGCCCACCGGCTTGCGTTCGTAACCCTGGTTTAATGGATCGTTTTCAGCCAAAAGGGGCGAAAGGAAGTTTCCTTCGTGG
>Ga0326726_10004511_pt1 | contig 12697 bp, 8 predicted proteins | sample MHFenrmetagenome_2_FD_207603 | JGI IMG/M metagenome (GOLD analysis project Ga0326726, IMG submission 207603) | Lab enriched peat soil microbial communities from Michigan Hollow, Ithaca, NY, United States - MHF15MN | ecosystem: Environmental > Terrestrial > Soil > Wetlands > Peat | place: USA...
ACCGGGAATACCTGGCTCGAGCCTCTGATTGATAAATCGATTCATGATCTGTTCGGCTTTCACGGACCGATGTATACATTGCGTATAAATCCTGCCGGGAAACGGCAGAAAAAGGGATTTCCGGTCCGGGAAGGCAAACGACCAATTACGCGTGTTCCCCGGTTTCCCTGGGGATATCTCCCGCAAACACATTGACAGCGCAACTGACCGATCCCTGAAGGCCATTCATATCTATGGTGACATACCAGTGCCCGGACTTCGGGATCTGCGTACGAAAGGGCGATTTCCTGATCAAGCCACCGATATAGCGGTGCTGGCGACCGGTCTTGAAGCTGTTGAAATTCGCAGAGTCCATCAACCGGACATTTGCAGCGCTTCCGGAAAGTGTGACCTCGACTATCTGGCCTGAATTCAATCGACCAAGATCATACTGGGTGAAGTTCATTTCACAAATCCTCCGAGCTTCGTTGTGGTTCCAGACCGGGTCAGGTTCAAGTCGATCCTGAACAGATCATTCCAGGTTTTGAAGACAGCTGTTTCCAATATATAGGGACTGTTACGGAAAAGTCCAACAGGAGTTCCGGGACAACAGAGCTCTATTCCCTTCCTGAGCCTGCCCGACCGCCTTGCTGACGGCACCGGACGGAAATCCTCCTGATCTTTATCATCAGCAACGATCCCCCTCGCTCTGTCCCGCCTTCAAATGATGCAAAATACCCACCGCATCAGGCTTCGCATAACTCAGCGTCACGATCTGCTCCGGATCCGGAAAGAAGCCTCCAAACTCATCGAATGGCTCAAGCATAGGAATCCGCGAGATTCCGAACCCTCGACAAATCATCACGAAGTGCATCAGGTAAAGGAAGTTCCATCATTCTGCAAAAACTCTCTATTCTGTAGCGCCAATCATGGCGACTGAGTGTCTGATATATGTTGATGCGTCTTTGCTCCTCCAGATTATCATTATCCGAAAACAGGGCAACCAACTCATCAGCCGCAATCTTGGGATCCTCCGAAAGTTCGACCGTCGCATCGGGCCAGCATAACATCTCATCCGCCATTCGCGAGACCGGCCGACGACCTGCGACAATACATCCTGACAACAATGACTCCAGCCACCTGCTGGTCACCATCATTGATCGGGGCCTATCGCCCTGCGGCTCGACATAAAGGTGGAATGCAAGCGAAATCCGGCTGCGCTGCAACAGCTTGAAAAGCATCCCTCGCTCGAGGTGGACTCCTGGCCCTGATATATTACCCAACGGAGAATGCAGATACAGGTAAGGCGAAGTCGCCAGATGAAAACGTTGTGTAAAGCAGGAGTGGTAGCTTTGCGGCATTCGCCCGAAGCCTATCAGATCAATCTCCCGGGCTTTCAGCTCCCCCGGCACCCAGGTCAGGCAGTCTGCCCCCTGATACAACTGGTGAACGGTTATACCAAAACGATTTTTCGGATAATCAACATCTTCATGGGCTGTAACCGTTATGGCATCGAAAAACGCCGTCTCCTTGACAAACCCTGGCTGAAAATATGAATCGGTAACAAAACCAAATATTTTCCCGAATTTCCTGCGGTAATCGGGGATCGCGCTAACCATGCCCAGGTCGCCTGGATTACGGGCAACCACAATCAGGACATCGCCGCCGCGCGTTTGCAACGGTTCAAACCTGAATGATTGGGGACGAATCAAGCGGCCCGGCCAGGGAAGCTGGACTTGCTTTGAAGACAGGATATCTGCCTGAAAATACCGGCCAAGCAAAATGGCAAGCTCATCTATAGCTACCCATCCAGCATGAGGGGATGCGAGCCCGGCATAGAGTATCGTTACTTTCATAAATCGGAGAAGACATGGAGTTTAAACGAAAACCTTCATGAAGCTTGATAAAGATGCTATAAACTCACAAGGCACGACCAACTCCCCGCTTAGTCAGGACGCCTCAGAAATCCCGTCGAAATTGGCCTGAAACGATATTGATACAACAACAAAACCTGACAACGTTTTTCGCTGGTTTAAGGCGATTTCATGTCCGTAATTTTCAATATCTATCCCGCCGACTGCCTCTTGTCAAGTTAATTATTCCACTGTTCAAGTGATCCTGCTTTTCGGGCTTCTCTCTGCAGGCTTTTTAAAACTTAGGGCCTGAGCCGGCGAACGACATCATTTTATCGACGTTGTCGTCCTTTCGCAGCAGGGAGAGCCTTTGCTGATAAACCCGGCGCTGCGCAGTCCCCTGGGATATGCCGACAAGAAAGACGAGCAACGACTGGGCGCCGGAAAAACGCTGGACAAGCAGTTTTTCCATGACCTCGGTCAGGAATGATGCCGAGAAATTTCTCTGGATCAGGACATCGTCCAGTGAAATGTATGACCGGACGGAACCCGGATCGCCCTGTCGTGCACAACGGCCGTAAAACTGCCGGTCAATGCGTCCTGCGTCATTCGGCTCAGCCAGAATGACATGAAGTCCACCCAATTCCGAAACGTCTTCCCCGAGCGCGATATCCGTTCCCCTGCCTGCCATGTTGGTCGCTATCGTGATACTGCCGCGTTCGCCGGCCCGGGCAATAATGGCAGCCTCCTCACTGTGATGAATCGCGTTGAGGAGCTGGAACGACAACTGTTTTTCCCTCAGCAGCCCTGCAAGGAACTCACTCTCTCCGACGCTTCTCGTCCCGACAAGAACAGGGCGTCCTTTCCTGTGCATTGCCTCGATTTCGTCAAGAAGGGCTGCATATTTTATCCCCTTTTCGGAAAAAACCCTCTTTTCGAAAGTCTGTCGTCGAGATGGACGGTGGGTAGGGATCTGGACGCAGTTCAGTCCGTAGATATGCCACAATTCAGATTCAAGCCCGTTGACAGTGCCCGTCATACCGCTCAACGTATCAAAGAAGCGGAAAAAACGCTGAAAACTGAGACGCGCGGCCACCTCGACCGGATCAGTCATCTCCAGGCCTTCAAGCAGTTCTATGATCTGGTGCGTTCCCTGCCGCCATTTTCGTTCCGGCATGAGCCTGCCGGTAAATTCGTCGACAATGACGATTTTGCCGTCGTTTACGATATAGTCTTTCCCTTTCCTGAAGAATTCACGGGCAGAAAGCACAAGAAGAAGCAGCTCTTCCCTTCTGACAGGTGCATGCCAGAATGGAGCAAGGCTGGAGGTCATCTGTTCGATCCTGCTTTTCCCCTCCTGTGTCAGCATGATCTGCCGATATCGCACTTCAACATTGTAATGCACCTCTTTTTTCAGCTGGGATGCAAGACGCACTGCCTCGTTGCATGCATCGAGCAGAGGCTTGTTTTTCACTGAACGGGAAATAATCAGCGGGGTTGCCGCATCGTCGACAAGCACACTGTCTGCTTCATCGACAATGGCGGCTGACAGGCCGTTAAGAACCGGGCCGGTTCCTGCGTCCCTTTCAGAAGTCGGGCGTATATAACGCCGTGAAGGATCGGTGACGCCCTGCATCAGCAACCGGTCCTTCAGGAAATCCGCGACAAGTTCCTTGGCAGTAACATACACGACTGAACATGCGTAACTCTGTCGCCGCTCATCCCTGTCGGCCTCAGCGGTCACACAGGCCCCAGACAACCCGCAAAACGAATAAAGCGGTTCCAGTCTTGCGTAGTCACGCGCTGCGAGATAATCATTCACCGTGATCACATGGCAAGGCTTGCCGCTCCACCCGAAAAATACAGCTGCCAATGCAGCGACGAGTGTCTTGCCTTCACCGGTCTGCATCTCTATGAGAGAGCCGTTCATCAGGGCCATCGCCCCCATCACCTGCTCCGCGAAAGGACGCATTCCGAGAATGCGTTCTGAAGACTCCACCAGCAAGGCCATTGCCGCCGGAATATGAGCCTTGTAATCCCGGCCACGACGGCGAAAATGCTCACGAAAAACCATGAGCTGTTCATGAAGCTGTTCATCGGAAACAGTTCGCCATTGCTCAGCTGATGCATGAATCCGGTGAGCATCCTGTTTCAGGCTTTCGGAATCGAATGTCACACGACGCACTGTCCCCTCGATCCAGTGCATAAAGCCTTTGACGCCGGAAGGAACGCTGCCCGGCATGCGAACAGCCGTCTTGCGGTACTCTTTTGCAGGTATCACAGCTGGTAGCGCTTCTGGAAAAGCTGATAGATGTGCCGGCTCCACTGGATGAGCAACGGTTCAGGGGCAAGATTGAACCGGATATAGCCTGAGCGGCCATGAAGAAGGTGCACTTCGGTATTTTTCTCAAGCAGGGCCTGGACCAGGAAGAATGGCTCAGCCGTATTGCTGGTCCCCTGCTGGGGATCATAGGTAACGGCAATATTGCCTCCTCCCTGCTGACCAAGGGCAGGCGAAGGCAGCTTCTCGTGCTGATAGGGAATAAGGCGCACCTCATCAGTCCTGACGCTCTGGTATGCTTCGCCCCACAAGCGGACATCGACATCCCTGACAGAACCATCAAAAACCTCGGAGGCCTCCTCCTGGGGGACAACTGCAGCAAACCTGAAACGCTCACCGCCGACAATATCACCGATATATTTTCCCCGTTCAACCCAGAGTCCTGATCTGGACTCCTTGCTCGCAGGTATCCAGATCCCGTTGCCCCTGGCCCTGACGATCAGGTCCGATTCATTCCTCTTCAGTTCAGCATAAGTATCCTGCGCTACACGAAGCTCCTTGAGCACCGGCTTGAGGTCCACGATGCTTTTTCCAAGGGCCTGCCGCTCCCTGACGTTGATCTCCGCGACCCTGGCTTCTGCGCTTCTGATTGCATAATCGAGCTCCCTGTTTTCCAGTCGCACCAGAGGCTGGCCGGCAACGACATATTGTCCGGGTTGCACCAGGTAATCCTTTACATACCCGGAAACCATATTGATGACCTTGATATCGGGATGAGACTCGACGACTCCCGGAGCATAGATATTGTGGGGAAAAGGCAGCAATACCGTGAGTATTATGACAACGGCGACAAATGTTGCCAGCACGCCGACGATCCTCTGGCGGCAGGATAAAAGACGGCCATCGACAAACAGGTAGGAAAAAGCACGGTAGACCGGCAGGAATACACCGGTAACGACACCGACAACAGCCAGGATCGTACCGAGAATCAGCCATTTGTCAGCCACGAACATGATGATACCCAAAAAGATGACCACCTTGTATATCATGCTGAGGATACCGAAGAGAGTCAGTTCGATCTCTTCCCGTCGATCTTTTGCCGCTGATCGGGCCCCGTCATACTTGAAAACGTAATGTTCCAGCAGATACTTCAAGTGCGCTGTCGCCCTGGCGTTGAGATTTGGCAGGTCGAGCAGGTCCGACAGGATATAGTAACCGTCGAGACGAAGAAGTGGGTTGGCATTGAAAAGAACCGTAGAGACCGAAGCCACGAACATTATGTTATAGGCCAGTGAATGCAGTGCCCCCTGGCCGGAAACGGCCCAATAGATGGCTGCAAGGGAGGCGACAAACAGCTCGGCGATCATCCCCGCAGCCCCTACAAATGCCCGATGCCACCGGTTCCGGAACCCCCAGCTCGAGGTCGCATCCATATAGGGCAGAGGGGTGAAAATCATGAACATGAGCCCTATCGTATGCACCTCTCCGCCATATCGATGGCAGACCGCAGCATGGCCGAACTCATGGATGCTCTTTACCAGGAAAAGCCCGATATAGAGCAAAAACAGGTTGTCAGGCGCCAGGACAGCCTGGGCGCTGTCAAAGGCAATGTCTGCATTATCGGCCACCATCTTGACTGCCCAGATCAGCACGAACAGCCACACCGCTGCACCGGCCGGGCTCAAAACGCGGTGAATCAGCCATGAACTCCGCTTGAGGAAATCTTCGGGATCGAACAGCGGGATACGGATGAACATGATATTCATGAGCTGTGACTGCAGCTCTTTCCGGCGGGTTGATGAATATCGTGAAAATACCTGCTGGGTATCAGGGGATACGTCTGTGTCAAGAAGGTTCATGGAGTATAGCTGACCGAGAAGCGATACGACATCACCCTGTCCCGGAGCAGTTTGCGAAAACTCTTCCATGCAGGAGATCCAGACCTCTTCGACCGTACGATCAGCATTGAGGCGCATGATGAAATCATATGCAGCCGGAGTCACACGGAAAAAACGGTTATTGAAGGGATCCTTGATGACGTACCATTTCTCCCCACGATAAAACTGCCGCTGCACGTCGACAGCCGATCGAAGCTTCAGCCGGAGATTGGCGACAAGATGCCACGACTCACTATACGTTGATCCTTCACTCTGCATATCACCACCACAACTTCATATAGAAAAAATCAACAGTGCGATGGAGCAGGATCCAGAGGATGTGCCTGTACCCCACGCTCATTTTTGCCAATCCGCTCATGCCCGGGCGCCACCATCCCTGACGGCTCTCTGAAATCCGTCCGAGTACGAGAAAGGAGTTGCCTTTCTGCTCGGTGACGGCCATGGGTTCGATCCGCTCCACAACCACCTTGTATTTCTTGCCGGGCTGGCTGATGAAAGCGACCTCGCCGGACTGACCGACCTTGAATTCGTGAATATCCCTTTCAGGAACTTTCATTTCAACATAGAGATCCTCCAGCCGGGCCACCTTGAGCAACACATCCCCTTTCCGTACGGGAGCGCCAAGCAGCTTTTCGAGATCACCCTCGACAACGACTCCTGCAAAGGGAGCCCTGATCTCGGCGTGATCAATGTTAAAGCGGATCATCTGATACTTGCTTTCGGCCTGTCGCCTGAGGGCCTCGGAAACTTTCATCTCCGCAAGCGCATTCTGCGCCATGGCTTTTTTCTCTTCCTGCATGTATCGCTGCACATCAGCGATGCTCCGCGAATTTTCCAGCTCCAGCTGACGGGTATCAAGAAACAGCAGCGGCTCACCAACCGAAACGATATCACCCGGCCTGTGGATCACCCTCTGGATGTATCCGTCAAAAGGCGATGACAGCAACGCAAGATCCTTTGTCCTAAGTATAAACGGAGCTTCTACCCGATACTCGATGGGGACAAAAAGGAGAATGGCAAGCAACAGGCTGGCAGCAATGCCATACATCCTGTTGACGGTATGGTCTGTGCCGAGAAACCCTGATCCCCACTTTTTCAGGGAATCAAAAAGGATAGCCCCTACCCAGCGATCGTAGTGTTTAAGATCCGCAAGGCGGCGAAACGCCTGATCACAGATAATCCGGAGGTTGCGGATCTCTTCTGCAGAAAAAACCTTGTCCCGCTCACAGCTCAACACAGCCACGACGCTCTGGTCAAGACGGAGAGGCAGCGAAAGAAGTGCCGGGACTCCTTGCCGGGATGCATAATTACGGTGTTCGCGCGTTACCGATGTCGATCCTTCCGGCTCCGGCAGGACAAGCTCTTCATCCTGGTCGAGGCACTCCTCCATCACCACTTCGAGCGCCTGCACATTGCTCATTTTCCGGTCGAACATCTCCACATTGCTCATCGCCTGCATGCGGACATACTCTCCGTCTTTCCACCCCAGGCTGACCCTGGAACATCCAAAACGTGAAGCAAGCTCGTTACAAAGCGCCATGGCCGAACCGAGAAACCCGCTGTGTTCGTTCAGGCAGAGCATTACATCGAGAGGGTCTGCCGTTTGATGCATTTCCATTGTTCCTTTCAGGGGCTCCAGGGCGGCAATGCTCGTCCTGTATGACGCGGGAATGTCAAACAAAAGCGCCCTTTTCAACGGGTCGCCGTTTCGGTCAGGGCCATCTCCAGATGAGCGGGAAAACAGGGCGATCGTTTCAGGCTCTCCATCTGCACACTTCAGGCGAAAGCAGAACCGCAGTCCATCGGTGACGGAATCAGCCCGATCCCGGCCAACAGGATAGACAATCGGGTCGTGAAGGGTTTTTTCAGCGATCTCCTCCATTTCAGCAGGATCGATCGCAAGCTGCCGCGCAACTCCGAGCGGCCAGAAACAGAAGGTATTCCATCCTGCAGAGCCCTTTCGCAGCAGGAAAACCTGTTCAGAGCCAAACAGACGGCCAGCCTGTTCAGCAAAAGAAAGCCAGAACTCTCCATCCCTGCCCCTGAATGTGCGAAGCGCATGCAAGGCCATGAGCTGAGCGTCGTAAGAATTCATATCATCAGCACGAAAAGAAATAATAATACACGGTCATTACTTTTTTGGCAGACGCATCCGCCCCGTCACGCCAGGCTTGATCAGATTGTCACTATTTTCAAAAACCACCTTCACCTGCATCACACCGCTGGCCGGATCAACCACCTGGGGAACCTTGATGATCACGCCCTCCTTTTTGATCTCCTTTTCACCGGCACTGATCAACAGGTCAACAGTCATGCCCTGCTCAAGATGATAGCTCCTCGAATCATCGAGATTGAGAGTAATCATGCAGCGGTCCGAATCTATGAGTCGCACCAGCGGCTGGGAGGTCTGGTAGATCTCACCCTCCTTGAGGAAAACCTTTTCAACAATTCCGCTGAAAGGGGCCTTCAGCGCCCTGCTCTCCAGAGATTTCAGGGCCATTTCATACTCGACTTTCTCCCTCTTCTTCTGGACAATCAGCCTGTCCCGCTCTGCGATTGCAGATTCACACTGCAATGACAGCTTGTCAAGCTCTTCCCTGCTTACCGAACGGGTTTCGTCATAGAGAATCCTGTTTGACCTCAGGCTCTCTGTCAGCGTCCTGGCCGCAGCCTCTGCCGATTTCAGTTCCGCCCGGTTCAGCCAGAGCATTTTCCTGCGTGCGACCTCAAGCTCCTCCTGTCTGTAGTCAAGGGTAAGAATGACGGCCCCCTTTTGAACCCGTTTGCCTTCAGAATACAGTAGTCGATCGATCCTCCCCGGAACAAACAGCCCCAGTGTGACATCCATAAAAGGTTCGACCACTCCGGTGACATAGTCGGGATCATCCTTGACCGGTCCCGCAAGCGGCGCCGCCTTCGGTTGATAGGCGGCTGCGTTGGTGGAATCGACCTTGTAAACCCTGGGAGCAGCGGGTTTGATCACTGCTTTCCGAATCTCCTTCTTTTCGGGATGCTGGAAATAATTGAACCCGATAATGACAACCATCAGCAATGCAATCGAAGCGACAATAACCTTCCAGTTCATAAACAGTTTCTCTTTCATAAAAAACGCATGTATTTAGTTGCTACAAAATAGATAAACAATGCGCATGATCAATCACTGCTTTCTTCCTTTGTCTGCTTCTGCCAGGGACAAGCCGTAGTGATTGATGAGTGTCCCGTCAAGCGCATAAAGGTTGACAAGTGCATACTGATATGCCAGACGGCTGTCCAGCAGGCTCTCACGAACCTTGAGATTATCTTCTTCCCTTCCAAGCAGCATGCGAATATCACTTTTACCCATCCTGAACCGCATCTCTTCCGTCCTGAACAGCTCGGCATTCAACGCAACAATCCGTTCATAATTAAGCACCTGGCTGTAAACGCGGCTTACCAGCCCGGAGACGATCTCCATCTGATTGGCAAGTTCCACCTTTTCCATGTCAAGACGCCTGAACGCCTGCTCCTTCTTCAGCCTGGCCGAATGAGCTTCATTCCTGTTCGTAATATCCCCGAAGAGCGGGACGACCAGCTCAACCCCTAAGCTCCATGAGAGATAATTTCTCTGCATTGACTGGTCCCATGAGCTTCCCCATGTGTTGTCAAGGCCATTGAGCCCATAGCTGCCTTTCAGGTCAAGCTGCGGCAGTTTCTGGTTTTTTGCATACGCCTCCCTCATTTTTTCACGATCAACCGTCCTGAGGGCGCTCTTGTACTTCGGGAAAGTTTCATATGCCTTGACCAGGCTTTTCTCATAATCATTGTCGACACGGTTGCAATCCGGTGAATCAGTAGCCCTGATGGCGACCGGATTCAGCGACGAATTGTATACGCCAAACATTGACAGGAGGTTTCTTTTGGCCGTCAGCTCCGTCTGTTCCGCTGCCGCGACAAGAGCCTGGCGCAGCCTCAGTCCTGACTCAGCATCAAGCACTGCCGTGTAGTCGATTTTGCCCGCATCATAACGCTTTTTATTGAGCTTGAGCATCTCGTCAGCTATCTCCATCGAGCGTGTCCTCATTTTCAGCTTCTCCTGCGCACCGTAACACTGCCAGTAGAGCTGAACGGCCCGGGCGATATTCTCAACCATGGACTGGCGGTACGCCTCGAATGAGATGTCTGCGTTTGCACGGGCAACACGAATGTTCGAGTTGGCCACACCGGGTCCGGCACCCTTCAGCAGAGGCTGGGTCAGGTTCACTCCAAGAAAGTTGACATACTCGGTGTTGACATTGTAGTTGGCTTGAACGCTGTTATGGAGTTTCTTCATATCATATCCCAGGCGATACTTGGCGCCGGTCGGGATCAGACCTTCGATCGATGCATTCCACAGATTGTTCCGCTCGGAGTATTCATTTGCCAACCCCTGGCTCAGGGCTTCCCTTGTGGTGTTCTTCAGATGATTATCCTCGAGGTTGAACGAGGCTTTCAGTGATGGTTCATAGATGCCCCGTGCTGAATTGAGCAGTTTTTCGTTTGACTGCCATTCCAGCCTCTGGATCTGTATGTCATCGTTTTTTTCCATGACCTTTCCGAGAAAAGCCTGAAGACTGAGCACCGACTCGATAACCTCAAGGCTGAAAACCCGATATCTGCTCTCGCCCCTGGGATCTGTCGCAATGACTTTGATCCTGATGGTTCCCACATCACCGGCACCCGGGATTCCGGTAAAAACACCTTTTCCGGCATCGAGCACAAGCCATGAGGGCAATGCACTGCCATTCTCCCTGCTGGCACTGTAGCGTAGTGCATCACCGGCTTCGCTTTTCCTGAAGCCACTCCCGAAGTCATACCGGAACGCTACTCCCTTCAGCACCGTGGATTCCGGAAGTTCCCCGACATACTCCGCTGTACGGACAGCACCAGTTGCAGGCTGTGTCGCTGCTCCGCTGCCGGGGACTACAGGCACTGCCGCCGGTTTCGCCTCAGCTTGTGCAGGAACCGCAACTGCGTCCGCGGCGGGCTTCACAGCAGCCCCGGACGTGGCTGCTGGCACGGCCTTTTTCTTTTTCAGGGATGATTGAAGTGACTTTTTCTTCGCCACAGCATCATCTGCCTGAGTCACAGTGCCGACAGCAGGCTTCACCGCAGCAGCCGGAGCTGCAGGAACGGCTACAGGACTCACAGCTGCCTTGGGCTGTGACACGGCGGCTGACTGTGATACCGCAATATTTTTCGCGGACTCTGCAGCCATGCTTCCGTCAGGATAACCCAGCCATGCAGTCAAGCATAGCATGAAAAAAGAGGTCCGTCCCGCCTGTTTCAGGCTTTTCGACACGCTGTCAATCTGACTGACTGACCCGGTGTCCTGCTGCTGCGCAGAAAACCCTGCAGCAGCTTCACTCTTGTATTGATAACCTCGTTTCATCATCATCAGCATTGGGGGTTGAAAAAAATCGGAAAATCATACCTTGAAATGCATTGGGCCGGCAACCAGCTTCAACCCGTCAGTCGTCCATGAATAGAGAGACCATTCATAGATTCCTGCAGGGAACCGTTCAAACGGCCGCCAGGCAATCTCCTCAAGCCAACGGCTCGCAAATTCCATCTTGTCGCGTTCGACAACCAGCAGGTAGGAATCTGCTTCCGGAACCTCGCCCCACTGGAAGAAGACATAGCCATCTTTCACATCGGCGAAGGCGCTGTGGGCAGCAGGCATGTCGTATGCCGATCTGTTGCTGCCCAGCGACAGGTCATTGGCAGGAACTTCCGACATGAACTTCGGATGCGTGTGGTCGCAGATATTGCGCTGACGGTCAAATACCAGGTCAGATACATAGGACAGGTAAGGATGTTGCCCTGTGTTCCAGAAGTACTGTATCGACTTGAACCCGGACTTCAGATAGCTGCCTGCATCCTTGAAGAACAGGTTGCCACTGTCGTAGAACCCTTCGTTGAATTTGAAGAGTGCATCGGCATTACTGTTTGTATCGATCGAAGAGGCCAGGACAATACTGCCCGTCAGGCTTTCCAGCGAAATACCCTCGTTGGCGGACAGGCCATTCAGTCCATCAATTGCTGAAACCGTTATGGTCCCTTCGTTGACGAGATGCATCGAACCGGAAACCGCCTCCCCTGCGACAAACTCAACCGACAATGAGAGCGGCTGGATGTTGCGGCGGCCCACATTGATCTCGGCATGGAAATAAGCGTTCTCGGACACGATATTCAGTTCATCCTGACCGGTTATCGATCCTGTTGACGAAGTGACCCGTACAGAACCCGAGTCGGCATGCAGAAGCCCGAGGATCACATCTTCATAAGAACGGTACTCGATGACGCCATCACCGTTGACAGTCTGCACTCCCTGGTCCATGGCAATGGAACCGCCGAGCGCTTCGACCAGCACCATGCTGCCGAACGTCATGATATCTGCACTCTGGGTCACAGCCGCAGCGGCAATAATGGTGATGTCGCCATGGTCCGTCCTGATATCGGCGTTGATGATGATACCGCTGCCGACACCGTTAGCATCAAGCTGGATATCGCCGGTTCCGTTCGCACTGATTGATTCGTCGAGCGTGATGCTTCCAGCGATCGTGACGAGTACGATATCACCATTGCTGCCTGTCAGAAGCCCTGACTGCGTAAGGTCGCTTACAAGGTCGGATCCTGCCGTCGCAGTGAATTCCGTAACGGTGAAATCG
>Ga0326726_10004512_pt1 | contig 12692 bp, 12 predicted proteins | sample MHFenrmetagenome_2_FD_207603 | JGI IMG/M metagenome (GOLD analysis project Ga0326726, IMG submission 207603) | Lab enriched peat soil microbial communities from Michigan Hollow, Ithaca, NY, United States - MHF15MN | ecosystem: Environmental > Terrestrial > Soil > Wetlands > Peat | place: USA...
GGAATTAACTGACGGCTAACGCCGAACAATTAAGCAAAAATTAACCTGGTTTAATCAATCATTAAGCTGGCCAATCAAACTGTTTGTAACCTGGCGTTCCGGAGGTCGCTCATGGAAGCCGATACTCAAACCGCCGCTGTTTCTGAATCCTATGTCGTCGAAATCGACGGACAAATTGGCTCGGTATATCGAATTTATATCGAGGCGTTGAAAGCGGGCATGGAGCTGAAGCAAAGATTTCCGGAGCGCCAAATCAAAGTACACGACGCGGACAATCGATGAGCTCCCGTAGCTCAATCGCTCGACGGAAGACCAAGCGAAGACGCCGTCGGGGGACCGATTTGCGAAAAATAAGGCGCTTGCAGTTCGCCTTCGTTGGAGCCGCATTCACAATTGCCGCGGCTTATCTGGTTATTACGGACAAGACGATGAGTGCCGCCTCACCCGAGGCAGCGGACGTCGAAGTCACTTCGGCGCTGCCGAGCAGCTTCGAGACCTCCGCGCTGCTTCGCGCGCATGAGCCATTGCTCTTACCCAAAGAGGAAACAAGCGACACCTTTGAAGAAGAGCAAGCTCGATGGGTAGCGGCCTTCGATGCTCTGGTTGAACAACATGCTCTTGTCGAACGACAAGCAAAAACGGAAAACTCAGCTCAGGATCATTCCTCTGATCTGATGCCTCCCAAACAAAACTTCTCACTTCTCGCTTATTACGTTTTTTCTGAAATTCCACCTGCCGAGAAGCCGGCTGATACTTTTCTAAAGACGATAAAGGCCCTTCCAGTTGGAACGCCTGTTGAGGAGATCAAACGCGCCTCTGATGCTTTCGGTCTGGATTTCAGCTTCATGAAAGCCGTGGCCAAAATTGAGTCCAACTTCAATCCGAAACAACGCACTGGATCGTATATTGGGCTATTCCAGCTCAGTAAATATGAGTTCAAACGATACGGTTCAGGAAACATTACCGATCCACGCGACAATTCTGTTGCCGGCGCTTACAAGTTTGCCACGGAGGCACTCCTTTTTGAGTACCAGACCGGTAGAAAAGCGACTTTCAGTGATCTGTATCTGATCCATCAGCAAGGATGGCAGGGCGCCGCAGAGCACGTCAGTCATCCGAAGCGTATTGCCTGGAAATCCATGTGCGCCACCGAAGAAGGCAAGGAAAAAGGTGAGCGCTGGTGCAAACGAGCGATCTGGGGCAATACACTTCCCGCTATCAAACAAGCTTGGAAATCAGTTGCCAAGCTAACCTCCAGCGCGTTTGTGGGCATGTGGCAACAACGCGTTGACACCGTGTATTCGCGCTATGCGGAAGCGACTACAAAGAATTGAGACATCGATAGCCTGCCCCGCACTACAGACAAGCCAATCAGTACAATTGCGCGCGCGAGTTCGGTGCGCTGACAATGTACGCTTTACCCCCATAAGCGGACATGTGCGGCGCACAAGCTCATGTCCGCTTTGTGCCAATAGCGGACATCGCACCTAACGCGCCATTACTTAGGGCAATCTGGGGCAAGTGCACATTGATGCGAGAAACGCTGACCTCTACATCCGAAAAGTCAGCTTCGGCAGTGTTATAGATGCCGACATTGTTCCAGACACTGAGCGCCAGACGACCGTTGCGGTCGAGAACCCGGCGCATTTCTCTCAGTTAGCCGACATCACACCCGACGGCTGGGACCGCGCTTCTCCATTAGCGCAGCCAGAGATGTTTTGGCCATGCCGTCTTGATCGAAATTCGACGGCGCAAGCCATCGTTCCATGATTTTGCGGACCTCTGGCCATTCGTCGTCAAGGATCGAGTACCAAGCCGTATCTCGATTTCTGCCCTTGAAGATCATGTGGTTGTAGAAAATTCCCTCAAAGCGGAAGCCAAGTCGGCGAGCTGCCGCACGGGAAGCGGCGTTTAGTGCATTACAGCGCCACTGCATGCGCCGATAACCGAGATCGTCCATCGCATAGCGCAGCATCAAGTATATCGACTCAGTGGCGCTTCGCGTACGCCGCAGGGTCAGACCAAACCAGATCGATCCAATTTCAATGACCCCTTGTTCCGGTTGAATATCAAGAAAACATATCTGTCCGCACGCTTTCTCTCCTGCCGCTAGTCGAATGGCATAGTAAACCCGATCTTGCCCCGCGGTCTGCTGACGCAGAACGTTCGCGAACTCCGCTTCGGATTTCCAAGGACCCCATGGCAGGTAGTCCCAGATTCGGAGCGCGGCCTTGCTTCCATGCGACGCCTCGAACAGATCACTTGCATGCCGCGCTGCATCGAGCGGCTCCAGCGTCACGTAACGACCGATGAGAGCGGTACGAGCTGGCAATAGCGCCGATGGCAGGTGTTCGACTTTGCCCCCCGACAGTGGTCGTGGATACGGATGCTCATAAGCTTCTCCGTCAGTGAAAAGTTTGTCAGCGCTGCCCATAAAACTCGTTCAGTTTTTGCAATGCGGAGCATTTTATACGAGATGGCGAATTTCCGCTTTGGGTCATTTGTGACTTTCTGACATGACTTATTGGGAAAAACTCGGACTCACGCGACAAAAATTTGGATATAAGTGACAGGGTCGCGGCGAATGTGGGCAGAAATGTCCGGTTTGAGCCGTGAGTTGCCACTCGCCAGCTACTGAGTGTCCGCTTTGGGTCATAAGCGGACATTTGCAGTGCAAAAGAGCATGTCCGCTTTACCCCCAAGAGCGGACATGTGCGGCGCAATACCCCATGTCTGCTTTGTGCCAAAAGCAGACATTCTTCGCGGGGAGCGGCATGGTGAAATGCCCCGCAAAACCTCAATCCGTTAGTCCCGCTTTTCGCAGGCCCTCGGTGTACCGAGCAAGATCCTCCGGCCGGCGAAGCGGAATTTGATTCTTCAGATTCGAAATATGGGGCGTAGGATTGAGTTGGCGCAATCGTGCTATTGCGTCCCGCGCTTCCTCGAGCCGCCCGGCGAGTGAATTGCTTGCCGCAGCGATGAGAAGTGCCGGGTGATATACGGGCCTTTCCCGTAGTCCGGGCGGCGATGTGGCCAAGGCCTTTTCCGCCCATGATGATGCATCGTCATAGCGGCCGGCGAAGAAATGAGCGAATGCGATCGCCATTTGCGCAACGAAGGTGAGTGGATCGAGGGGGCTCAGGCGCATAGCATGCGCCAAGTGCTCGATCGCAACTTCCGGCTCGCCGAGATAGATTCTCACCCAGCCGCTAAAATGCCACGCCTCGGCTAGGTTCGGATTGAGTTGGAGGGCTCGATCGATGAGGGCGGCGCCGACTTCGACGTCATGAACAACATATGCAAGTGCAAACCCTCCCCAAGCGAGCGCGACCGCGTCATCCCAGCCCAACTCCGCCGCACGGCGAGCCAGCCGTGCGGTTTCGGCGGTCTCTTGCGCGCGGTCTATTATCCAACGACTGCCTTTGCGCCGGACGTAACACCACGAAGCCATGCCGTAGGCTGAGGCGAAATCAGAGTCGAGTTCAATGGCTTTATTAAATAGCCGCAGCGCTTCGTCGTTGCTCTCTTTCGTCCACGAATGAAGACTCGCTATCCCTCGCAGAAAATAGTCGTAGGCATCGAGGCTCTCAGTCGGCTTGTGCTTCGCACGCTCCACCTCAGCTTGTTCCAACCTCGGGGCGATCGCTCCCACGACGCTTGCGGTCACTTGGTCTTGGAGCTCAAAGATATCCTCCAGCGATCCGTCGAAGCGGTCTGCCCACAGATGCGCTCCAGTTGACGCATCGATGAGCTGTGCCGTGATACGCACCCGGTCCGCGGACTTGCGCACCCCGCCTTCAAGCACGTAGCGCACCCCCATTTCGCGTCCGACTTGCTTCACGTCTACCGCCCGGCCCTTGTATGTGAAACTCGAATTGCGTGCGATTACGAACAACCAGCGTGTGCGCGATAAGGCTGTAGTGATTTCTTCCACCATGCCATCGGCGAAGTATTCCTGCTCAGGGTCGCCGCTCATGTTATTGAAGGGCAGGATGGCGATCGATGGTTTATGGGGGTGCTGCGCAGGCGCTGCCTTGGTGGCGCCTTTGAGCCGCACTCGGTAGACCCGCACCGGCCGCACAATGTTCTTGAGCTGCTGCTCGCCTATGTCCTCGAAGGCGATTTCGAGACCCCCATGGACATCCTCTTGCACCCGGCCAGAAACGCAAATCCCACCAGGTTCGGCCAGAGTTTCCAATCGTGCCGCCACGTTCACGCCGTCGCCCCATATGTCAGTGCCGTCGATGATGATGTCACCGGCGTTGATGCCCATACGGAACTCGATCCGCTTCTCCTGGGGCAGGCCGGCATTACGCTCGCCCATCGCGCGTTGGACCTCGACGGCCCAGCGCACCGCCGCTATCACGCTGGCAAATTCTACCAGCAGCCCATCGCCGATGATCCGCACGATCCGGCCGCGGTGTTCCGCTATTTTGGGATCGATGATTTCGTGTCGATACACTTTGAGCGCCGCGTGAGTACCCTCCTCATCAGCACCCATCAGCCGGCTGTAGCCGGCAACATCGGCCGCGAGGATGGCGGCCAAACGCCGTTCGACGTGCGGCTTGGCCATAGAGTCGTCCCTGATTTTGAACCGAGTTTATGGTCAGGGGGACTGCGTGTCTATCGAGCAACAATGGCCGTTTGGGTCAAAAGCAGACATTGCAACAAGTGGGCGGAATGTCCACTTTACCCCCAATAGCGGACATCCCTCGGTCGAATTGTGATGTCTGTTTTGTGCCAATAGCGGACATAGCCACTCACTCAATCACCTCGTCTGCGCGGGCGAGCAGCCTTGGCGGCACCTCTAACCCGATTGCTTTCGCCGTCTTTAAGTTAATCGCCAATTCAAACTTTGTCGGCTGCTGGACCGGGAGGTCTGCCGGTTTCGCGCCTTTTAAAATTCGATCAACATAAGCCGGCGAGCGCCGATACATATCCACTCTATCGATTCCGTATCCGACCAGCGCGCCGTCGGCTACAAACTCACGCCATGAGAAGACCGCGGGGATTGAATACCGCGCGGCCAGCGCGATGATGGGCTTACGATAGGTCGAGGTATAACTGTCGGAGGGACAGATCAGTCCTTGATTTGGCTCACGCGCAAACGCGGTGATAACGCTTTCAATCTCAGTCAAGTCGTGAACCGGAGCTGCGACCGCCTCGACATGGAGAGCGGCAGCGGCCGCCTCTATTGAACGCACGAATAGCGGAAAATATGGCGCCGTCTTCGGATTGAAGACGATGGCAACGCGCTGAATGGGCGGAGCAATCTCCTTAAGCAACTCGACCCATTTCCCGCCCATCGAAAATTCGAAGGCGGTGAACCCGGTGATATGCCCACCGGGCTTGTCGAGGCTGGCGACAAAGCCTTGGCCAACCGGATCAGACACCGAAACGAATACAATCGGTATGCTGCCGGTCGCCTTCAGGAAAGCAGCCAACACTTCCGAGGCACTGGCCAGAATAATGTCCGGTTTGAGTGCAATGAGCTCGGTGACAGAGACCGGAATGCTGCGCGGATCGTCTGTGGCCCATCGATAGTCGAGATATGAATGTTGCGGCCCTCGACCCACCCCAACTCAGCGAGCCCTTGCCGAAAAGCCGCAATACAGCGCTTTGACCAGCCGTCGTCCTCGGGCAAATTCATGAATAGTGCGACGCGCCGTATAGCCACTGGCTGCTCGGCATGCGCCGCGAACGGCCAAGCCACCGCACCGCTCATTAACGTGAGGAACTCGCGTCGTCGCATTGCCGCCCCGAGGTTCCAGACGGGCAATCGTACAGCGTCAAACAAGTGGACTGAAGGGCCCGGATGTTAGGCCACCCGATGTCCGCTTTGGGTCATAAGCAGACATGTGCACTGCACTCGCCTATGTCCGCTTTACTCCCAATAGCTACCGAAAAAGCGGACCTTCGGCGATTTATGTCTCGGCAAAGTCTTAGTCACTCGTGATGAAATACGATTTTCCTTATGAGTGACAGGCGAGCCGAGAACTACAGTTTCGCCATTAAACTGGGATCTAACAACGTTTCCATTTCGCCGCCGCCGTGCGGACCAAGACGAATGGTCGCCGGCACCGCAAACCCAAGACGCAAATCATCTGGCCGGATGGAAAGCGTCGCCGGTCATTTCAGATCGTCTGGCCGCGCAAACGAAAAAACCGCGGTTAGGCACTCATGCGCGCACGTCGGCCCAACCAAGAGCTGTCGCGAGCTCAGACAGATGCGAGCTCCTGCTCTGTCGCTATCGCGCCACGCCTCTTGTCGCGCGCGCAGGCAGCTGCGTATTGTGGCCTATCATACTCCGCGTTTTCCAACTGGGTGAAGTCCGGCCGCTTGCCGAAGCCAATTAGTGGTACCGCTCGTTGGGATCTCAACGCAATCAATGCCGCGCTCGATCAGGCAAGTGGTATCATTGTTGAGTCAAGTCTTTCGGCCTTCGATGCATGGAAGAGACAAAAACATGCGCGTTCATCTTAAAGGTGTCCATCATGTCCGCAGGCGGCTCGCGACCGGCGAGATACGGGACCATTATTATGCTTGGCGAGGCGGCCCTTCAATAAAGGCCAAACCCGGTACCGCTGACTTCATTCGGGAATATCATGATGCCTACACTGCGCTGCGCAAGCCAAAAGCGGGCACGCTCATGGGCATTATTGCCGCGTACAAGGCTTCCGCTGAATTCAAGAACCTCGCCCCTTCGAGCGTGCGTTCGTATCTCGCTTACATCAAGCTCGTCGAAAACGAGTTCGGCGACATGCCCCTCGTCGCCCTCGAGGACCGGCGGGTCCGCGGCGAATTCAAGGCCTGGCGCGATCGGTTCGCCAACACGCCCCGCAAGGCAGACTATGCCTGGACCGTCCTCGCCCGCATTCTGTCGTTCGGCAAGGATCGCGGCTTGATCGCGAATAACCCGTGCGTCGGCGGCGGCCGCCTGTATCGGGCAGATAGGACCGACCGCATATGGACCGATCAGGACCTGGCCGCGTTTCTGTCGATTGCACCGCCCGAACTCACCCTCGCGTTGGTGATCGCGTTGTGGACCGGCCAGCGCCAGGGCGACCTACTAGCCCTGCCATGGTCAGCCTATGATGGCTCACGTGTTCGTTTGCAGCAGTCGAAGACAGGCCGGCGCGTAGTCGTGCCCGCCGGCCAGCCGTTGCGGCTCCTTCTCGATCGCACGCCGCGGCGTGGGCCGTTGATTTTGACCAACATTCACGGCCGGCCGTGGACGTCCGACGGGTTCAGGTCGTCGTGGGCCAAAGCGTGCGCCAAGGCGAGGATCGAAGGGCTGACGTTTCACGACCTGCGCGGCTCGGCAGTCGTGCGGCTGGCGTTGGCCGACGCGACGGTGCCGCAGATCGCGACCTTCACCGGCCACAGCTTGGCCGACGTCGAAGCCATTCTCGACGCGCACTATCTCGGCCGCGACGTAAAGCTCGCTGAGATCGCGATCATGAAGCTCGAAACGCGAACAAAACTGTAAACTGAGGTGTAAACCGTGCTGGCTTCGTTCGCGCGCTATCTAATTTAAGTGATTGATATGATTGGTGGGCGCACAAGGACTCGAACCTTGGACCCGCTGATTAAGAGTCAGCTGCTCTACCAACTGAGCTATGCGCCCGGATTGCTGTAGCGGAGGCCCCGCCAAGCGCGCGTGGCTTAGCAAAGGCGGCCGCTAGTGTCCAGCGGCGCAGGTCGCGGCAGAAAAAGGAAAAAGCCGCCGGCAACAACCGGCGGCTTTTTTGAACAGCGGCGCGTCGGGGAGACCGCGTTGGGCGCTGTTCGCTACTCTTGCCGATTTTACTGCGGTTGCGCGTCGCCGCCGTCGAACCCGCGCGGCCCGCGATGCTGCCGGCCACCGAAGCCATGATGACCGCGGAAGCCACCGCCTTGCCGTTCGCCAAAGCGCGCAAGCATGACGAAGCGATGCTTCTGACTGTCATCCAGGCTCTTGTAGAGCGGCGCAGCCGCGTCGGCGAGTTTCTTGAGCGCAGCAGCACGCTGGCCCATGACCTCTGCACGCAAACTTAGCCGTTCAATCGGATCCTTCGGACGGTCGGTACTGGCGCGCGCGGCAAGTCGCTCCGATCGCTGCTTGGCGAGATCGCGCAACGCGCTCTCCACTGCCGGCCAGTTCTTTTCCTGTTCTGCGGTGAGTTTCAGCCCGGCATGGAGCGCGGCGATCCGCGCCTCACCGAACGCCGTGATGTCCTCGGCGGTTGGCCGCCAGCGCTGCATGCGCTCGAATGCGCCCGAACCCTGCTGAGCGTAGGCAAGTGTACCACCGGCGATCGCGAGCGCTGTCGTGCCGGCGAGAACAGTTTTCCACATGGCCACCTCCAATGGCATTTCCTGATGCCATCAAATAGAGGAGCCCAGCCTTGCCTTATCAAGTTAAAGTTTGGACAGAGATTACAGCGCTGCAATGTTCATTGACGTTTGTTCATCAGCGATTTTTACATCATGCCGAGAACGCGCGGCAAGAACAGCGTGAGTTCCGGCCAATAGGTTACGATGATCAGGAATATGAACATCGTGCCCAGCCAAGGCAGCACCGCCATGGTGAGATCGGTTATGCCCAGCCGGGCAATGGTGGAGGCGACATAAAGGTTGAGACCGACCGGCGGATGGCACAGCCCCACCTCCATGTTGACGTCGATGACGATGCCGAAGTGCACCGGATCGATACCGAGCCGTTTCGCCGCCGGGAACAGCATCGGGGCCATGATGAGGATGATCGAGGACGGCTCCATGAAGTTGCCGGCGATCAGCAGAATCACGTTGACCAGCAACAGGAAGCCGATCACGCCGAAATTTGAAGCCAGGATCCAGTCGGCAATCGCCTGCGGGATGTTTTCATTGGCCAGCACGAAAGAGAACAGCACGGCATTGGTGATGATGTAGAGCAGCATCGCGCTCATATTGGCGGCTTGCAGCACTACGCGCGGAGCATCCTTAATCTTTAGAGCCTTGTATACATAGACGGACACGAAGAACGAGTAGACGGCGGCCATCGCGGCGGCTTCCGTGGCGGTAAACACACCGCTGTAGATGCCGCCAATGATAATGACGACAAGCATCAGCCCCCAGACGCTTTCGCGAAATGCGCGCACGGCCTGGAGCCAAGTGCCCTTTTTCATCCGCGGGTAATTGTTGCGTTTCGCTATGAACCAGGTGGTCGTGCAGAGCATGATGGTCAGCAGTGTCCCTGGCAGGAGCCCCGCGACGAACAGAGCGCCAATCGAGGTATTGGTGGAGATAGCGTAGATCACCTTTGGGATCGACGGCAGCATCAAGATGCCGAGCGAGCCCGCGACGACGATAACGCCGGCGCCGAAGCGCATCGGATAGCCGTGCCTGACCATTTCAGGCAGAATGATCGACCCGATGGCCACCACGGTAGCAACGCTCGATCCGCAAACCAGTGCGAACATCGCGCAGGCCACGATTGCCGCCAGCGCCAAGCCGCCGTGCCAGTGACCGATCAGAGCGGTCGCGAAGTCGATCATTCGTTTTGCCACGCCGCCGTGAGTGAGAAAACCACCGGCAAGGATGAAAAACGGAATGGCCATGATATCGAATCGCTCGATGCCGGTGAAAAGCTTCAGCGCAACAGCATCCAGCGGCACTTCGGTCAGCGTGAATACGAAGATCAGCACGGTGAGGCCGAGCGCTATCGATATCGGCATGCCGGTCAGCATGAGACTCACGAGCAACAGGAAGATCAACGCGATACGAGGCCCCGCAGAGAGCGACACCAGGCCGAATTTGGCCGCCAGGCATATCGCGACGAGAAGGAGTGGGATGCCGATGAAGAAATAGGCCGCCGTAACGGACGGGGCCGGCTTCGGAGCGAGTTGGGCGACCGTCATGGCTCCCCCCTCCTAGCGCGTAGCAGTCGCAGGGGCTGCAGAAGCCTCCGGCGCGCCTGGGATTTCGGGGATAACGACACCTTCAATTTTCGCGGCGTCATGGTGCGGCAGCTCGCCGGTCCGATAGAACGCCCACGCGACCTGCAGGAAACGGAAACACATCAGGCCACTGCCGCAGGGGATGGCAAGGTAGATATATGCCATCGGCCACTCCAAATCTGGAGACACCTGATCGGTACCGGCCAATTTCCACACAAAGCGGGCGCCGAATCCGGCGATAGTCGCGGTAAAAAAAGCACCGCATAGCAAACCGAATAGGATGACCCGGTTGGCGGATTCCTTGTTGAGTTGCGCCAGGGCCACGTCAACGCCGACATGAACGCCGGTTCGCACACCATAGGCGGCGCCGAATTTGGCCATCCAGACGAACATCAGGATGCAAAGTTCCTGGGCCCAGGTCAGATCGATGTCGATCACGTAGGGGTAAAGAAACGGGATGCCAACCGCATAACGTTGGATCACCGCAACGAAGATCAGCAGTGTCGCGGCTATCATCAAACTGGTAATTAGAATTTCTTCGAGCCGATCGAGAATGCGTAAGAACATTGCTTACCCCCCTCATGCCCTTTACGCACCGACTGGATAACAACCAGCCGCCCCTCAGGCGCGCGGCGCTCCACTTGCGGATCGAATTTTTTACGTCTTTGCCGCCTGCCGCAGCTAACTTCTGGTGGCCGAAGGCCCACCAGTCGCCGCGACGACGTCGCGGCGACTGACGCGCTGTCCTTTTAGTTTGTAGCGCCCGTTGTTTCCTTAATGAATTCGTCGATCGTAGCTTTACCGACTCGTTTCGCCATGTCGTCGTAGATCGGCGCCATCGCCTTGCGCATCGCGGCATTCTCGGCTTCGGTCGCAACAAAGATTGTGCTCCGGCCCGACTTCTTGATCAGGTCCATCGCCTCGGTATTTTCTTTTTCGGCGATATCGTTGCCGTACTCCGTGGCCTCGTGCATGGCCTTCTCAAGCTGGCCGCGGATGTCGGCGGGCAAATCTTCCCAGAATTTCTTGTTCACCACCACGATGTAGCCGATGTAGCCGTGATTGGTCACGGTGATGTATTTCTGCACCTCGAACATCTTCTGGGTGTAGATGTTCGACCAGGTATTTTCCTGCCCGTCGACAACGCCGGTCTGCAGCGCCTGATAGACTTCCGAGAAGGCCATCGACTGCGGAATAGAACCGAGCGCGCGGAACTGCGCTTCCAGCACCTTCGACGATTGGATGCGGAACTTCAGTCCTTTGTAATCCGCCGGCACGTGCAATGGCTTGTTGGCGCTCATCTGCTTGAAGCCATTGTCCCAGTAGGCAAGACCGACCATACCCTTGGAATCGAGCAGCCCCAGCAACCGCTTGCCGAGCGGGCCGTTAGTGACTTTGCGCAGAGCGGCTTTATTCGGGAGGATATAAGGGAGATCGAACACCTCGAACTCCTTGACCCCGATCGGGCCGAATTTGGAGTTTGACGGCGCCAACATCTGCACGGCGCCAAGCTGCAGCGCCTCGAGCTCTTCCTTGTCCTTATAGAGTGACGAGTTGTGGTAGACTTCGATCTTCACCTTGCCGTTGGTGTATTTCTCGCCAAGTTCTTTGAATTTCTCCGCAGCCTTGCCTTTAGGCGTATCGGGCGCCACGACGTGACTGAATTTGATTACGATCGGCGCCTGCGCCGTTGCGGCGACAGGAGCTCCGAGAATGGCGGCCGCAGCCGCCGCAAAAAGCAACTTGCGCATAGACGTATTCCTCCAGCTAATCGCTCGAAATCGGCTTTTACCTTGTTTTTCTGCCGATTAGGGTGGCACTAAACAGGTTTCCCGGCAAGTAGACTGTGGGCAACAATAGTTGCTCCAAGTACTACGCAGGGAAACGTTCGTGCCCTAAGCGTTAAGTGGGGAACCGGGTGCGGCGATGCGCCGCCGTTTACTTGAGAGCGGCTACGACCGGCCCTAGGCCCATCTCTTGGGCCAAGCCGTGCGCAGCGCGCATCTGCTCGGCATCGAGCATGGCGATCAATGGCCGCGCGGCAACCGCGAGCCGTCGTACGGCACCGCTGTTAAGCACGACCGACACGACTCGATGGCTGACCCGGTGCACGAGACCAGTTGACTCAACCGGGGCTTGCTGGCGCGCAAGATCGCGCAATGCCGTCTCGACCGGAGCCCAATAAGGCTCCTGCGCTGGTGTGAGTTTGAGTACGCTCTTGATACGCGCAATATTGATTGCAGCCGTCGTCTGCGCTTGATCTCCGTGCGCACCCAATTCTGTCGCGCGCGCCGGGGCGCTAACCGACAACAGACCGAGTGTCGCGAGCGCGAACACGCCCGCGCATAAAATCGTTTTCATTCCGAAAGTCCCCGCGTTGACTTGGTTATGAGGAGGCCAGTAGCCGGGAATTTGGCCCCCAAAGCGTACGAAATGCGGACAAAATGTGATTTATTGGGTTTCAGGCCTCGATTCATAGCAGAAATGACAATGCCGCGCCCGTTTCGAGTGCGGCATCGTGTCTTTAATCTTAATGAGAAGGCCTTTAGCCAACATCTGTCGAATGAATTCGCCGCTCGACCGATGCGGTTTTGTTGCGCTTACTGATTAACTTATTGAGGGCGCCGAGATAGGCCTTGGCCGATGCTACCAAGGTGTCGGGATCAGCGCCCTTGGCGGTGAAAGAGCGCCCACTCTCCGAAAGTCTAACTGACACTTCCGCCTGGGCATCCGTGCCGCCCGTCACGGCGTGTACCTGATAGAGCTCAAGCGTCG
>Ga0326726_10004513_pt1 | contig 12692 bp, 10 predicted proteins | sample MHFenrmetagenome_2_FD_207603 | JGI IMG/M metagenome (GOLD analysis project Ga0326726, IMG submission 207603) | Lab enriched peat soil microbial communities from Michigan Hollow, Ithaca, NY, United States - MHF15MN | ecosystem: Environmental > Terrestrial > Soil > Wetlands > Peat | place: USA...
CGGACGAGAAGCCTGAGAAATAATCCAGCCGCAGCATTTGCGATGGAGCACCGGGGGCGTATGCCCCCGGTGTCGTTTTGGGCGGCGGAAACACCACCCGGCTTGCCTGATCACGTCATTTGCGGATCAGACCGTCCAACTCCATTATTGGTCAGACGCACCAAACAAGAGGGCGACGCCACTCGTGGACACCAAGAAGATCAGATTCGTATCAAACAGACCTTGGCTCACCGAGAACAGCGCCTCCAGACCAGGGCCGATCATCAAGACGCTCCCCGATTGGTACCGCAACGCGGATTGGTTCGTGCCGGACCCGGCCACCGGGAAACCCGCAGAGGCGCCGGACGGCAGCGGCAAGATGCCGACGTGGAAAGCCTGCCCGGCCGTCCTCGACGTCATGGGCACCGGATACACGTACAAGACGCCGTGTGATATCGAATTCACGGAGGATGCAGCCGGCAACATTCACGCAAAAGTGCTGGACGAGCAGCATCGAATTTTTCTCGTCGACCGTGAGCCCATGCCTCAGTTTCCTCACCCGAGGGCGTATCACGCGAAGCATTTCGCCTGGTGGGCCGACTGGGCCGTCGAACTGCCCGAAGGCTATAGCGCTCTCTACACGCACCCGCTCAATCGCTTCGAGCTCCCGTTCCTGACGACGAGCGGGATCGTCGACAACGACAAGGTGCACTTGCCGGGCACGATGCCGTTCTTCGTTCTGAAGGGCGTTCGCGGAGTTCTTCCCGCCGGCACGCCTTACGCACAGATCATCCCGTTCAAGCGGGAACACTGGGAGTCAGAGGTTCACGTCTCCTCGGATACCGAGGCAATGATCGCGAAGAACAAGGCGAACAGCGCGCAGTATCGCAAGCCGGACGGCGGCGTCTACCAACGAGAAGTCTGGGAACGAAGAAAGTATCAGTAGATACTGATCCGAGAAACGCTCAGCGCGCCTGCCGGTCGTGATCGCGCCGCCGGGTTGCAGGGCACGCGGCGGCGATGGCGGTCACTCGAGGTGCGTCGTGGCCATTTGCGCTTCGAGGCGCGCTTTGAGGGCCTGATATCGCGGATGGTCCGCGAGCGGAATCGTGAAGATCGGATCGCGCGCGATCTCGGCCGGCGCGAGGCCGCCGGCACTGGTCGCCAGCCGCTCGAGGAGATTCACGGCTTCGTCCTGCTCGCCCGCCCAAGCGAACACTCGCGCGGCGACAATCGCGCTCCCTGACCAAATTTGCTCGAGGCCGGGCGGGACCATCGCCAGCTGTTCTTTCGCCGCCGCGACGGCCTTGGCCTCGTTGCCGGCAAACAGATGACCCTCCGCCTCCAGCAGCAGCACAGGTACGCGCAGCGCCCCGCTCGACGATTGCTTCGATGCGAAATCGAGCACCGCGGCGCCCTCCGTCTTTGCGGCGACTGCCGCGCCGAGCAACAAGGCCGCCCAGCCACGAAACCCGGCCAATGGCTCGGGGACCACAAACTGCATGGGTACGTCGGACGGGCGCACGGCTTCGAGCGGCGATGCCGCGAGGAAATCCTGGAGCTTCTGGTAGGAATGCTCGAAACGCAGTGCATCGAATTCGCGCCAGAGCCGAAGCCCCGGCTCGAGCGCCGGTCCATACCGATCCAGCGCCGCGCGGAGCGCATCCGTGCGGCCCGTGTAATTGAAAATGACCCTCGCTCGCGCGATCGGCGTCAGAGGCATTTTGAACCGCTCGATCGTGATGTCCAGAATTCGGAGGGCCTCGTTGGGTTTGCGCGTGACCTGCAGCAACCGCTGATAGTTGCCGAGCACGTTCAAGTTGCCGGGGTCGAGAGAGAGCAGGCGCTCCAGGATTCTCTGGGACTCGTCGTAGCGACCCAGCACGGAAAAGACATAGGCCTCTGCGATGAAGAGGCTGCCGTCGGTCATCCCGGCCGTCTCGGCCGCCTGGAACGCGGCGGCCGCTTGCGGCCCCGAAGCGGACAAGCTGGACAAGTTGAGCAGAGCCTCCGCGCCGAGGACGTTCGGATCGTCGCCGAGCAAACGCCGCGCGGTGGCCAAATCTTCACGCGCTCGCGACAGCCGTTCGTTGCGGGAATCGACGACGCTGTAAGCCACGGTATTCCTGATGGCTCGTTCCAAATAGGCCGCCCCGAAATCCGGATCCTTGGCGATCGCTTGCGTCAGCAAACGGTCCATGGCTTCGTAGTCCGCAACGGTGGACTCGGCGCTGACGAGCTGCCAACCGAGGCGAGCCTTGAGATAGAGATCGTAGGCTTCGGGGTTCCGTGTCGGCGGTCCGGGTCGCGACGGCCGCGCGTCGAATTGCACGGCGAGCCGGGAGGTGACCGTGCCCGCAACCTCGGTCTGCAGCGTGAGCGCGTTGGTCAGCGTCCGATCATAGGACTCCGACCACAGATGACCTTGCGTACTGCCATCAATGAGCTGCAGCGTCAGCCGCATGCTGTCGCCATCGCGCCGCACGGAGCCTTCCAGGACATGCGTGGCTCCGAGCTCTCTGGCGACCTCGGCAACCGACTTCGGCGACGTGCGGTAGAGCATCATCGTCGAACGTGCGATCACCTCGAGCCCCGGCGCTCGATTGGCGAGTGTGGAGATGATCTCCTCTTGCATGCCGTCGGTGAAGAACGCATTGGCGGGATCGGGGCTGAGATTCTCGAACGGCAAAATGGCGATGCGCGGCTTGCCCGTGGCCGGCACTACACCTGCTTCGGCCGCTCGCCCCGCCTCGCGAGGTCGTTCGGCTTGTTCGCCCGCACTCTGAGGCCGGACTAGCACGAGGAACCCACCCGCACCGATCAGCAGCAGCAGCGCGATGATCGTCGCCTCGCCGGCGCTGAAGCGCTTCAGGCCCTTGTGGCCGTGGTACCAGGCGAGCGTGAGCGCGAGCGGCAAACCGAGCACGAGCAAGACCATGACCACGCGCCCGACCGCATGCGGCCATTCGAAGGCCGTCGCCATGAGTTCCTGGCCGTGCGCGATCGCGAGCGCCGCGCCGACATAGGCCAGCGCCCACTGGATCAGCTTGTGATCCTTGCTGCGTCGCCAGAGGGTTTCGGCCGTCTCGATCGCCACATGCGCGCCCGCTGCGCCGGCCACATCGGGGGCCGGCGTCGAAACGTCGGAATTGGGATCGTCGTCCGATTCAGCCATTGGGCTAGGGTAGCAAACCCTTCGCGTGCAGCGCGACGACACCGCGCAGGCTCTCGAGACCCTGCGGCATTGGCCCACCGGTAGCCCAATCGAGTAACTGGACGGTGTGCACGACGGGCACGTCGGTGCCGGCCGCGAGCTGCGTGATGCAGCCGACGTTGCCTGTCGCGACCACGGCGGCGTGCGTGCGCGCGATGTTCGCGAGCTTGCGCTCGCGCAGGCGCGCCGCGATCTCGGGTTGTAGCACGTTGTACGTGCCCGCTGAGCCGCAGCACAAATGGCCTTCGGCGATCTCGCGGACGTCGAAACCTGCGGCCGCGAGTAATTGGCGCGGCTCAGCATCGACCTTCTGGCCGTGCTGCATCGAGCACGCGGAGTGATACGCGACCGCGAGCTGCGGCACGCCGGCCGCACGTGGCGGTAAACCGATCGTGACCAATGCCTCCGTGATGTCGCGCGTTTTGGCGCTCACGGCCGCCGCCTTGGCCGCGAGCTTCGGATCGTTGCGAAAAATGTAGCCGAAATCCTTCGCGTGCGTCCCACAGCCCGAAGCGTTCGCGACGATGGCGTCTAGCCCCCGGCCCGCAAGCTCCGCGTGCAGCCGCTCGACGATGCCCGCGGCCAGCGCATGCGCGCGCGGCTCCTGTCCCAGGTGGTGCACGAGCGCACCGCAACACCCGCCGACCACGACGACTTCGACGCCCGCGCGCTCGAGCAGCCGGATCGTCGCGGCGTTGATCTCGGGCGCGACGACGGTCTGCACGCATCCCTCGAGCAACGCCACGCGCGCGCGTTTAGGAACATGACTCGAGCGCGACGCGGATCCGGACGCTTCAGCCGGCCGCCGGCGCCGCGCGAGATCGAGCATGGCGCGCAGCGAGCGCGGCAACAGCGGCGCGATTGGCCGCGCTAGCGCCGCCAGCGCGAGCGCCGCTCGCACGCGATTGGGATACGGCAGCACGAACGCCAACGCCGCGCGCAGCCAACGCTCGAGCAGCGGCCGCGTGTACGTGCGCTCGATGTGCACGCGCGCGTGATCGATCAAATGCTGGTAGTGCACGCCCGACGGGCACGTCGTCATGCATGCAAGGCAGCTCAGGCAGCGGTCGACGTGACGCACGACCTCGGCCGTGGCCGGCCGGTCGTGCTCGAGCATTTCCTTGATCAGGTAGATCCGGCCGCGCGGACTGTCGAGCTCGTCGCCGAGCAATACGTACGTCGGGCACGTCGCCGTGCAGAAACCGCAGTGCACGCACTTGCGCAGGATCTGCTCGCTGGCGGCGACTTCCGGATCGGCGAGCTGGCGTTCGGCGAAGCGCGTCTGCACGTGTCTCCCCTAGCCCATGCGGCCCGGATTCAGAACGCCGCGTGGATCGAACGCGGCCTTGAGCCTCGCCCCAGCGGCCGCGGCGACGCGCGGCTGCGGCTGGAACACCGGGCTCGCGGCCCGGTCGGCGACCGGAGCCTTGATTAGCGTGGCGTGGCCGGCGCCGAAAGCGGCGCGCACGCGGGTCGCATCGACTGCGTCGAACGCGGCCCAGATCAACCCGCCGCCCCAGTCGAGCAGATAACGATGCGGCCGCAGTCGCTCGAGCACGGCCGGCGCATCCGACGGCGGCACCGAGATGCGCCACACGACCGGGCTCGCCGCGAGCGCGACGCTGCTCGCGTGAGCGTGCCACAGCTGCCGCGACGCCGCGCCGTCGACGATTTCGACGGGCGTCGCGCGCAGCTCCGCGCACAACGCATCCGTGCGCGCCGCCACCGACGCCGCAAACCCCTCGATCCGCAACAGGCTGCCGCGCACCGGGTCGAAGCCCGCGGCCGAAACGTCGTGCGGCGACCCGAGCGCCGCGGTCAGCGTTGCAACGCTCGCCGCGGCCGTCGCGCTCGCCACCACGAGCGTGCGATCGAGCTCCGCGGCCGGTGTCACGCGCAACGTCACATCGGTCAGCACCGCCAGCGTTCCCCACGAGCCCGCGAGCAACTTCGGCAGATCGTAGCCCGTCACGTTCTTCACGACTTTGCCGCCGGCCTTGAACTGTTCGCCGCGCCCGGAGACGGCGTTGAAGCCGAGGAAGTGATCGCGCGCGGCGCCCGCCGCTACTCGGCGCGAACCCGCGAGGTTCGCGGCCAGCACGCCGCCGATCGTCTGCTCACCGTGCACACCGAGTAGCGTGCCGAAGTCCGGCGGCTCGAACGCGAACCGCTGCGCATGCGTGGCGAGCGCGGCATCGAGCGTCGCGAGCGGCGTCGCGGAGCGTGCCGTCAACACGAGCTCCGCCGGCTCGTACGTCACGATGCCGGCCAACTCGCCGAGATCGAGTAGATCCGCCTCGACCGGCCGGCCGATCACGCGCTTCGAGCCGCCGCCGACGGGCTCGAGTGGGCGCTGCGCGCGTGTAACGAGCTCGGCAACGTCCGCCGCATCGCGCGGCCGCAGCACGGCCCTTTCGAAGTCTTGCGGCATCGGGTCAGAACCGCGGCAGATGCGCGAAGCGCTCGGCGCCGGAATGCACGTGCTCGCGCCCCTGCTCGGCGCACCGCCGCAACGTCGGGAACACCTTGCCCGGGTTGAAGCGGACCGCAGGATCGAACGCGTGCTTCACGCGGTGCTGCACCTCGAGATCTACGGCCACGAATTGGTACGTCATCAGGTCGCGCTTCTCGATGCCGACGCCATGCTCGCCCGTCAACACGCCGCCGACGTCGACACAGAGCTTCAAGATGTCGGCGCCGAACGCCTCGGCCTTGTCGGTCTCGCCCGGCACGTTCGCGTCGTACAGAATCAACGGGTGCAGATTACCGTCTCCGGCATGAAACACGTTCGCGACGCGCAACCCGTAGCGCGCCTGCATGGAATCGATCTCGCGCAGCACGCGAGGCAGCTCGCGGCGCGGAATCGTGCCGTCCATGCAGTAGTAGTCCGGGCTCAGACGTCCGACGGCCGGGAACGCCGCCTTGCGCCCGGCCCAGAACGCGAGCCGTTCGCGCTCGCTGGTCGATACGCGAGTGCCCGCTGCCGCGTTTTGCGCTGCGATCGCGCTCACGCGCTCGATCAGGTAGTCGACTTCCACGGCCGGACCGTCGAACTCGACGATCAGCAGCGCCTCGACGTCGAGCGGATAACCCACGTTCACGAACGCTTCGGCCGCCGCGATCGCGGGCCGGTCCATCATCTCCATGCCGGCCGGAATGATGCCGTTGCCGATGATCGCGGCCACGCAGGCGCCCGCGGATTCGATGCTCTGGAAACCGATCAACAGCGCGCGCGCCGTCTGCGGCCGGCGCAGGATGCGCACCGTCACCTCGGTCACGATGCCGATGAGGCCCTCGGAGCCCACGGTCAAGCCCAGGAGATCGTAGTGACCCGCGTCGAGGTGTTTGCCGCCGAAACGCACGATCTCGCCCTGCGGAGTCACGAGCTCGACGCCGAGCACGTTGTTCGTCGTGAGCCCGTACTTCAGGCAGTGCACGCCGCCGGAGTTCTCTGCGACGTTGCCGCCGATCGTGCACGCGATCTGGCTCGACGGATCGGGCGCGTAGTAGAAACCTTCGCCCGCCACGGCGTGACTGATCGCGAGGTTCGTGACGCCGCATTGCGCGACGACACACCGGTTCGCGTAGTCGACGTCGAGGATCTTGTTGAACTTGCCGAGCGCGACGACGATCGCGTCTGCGGCCGGGATCGCGCCGCCCGACAGCGACGTGCCCGCACCCCGGGGCACGACGTTGACGCCCTCGCGGTCGGCGAACGCGAGGATCGCGGCCACCTCGGCCGTCGTCTCGGGCAGCACCACGGCCAGCGGCCGCTGCCGGTAGGCCGTCAGCGCATCGGTCTCGTAGGCCGCGAGCCGCAGGTCGTCCTCGATGACGTTGCCGGGCGCTACGAGCGCACGCAGCGCGCGGACGATGCTCGCGCGGCGCTCCACGATGGCCGCATCCGGAGTCGGCAGGCAGATCATGGCCGCGATTAGACACCAAAACCCGCAGCGGTGGCAGCCGCGCCGCGCCCACGGCATAGTCCGGTGCCCATGACCACCGACCCCATGTCCGGCCAGCTGCAGCAGCGAGTCCGCGAGCGCCTCGACGAATGGGTCGCGGCCGGCGCAAGCCCGGGGCTCCAGCACACGACGGTGCATCGCTCCGGCGAGTGCATCACGCACGCCGTCGGCTTCGCGGACGTCGGCGCGCGCACGGCGCTGACCGCGACGACGAGGCTCATGGCGTACTCGATGAGCAAGACGGTCACGGCCGCGGCCGTGCTGAAGCTCGCCGCGGCGGGCCGGCTCGGCCTCGACGACCCGGCCGAGCGCTACGTCGACGTCCCGTACGGCCCGGCCGTGACCGTGCGTCGCCTGCTCTGCCACACGGCCGGCCTCCGCAACCCGATCCCGTTGCGCTGGGTCCACTTACCCGCGCAGCACGCGGCGTTCGACGAGCGTGCGGCGCTGCGCGCCGTGGTCACACGCAGCGCGGGGCTCGCCGCGGCGCCGGGCACGCGGTTCGCTTACACGAACTTGGGCTACTGGCTGCTCGGCGCGATCGTCGAGGCCTGCACGCAGGGGCCGTTCGCCAACTACGTCGAGCGCGAGCTGCTCGCGCCGCTCGGCATCGGCGCACACGAGCTCGGCTACTCGCTCGACCCGGCCGACACGGCGAGTGGCTATCTCGAGAAGTGGTCGTGGCTGAATCTGCTGAAGCGGTTCGTCATCGACAGCGCGTACATCGACCACTACGAGGGCGACCGCCACGAGGGCTCGTGGCTGAAGATCCGCGCTCACTACGTCGACGGGCCGGCTTTCGGCGGCTTGATCGGCACCACGGCGGCGTTCGGCACGTGGCTCGCCGATCTGCTCGGCGAGTCGCGCACCCTACCCCGCACGGCGCGAGCGTGGCTGTTCGAGCAGCAGCACCTTACGTCCGGCGAACCCGTGTCGATGACGCTCGGCTGGCACATCGGCACACTCGACGGCGCGCGTCACTACTTCAAGGAAGGCGGCGGCGGCGGATTCCACTCGATGATGCGGCTGTATCCCGAGCGCGGACTTGGGTCGATCATCATCGGCAACGCGACGGGCTTTCGCGCGGGCAAGGCGCTGGACGAGCTCGATCGCCTGCTGTTCTGAGGCGCTTATCAACCCGCTGCCGAAGCGTCATACTTCGGGCCATCCGCCTCTCGGCACCCGCAGTGGAGCTCATGACCCCGACCGCAGGCATCGCCGCCGTGATCCAGCTCGCCGTGGCGCCCGTGTTTCTGTTGGCGGCGATCGCCGGGCTGCTCGGCGTGATGTCGACGCGGCTCGGCCGCATCATCGACCGCGCCCGCGTAATCGAGAGACGCATTCCGCAGACCAAACGCGACGAGCAGCGCGCACTGCTGCGCAGCGAAACCACGACGCTCTGGCGCCGCATCGCTCTGATCAACTGGGGTATCCGACTGTGCGTGACCGGCGCGCTCACGGTGTGTCTCGTGATCGTGTCGTTGTTCGTCGGTGCGTTCGTCGCGGTCAACATCGCAACGCTGATCGCGGTGCTGTTCGTGCTCGCGATGTTCCTGATGATCGCAGGCCTGCTGTTCCTGCTACGCGAGGTCAACCTGTCGACACGCACCATGCGTGAAGGCCTGGAGATCGCGCTCGAGGGTGGTGCCGTGCCGCCGCCCGGGCAGCGCTGACGACGGAAAGGGGGTTGGGGGTACCGCCGTCAACGCCGCACCGGGCCCGACACACTCAGGAAAGCGCAGCTCTGTGCTGCTGCTCGAGGTTCAACAACCCGCCCGCGCGCGCAGCCTGCGAAGCAGCCAGCCGCGGCGCCGCGAGCAGCGTCTTCGTCACGCGCTGCACGGTGCCGAGATCGGTCCACGCGCACGCCGGCACGCGCAGCACGCGAAACACGGCGCCATACCGCTGCGCGATGTCGCGCGAGAAATCGACCGTTCGCTCGCGCAGGTACAGGTCGGCGAGCGCCGTCGACGAGTCCGCGCTCACGTTGGCTCGCCGCACCGCGAAACGCATGCGCCGCAGCAACCCGGCGTCGTAGCGATCGAACAGCTCGAGCAGCGCGCTCGCCCGCGCCGCGATGATGAAGGCGTTCCAAAGCGCGCCGCGCGCGATCAGCGCCTGCGCCTCTGCGACCGTCGGCTTCTCGACGAACCACGCGACCGGTGCCGAGCCCAAGCGCAGGTCGCCGGCCGGCACGATGTAGCCGAGCTCGGGATCCGGCTCGTCCGGAGCGACGCCGAGTAGCAGGATGTCCGCCGGCCTCGCGCGCGCCGCGGCCACGGCCTGTCCAAGCGCTCTGGCGAGCACGGGCTCCTCGCCGACGTGATGATCCGCCGGCAGGATCACGACACGCGCATGCGGGTCGCGCTCGAAGATGTGCGCCAGCGCGAGCAGGATGCCGAGCGCGGTGCCACGATTCTGCGGCTGTACGAACACATTCGCAGGCACCAGACCGGCAAGCGAACGGCACCACCATTCCGTGTGGTGCTCGGCGACCACGGTCGAAATACGCTCGATCGGCGCGATCGCCGCTGCCCGCTGCAGCGCCTCTTCGAGCAGCGATGGGCCGCCTCGTAACGAGCAGAACTGCTTCGGGACCGCGATTCCGGACGCGGTCGTGGTCAGCGCGCGCAGGCGACTGCCCTCACCGGCCGCGAGCACGATGGCCCACGTGCCGCCGCCCGGAGGCTCACGGCGACGCGGCGGCCGCGAGTCGCCGCTCGGCCGTCGGCCGGGGGTCACACGATCCTGCTGGGTCATTGGCGGTTCCCTCGCTCGATCCACAGGGCAATGGTCGTCGCGGAGCCTGACGACACGCTGACGCCTTCAGCCACTCGCTCGCCGCCGCGCGACGGGTGCCGCGGCGCCAACCGGCGTGGTCACGTCGACGGCCGCGCTGGCCGGGAGCTCCAGCCGAACCCGCGTGCCGGCCGCAGCCGGCCCCGCGTCGATCGTCAGCGTCCCCCCATGCAGCTCGGTGACTTCCTTGACGATCGCGAGCCCCAGTCCGCTGCCGGAGCCGCGCGCGTTGCTGGCGCGGAAGAAACGCTCGAGAACCCGCTCGCGCTCGAGCGTGGGAATGCCCACGCCCGTGTCGACGACCTCGATGTACGCGGCGCCGGCGTCGGTCCCGCAGCGCAGCGTCACGCTGCCACCGGTCGGTGTGTGCTCGAGCGCGTTGTTCGTCAGCGCCTTGATCGCCTCCGTCAGGAGCCAGCCGATGCCGCGCACCGTCGCCTGATGCAACTCGGCGCCGAGATCGATGCCGGCCTCCTCGGCGGCGGCGAGACTGTCGGCGATCACGGCTTCCACGATCGCCGTGAGCTCCACGTCCTCGAACTCCCAGCGCCGATTCGCGGACTCGTCGGCACGCGCCAGCGTCAGCAGCTGATGCGTCGTGTAACTGAGTCGCCGGGCGCCGTCCAGGATCCTCAACATGCGTTGGCGGCGGATCGGATCCTCCTCGCTGCCGCACATGAGCTCGAGCTGCGCCTGGATTCCCGTCAGCGGAGTGCGCAGCTGATGCGCGGCATTGTCGAGAAACCGCCGCTGGCTCACAGCGCCTTCGCGCACGAGACCGAACAGTCGGTTCAGGGCCGCGACGACTCCACGGATCTCCGCCGGCACATCGCCGACGGCCACGGGCGTCAGATCGTTCGCCGAGCGGCGCGAGATCTGATCCTCGAGCGCGCGCAGCGGCGCGAGCGACCGGTTCACGCTGAACCAGATCAGCGTCAGGATCAGGCCGAGCACGACGCCGTCGGTCGCTAGCGCGCTCGTCAGGATCCGCGAGCGCATCTCGTCGCGCTTGTGGGTCGTCTCGCCCATCGTCACGGTGAACCCGAAGTTGCCGGCGTAGGTGCGGTAGCCGACGAGGCGGACCGGCATGCCACGATACTCGGCATCGATCTGGAGTCTGCTACGCGTCCCGCGCGCCACGTCCGGCAGATCGGCATCGCCAGCGACGAACGTGCCGTCGGCCGAGCTCACTCGAAAGAATACGGAGTCCTTCGAATCGGCACGCACGATCGCGAGCGCGTCGGGCGGAAGCGATAGCATGAGGCGCCCGTCAGAGTCGGGCTGGACATGCGCGGCGATCGCGAGCGCCGATTCGAGCAGGGCCTGGTCGTAAGCGTCGATGAAAGGCGGCACGACGGTCAGGTAGGTCGTGACGGTGCCCGCCACCAGCACTGCGGCAGCCGGCACGAACAGCGTGCCGAACAACCGCCAGCGGATAGAAGCCGCGTGGTCAGCCGACGCGGTCATCGATGCGGTACCCCATCCCGCGCACCGCGCGGATCGTAGCCATGCCGCCGAGCTTGTTGCGTAGCCGTGAGACGTATTGCTCCACGGCGTTCGGCGTCAGGTCGTGACTCCAGTCCGCCACCGCGTGCAGCAGCTTGTCCTTCGACACGAGCCGGCCGGCGTTCAGAACGAGACACTCGAGGATGGCCCACTCGCGCTGCGTCAGCTCGAGCAGCCGGCCGCCAACGCTGACCTCGCGATGCGCCATGTCGAGCGTGAGATGGCCGAACGTCACGCGCGAGCTCGCAACGGCGTTGGCCCGTCGAATCAGCGCGCGGCACCGCGCAACCAGTTCCGGCACGTGAAACGGCTTGGTCAGATAGTCGTCCGCGCCAAGATCGAGCGCGGTGACACGATCCGACAAGCCGTCGCGGGCGGTCAGGATCAGCGCGGGCAGGACTCTGCCGCGACTGCGAAGCCCCTGCAGCAGGCGCAACCCGTTCTCGCGCGGCAAGCCGATGTCGATGACCATGAGGTCGAACGTCTCCGCCTGTAGCGCCGACCGCGCGGCTTCCGCAGAGCCGACGAGGTCGGCTGCGAGCCCCGCAGCCACGAGCGCCAGCCGCACGGCGTCGCCGACCAACGGGTCGTCCTCAACGATCAACACGCGCATGAGCTGGTCCTACCCCGCTTCCCTGGCGGCGCACGCGCCCCCAATGATCTAAACGAGCATGCCGGCCAAAGGCTGACAAAGACCTGACGGTTCTAGTTCGCACGCGCGTGGCCCGTCAGCGGTCTGTCAGGCGCCGGGTGCAGATTGGCCCCATCGCTCGTTGGTGCCCGAGCGTCGGGATCACGAGCGACAGCATGGATGTACCGTTACAAGGAGGACTTGCTATGAAGATTCACGTAAGACTCGGCTTGCTCGCGGCGGCGGCAGGTCTCGTTGCCACACCTTTGCTCGCCACCGGTCCGGCGTGGGCCTCGATCTCGGACGCGCAGACTCGATCCGTGACGCTGCGCTACGACCCACGGGATCTGAACACGGACGAGGGCGCCGATCACTTGCTGTCACGCGTCAGCGGCGCAGCAAGCAAGGTATGCGACGAGGGTGGCTCGATGCTCCAGCTGATCGAGAGCAGCGCGTACCGCGTGTGTCGCCATGAAGCGATCGCGCGCGCGGTGGCGGACGTCAATCGACCCACGGTCACGGCGGCGTACAACCGGCACTTCGTGGAGAGGGATAGCAGCCTGCATGCAGCCGCCGGTCCGCAGCCGGCGGTCGCGCT
>Ga0326726_10004514_pt1 | contig 12690 bp, 10 predicted proteins | sample MHFenrmetagenome_2_FD_207603 | JGI IMG/M metagenome (GOLD analysis project Ga0326726, IMG submission 207603) | Lab enriched peat soil microbial communities from Michigan Hollow, Ithaca, NY, United States - MHF15MN | ecosystem: Environmental > Terrestrial > Soil > Wetlands > Peat | place: USA...
CACCCATAAAAAAATACATCAGGACCGGATTTAAGGTAGTCTCGATAACACGATCCGGTGCACGCTGGAAGATCGGTAACGGTGATGAAGTGATCGAGGCTGATCGGTGTATCTGCACGATGCCGATCCAGCACCTGCTGCCCTGTCTTGAGGATGTCCCCTCTGAAATAAAAAATGCTGCAGCTGCGTTGAAGTATAATTCACTTGTCTGTGTCAACATCGGGATCCGGGGCTCTCTGCCGGATTTTTCATGGATCTATGTGCCGGACCCTGCCATGGGAATGGCAAACAGGATCTCATTTCCTTCACACTACAGCCGCAACGTTGCCCCGCCCGGTTGCAGCGCCGTCCTTGCCGAGATCACCCACCAGCCGGGTGATGAAGTTGCCTCGATGACTGATAATGAACTCGTTCAGGAAGTTACAGAAACACTTCGGAGGATGCAGATCCTCACAAAAGACCAGGTAGTCTATTCATCCGTGGAGCGGCAGCCTTTTGCGTATGTCGTCTACGATCTTGACTACCAGAAAAATATCGCCGCTATAAAGAAGTATTGCAGTGATGCCGGGATTCCGCTGGTGGGCAGGTTTGCCCAGTTCGAGTACCTGAACATGGATGGCTGCATCCGGAGCGTCTTGGATTTTGTTGCGTCTGGTGTGTAAAACCCAGCAGGAACCTGGATTTACATCATACTTATTATCCGCAAACTTATAACAACTGTACAGGAGTTTATATTCCCATGATATCGGTCATCATCCCGACCTTTAATGAAGAAGAGAACATCGCACAGTGTCTGGTATCCCTCTCCCACCAGACAGTCTCCCGCTCCGGGTACGAGATTATTGTAGTGGATGGCGGTTCAAAGGACGCGACATGCGAGATTGCCAGGAAATATGCCGACACTGTTTTTCAACAGACGAGCAAAAAAGTGGGAGGGGCACGAAATGACGGGATTATGGCTGCAAAAGGAGAGGTTGTTGCAACAACCGATGCCGACTGTATCCTTCCGCCGGACTGGATCCAGATCATTAACGAGGATTTCACAGACAGCCGTCTTGCCCAGTTGTATGGGCCGGTATACCCGATTGAAGAAGGGATTGGCAACAGATTTTCCCTCCTGCTCGCAAACACCTTCTCACGGATCGGGTACTACAGCCAGACATTTTATTACACACTTGGATGTAACACGGCATTCCGGAAAGATGCCTTCATTAAAGCCGGGATGTACCGCTGTATCGATGCAGGGGATGATCTTGAGATTGCGCTGCGAATGAAGGACCAGGGGAAGGTCGTTTTTGACGGCAGGCTCAAAGTAGGATTCTCGATGCGCCGCTATAAACAATACGGAACATTACAATCGCTCTATGAATGGGTCTATATTGTCTCCCATGGAGGCGAGACTGCGAAATACTCCTATACACAGAAGAAATACAAGTAAAAATCGGGGTGTCCCGATATTTTAATCATCCGGAGTCTGTATGCCAGCACCTCATCCGACAGATCCCACAAAACAGATCATTTCCGACAGGATATCTGCATTCAACCTGAGTGAGTTTGCGCAACTCCTGGGCATGAAGATCACCGAAGCACATGACGGGTATGCCCGTGTTGCCATGGACTGTTGCGGGAAGAAAAATCCGCATGATGTTGCCCACGGCGGTGCGATATGTGCCCTTGCCGACCAGGCATTCGGTATAGCGGCAAACTGCGCGGGAATAGACCGTGTTGCCGTCTCCGTGCATATCCAGTATATTTCACCAGCGACCGGGTCACTTGTTGCAACCGCCCGTCGCGTGGCGGATAATGGCAGGTATTCCACATTCCGCATTATGATCCACCAGGGCGAACGGATCGTCGCCGAGTTTGACGGCGTAGCAATACAGGTGAATCCGCCGCCAGAGTAAAATATGATCAATTTGTTCTGTTCTATCGGCTGCCGGTAACCCCACTCCTTTATTCCCCTGCCCTGCCACATATGGTCTATGACCATTGATACGACAGCAGTGATTACGGTTGCCGGGCTCATGGAACTTGCAGCCCGCACTGCACCCAAGGCGAGAGGTGAGGATACGATTCTTGTCCGTATCCTGACTGGTAACGAGATGCACGCCCTTGCGGATCGCCTGGCAGATACGGGAGAAAAACGTAAGACAGGTTTCTTGGTACGGGATGCAAAAAATATCGCGGCATGCGATGCCTGCGTCATCATCGGAACGAAAGGAAGGTTGGTGGCAGGGATCAACTGCGGGGCATGCGGCTATGCAACCTGCAAGGAGCTTGCCCGGGAAGGTAAGAAACGAACGAAGAGGACGACGGATTTTTCCGGACCAAACTGTTCGGTGCGGATGACCGATCTCGGTATCGCACTGGGTTCTGCGGTAAAGACTGCCCAGATCCATAATGTCGACAACCGCATCATGTATAGTGCCGGTACTGCCGCTCTTGATCTCGGCCTGCTCGGGAAGGATTGCACTGTCGCGTACGCGATACCGCTTTCCGCGACCGGGAAAAACATATTCTTCGATCGTGAGGTTACGAAATAACTGGTCTTAAGAATATTTTTTAAAGCACTCAAAACCCGCAGTCCTCTGTTTCATACAATTATAAAGATACTAAAAAAATTCTGTTTTATACCATGCGTGACCGATGATCGATGTGGCAATAGGGATTTCGATATCGTGCGCACCCGAATATCCATAGTTTCAACCGCCCGAAAAAATCGGTTGTAGCATATTGTTTAAAACAACCATACGGATCCAGCGATTTCTGATAGTTCATGCAGTTGTTGCACCATTGATATGTCATAATTTCTCCGTTATCTGAATGATTATTTTTAAAAAATATATAATCATAATCCTCTCCAGGTACTATTATGGAAGCAGATAGTGCATTGAATGATCCAAAGAGTTACATGTATTGACGATTGGTTTCAGTTATAACAATCATCCAGGTCAGGAATACAAGGCAACATCACGGGAACCCGAGGATATATCTTCCACACAGGTCACCAATCGTGCTTCCAGGGTGTTGCCCGGCTTTTCTTTACCGGTCGGGAAACAGGACTGATGAAGCCCGCAGCCTAAATGTTGTTCAGGGATTTCCGTAAAAGACGCGGGTAATCCATGGCTGAATAAGAACTATGCATTTCGCCCTTGCTTGCCAGATATTAACCAGAGTAACTGTTATTTATTTTTTCAGGTTCAGTTTCCGTTGTACTTCTTCAATGGAAGCATCTGACATATCAACGGTCAATTTTTTAAGGGCATCGTCCCGTTTCATATTTCCCTGCCTGACAAGGGCAGCCAGGTCGTATGCATATGCATGAATATGATACTTCTCCAGGTGGTTCTTTATCGCAAATGCGTTCAGCAGACAGTTGGATGAATTATGATCTTTCAGGTCGGGATCGATCCAGCCAAGCCGCAGGCACTCTTTTTTGAATTCCGGTTTGTTATATTCCCAGACGAGGAAGGGGTGAATGATTGTCAGGCAGGGTTCCGGAGAATCCGGGCGGATAAAACGTGCGTCCATCAGGTACAGGTCCCTTTCAGGCACCCCCATGGCTTTCAGGCTTCCCTCAAAAAGTTTTCTCATCCAGACAAGGAAAGGTTTAGTCAGCTTCACGACAGGAGCATCCGTCTGGCCCGGCGAGAAAGCAAAAACAATATAAGGTGATTCCGTAGACAGAGCCAGTTCAATTATTTTCTGCTTGATGATGCTTATGCACGTATTGCATATGTCACTGGCCCGGTATTTTGCAGACCCGCTGAAGGCACCGGTCGAACGGGCCGCTTTGGAAAATGTGTCCCGGAGTGCGGTTTCATCCAGGGCAAGGCGCAGGTAGGTGCTTTTTGTCAGGTCGCAGAACTTCTGCGCATTTTCAAGAGCGGTCCTGGAAATAAACCCGTTATCGAACTGGACTGCAAGGATATTCAGGTGGGGGTAATCCTTCCTGAGCCGGTAGAGGGTATATGAGGAATCAACTCCCCCGGAAAGGGCAAAGATCACATCGTACTTTCCTTGGGCTGGAGGTGATGTGAGGAGGGTATCCATCCGGGCACGGTTTTCCTCTTTTTTCTCTTTTGAAAGAGGTGTGAAATGTTCACAGAAGGGGCATAACCCGGTTTTTTCATTTATGGAAATCCCCGGTGTCGTTGAATCCAGGACACATTTTATACACGTGCGTTTATCTTTTGCCATTTGGTGACCTTCATCCTGCTGTCAGTTTCTTTACCGACTGGCTGATCCCTGCAAGCGTATCAAAATTTTCAGGCGTCAACAGTTCCAGAGGAATTTCGATCTTATACTTACTTTCGAGAAAATCAACGAGCTGGAGCAATATGATCGAATCGATCACACCCGTCTCGGTTAATGAGTCGTCTTCCTTCAACGAAATCTTTTCATTGAGAAATCCTTCTGTCCTTAAAAAATTTTTTACATCTTTGATTATTTCGCTCATCTGGTCACACCATGTATATTACTAATATATGGTACGTCAAAATATCTGATAAATTTTTTCTAGTATTAGGTAGAAGCAATTGTGGTGTATGATGGTTAAAATGCATTCTTCAAACGATTCAGCTATTAAAAAAGAGATGCTTAAAAACAGCGAAGAACTCAAAGGTAAGTTATCGGCCTTCATAAAGGAAACGGTCCGGAATCAGTTCAGGAAAGATGGTATTATTATCGGGGTCTCCGGTGGAGTTGACTCGGCTGTTATTGCCGCTCTGGCAGTTGATGCACTGGGTCGTGACCGGGTCCACGGCCTGATTCTCCCTGAAAAGGAGTCATCTCCATCGAGCAGGGAACTTGGGACGGACCTGTGCAAGGCGCTGAAAATTAACTTTGAAGAAGTCCCTATCACCCCAATCCTGGAATCTTTCGACATTTATTCCAAAAAAGAAGCCCTTATAAGAGAACTTTTCCCCCATTATGATCCAGCAATCCACACGACCTCCTTATCCCGCCCTCCCATGATCGCGGTCGAAAAAGTGCTCAATATTCCGTCCCTGATACTGTTGAAAAACCGGAAAGCAGTCGATACGAGACGGCTGACCGCATCACAGTTTTTTTACGTGCTCAGTCTCCAGAATGTCAAACAGCGGACACGGATGATTGTCGAGTACATGTTTGCAGAAAAGATGAATTACTGCGTGTGCGGGACTACTAACAAGACTGAAATGCTCACAGGATTTTTCGTAAAGTACGGGGACGGCGGGGTTGACCTGGAACCTATAGCGAACTGCTATAAACTACAGGTGTTCAGGCTTGCAGAACTGCTGCACATCGATCCCAGGATCATTTCCCGGTCGCCGAGCCCGGATACGTGGAGCCATTTCACCTCAGATGAAGAGATTTCCCTGAGGCTGCCGTATGATATCCTCGACCAGCTCCTGTACGCCGAAGAAAAACAACTCAGCATGGACATTGTCCGGAAGAGCACGAACCTGGACTTGGAACAGATCGAATGGGCAAATAAACATATACACAGCCTGAAGAATGCCGCGAAGGTGATCCAGCTACCCCCACCGGTATTCGTCTGAACCGGTGAGAATTTTTTTGCCCATATCACAGATATACCGGTAGCGACCGGAAAACCGTGCGAAATTTTTATGGATACCCGGATCCTACCTTATTCTGCTCATTGTACCTCAAATAAAACAGGGGCAAGGGAGAATTATATCCTGTCCTTAAAAAACCGTATGATATATCCATAAAAATAATCTGAATTCAGGTCCACCCATGAATTTTGTCAGCTATCTCCTTGAAAAAAACCGTGACCATGAAAAATTATTTATCTTAGGTAATCATGGCACCCAGACCTATGCAGAATTTGTAAGAAACCTGAAGAATGTATCTTCAGTCCTCTTTCATCGATACGGCAGCGGGAAAAAAATTCTTTTAATGGCGGACAACACGCCATTTTTTATCATCAGTTACCTTTCAATCATCAATAGCGGTAATATCGCGATTCTTGTTGAAACGAAGATCAGCAGGACCGATCTTACCCAGATTCAGAATACCAGTTCACTTTCCGGTGCTCTTGTCCAGGACAAGTACCTCCCGTATTTTGAAGATGCGCCGTTCGAAATAATGAGTGAAACAATTTTACAGGAGGGCGGTGACAATGAATTTTTTTTACCTCCCGCTGGTGTGCATAGTGATGATCTTGCCGTTATTATCTACACATCGGGGAGCACAGGGACAAAAAAAGGTGTCATGCTTACCCATAACAATCTCATCGCCAATACGGGCTCAATTATTGAGTATCTCGGACTGAATGAAACAGACAGAATATGTATTGTGCTGCCTTTCTTTTACTGCTACGGGGCCTCATTGCTCCACACGCACCTCCGTGCCGGCGGAAGTATTGTTCTGAACCAGAACCCGTTCCTCGGGTCGGTTATCAAAGATATTGATACCTATCAGTGTACCGGGTTTGCGGGTGTTCCCAGTACCTACCAGATCCTTATCAATAAAACACGGTTCCTCCAGTACAAACTCCCCAGCCTGAGATATCTTACCCAGGCCGGGGGACAATTGCCAAACAGGTACATCAAAATACTTACGGAACATTTCCCGGAAAAAAAGATTTATGTTATGTATGGTGCAACAGAAGCGACTGCCCGTTTATCCTATCTTCCCCCAGAATTAATCAGTATCAAAATGGGATCTATCGGTAAAGGGATTCCCGGCGTGACTCTTGCAGTGCTGAATCAAGCCATGCAGGCAGTGAAACCTTCTGAAATTGGTGAAATCGTGGCAAAGGGAGATAATATCATGAAAGGGTATTATAATGACCCTGAAGGGACCGGAGCAGTGCTGAAGAATGGCTGGTTGTTCACCGGAGATCTCGCTACCGTTGATGATGAAGGATTCATCTACGTTGTCGGGCGGTCAAAAAATATCATCAAATCCGGTGGTTACCGGATATCTCCCGCAGAAATTGAAAATGAGATCCTCTCACTGGAAAAATTCAAAGGTTGTGTGATCTTTGGCATACCGGATGAGATTATGGGTGAAGCGATCGTTGCCGTTATCCAGACACCACAGACGATGGATCAGCACAATCTTAGCAGGGAGGTCATTGCGCATTGCAACAAGAAACTCCCCTCCTACAAAGTTCCCCAAAAAATATTCTTTGTTGACGAATTTCCCTTAAATTCATCAAACAAAATAGATATGGCCGCCTTAAAAGAAATGGTTCTTTCCCGCAGAACCTGAAAAAAACAGGTCCTCTTTACCTGAGCACAAGAAACAAACCCTGGCCGTTAACAGGTTATAGCCGGGAAAACCCCGTAGAAGCCGAAGCCCGTGAAATGGTTCGGGAGTAAGGATGCTTTCTTATGCCGGATGTATCCAGCCACACCAGGGAATCGGTGAATTTTTTCTGATCAGACGCAAGGGAGAAGATCATACGCTGATTGATACAATAGGATACAAAGTTCGCGTTGGTAAAAAGAGTACTGGCATTCAGGAGAGGGTAAGGATTTTTATCATACAATTTTGCGTAGGATTCAACCAGGGTCCACGTATGGATGACCCGCCGTATGCGTTCCTTATCGTGACAGCAGGGGTAATTATTAAAAATGGGACTGGATGTAATTTTTTTGTCAGATAACGGACGGACGAGCTCAATGTCACTGCCGAGTTTTCTTTTTCCTACCGTAATTGCAACACACGTACCGGAATAGGAAAGACTGATGTACACGGAGGGATGGTCTTTGACAAGAATCCTTCCATGCTCATTCCTTATAAGGACAATATCGGCAATATTCTCTTCTGATAGCATAACCAGAAGAATATGCCGGAGTATGGTTCTTGATACAACGAATCGCTGTCGTGAAATAACTGGTTTATAACGAAGTTCCTGCTCTTTCTCATCCTCCGTGAGAACTTCACGAAAACGCGGGTGGTATATCCCCGTATCGACAAGGAACGTGGTGTTGTCATATGCCATCCAGTATGACGCAATATCTTCACATGCACAACGGTTTGCAGCATTATCAGACCAGGGTCTGAGTGGCGGCAGCGCAGGTATCGTTATGCATGGTATTTCCAGACCTATCGCTCCTGAGAAAGTCTTTGCTTACCCATATGAAGGGCACTCCTTTTTAAATTTCCTGTGGGGTGTGCCTTTTATCACAGAACCGGCAATCAAAGTAAGGAATAATAGTCAAGACCCGATGCCGGGAATGGGGTCAGAAGACTCTGTTTGCCGTACGCATCAATCTTACTTTGCCACCGTCCCCTTCGTCCGTACCGGACACAAAGACTGCAGCGACGATCGTGCTGCTTTCATCCGTCGTGGTAAATAATTTTTCTCAAGGATACAAGAGAAGGAAAAAAAGGATCGGGACAGGGGTTCTTTTATTAAAACCCGGACCGGCAATTCGCAGGCATACGGGGCGAGAGGTTGGGAATCTGCATGATCATCTGAATTTCAATGAAGGCAGGTTAATAAGGGATAAATTGATACATTTCTTAGCGGTAATTATTTTCAGTCGAAAAAGCCCGGAGATAAAATCTGCAGCATTCAATATTTCAAAATACCGTGCAAATATGATACGGAGTCTTGTTACGGGAATTCCATAGTATCTTATCTGCGAAAAATCAGTTCTTTAGCTGGGAAAGAAAACAAAAGGAAAATTCTCGAAAATGGCTGATACAAACATGTTCTCAATAGATCTTCGGACAGGCAGATTTTTTAAAATTATCTCTATCATCAGTTTCTGCCTGATATTGTTCATGTTGATAAGTATTATACTGACCGGATCGGCATCATCCTACGAATTTTCAATTTATGAGGTATATCCCTGGTATTTCTGGGTTTTCCTTTTATCTGTTCTCATATGCGGGCAGATAGTTATTCTTGGATCGGCAGTTTCGCCATCCAGAAATAATTACTGGCTTCTTGGGATGTGTGCGATTCTGGTCTCAAACGCACTTTTACTCTTTATTCCGGTAATCAGGGGATATTATAGCTATGATGAAGGAGATGTCCTTACCCACATCGGCTACATGAAGGATATCCTCAACACGGCAAGCATCGGGGGAAATCATTATCCTATCGATCATATCCTTGGAGTTATTATTCATTTAATTTCCGGGCTCTCGTTACCCGATGTCACCCTCGTCATTCCTCCATTTTTCTCCTTTTTTGTTGTTTTATCAATATATTTTATCGGGAAAACAATATTCAATAATAAATTCGAACTGCTGATACTTGTTATTGTATCCTCAATATTGATATTCAAAACAAATCATCAGTATTTCACCCCGAATGCCCAGGCGTTATTTTTAGTACCTCTGATAATATACCTGGCATTTAAATTGTATCATGGGGGGGTAAATTTTCAAAAGTATAATTTTTTACTGCTTCTGATGAGTTTTCTCATCGTATTTTATCACCCGCTGGTTACCGTGATGATAATAGTAATATTTATTTTAATGCAGATTATCCAGTATATTCTGGGAAAACGTGAAACCAGGGTTATAAAAAAAGTAAATTTTACCTACAACATTTTTTTTATTATCCTGGTATTCTCAATATGGTCCACCTATCTCTCATTGGCAACCCATACCGTAGAGCCAATCATCAACCGGATATTTTTTGGAGAATCAACTCCGTCAGAACTGGCGAGAAATTTCGATGTCCTGTCACAAGTGAATATCGATGCATTTTATCTGATCAGATTAATTTTTAATGTGTATGGCCAGGGAATAATATTCGGCATTTTATCGCTGCTTTGCATAGGATTCATACTGCACTTAATGAAAAATCAGGAGATAAAACCGACCTTTTATCTTGGATTTTTGATGATAGGATATATCGCATTTTTGATCCTGTCAGTGATTATGTTGTTTATCAATGGCAGTTTCGGTTTTGAGAGGATATATTCTCATGCAACTTTTTTCTCTTTACTCCTGGTCCCGACAGGTGCATATTATTTTTTATATAAGAATCCCATCCCCTATCTGGAACGCATAATTAAAAATGTTGATTATGGTATTGACGAATCTTTTACCAGAAAGAGAATAATCAAACTCCTCGGGATATTTTTCATCGTCTTTTGTATAACGTATTTTTCCACATTTAATCTTTACCATTCACCAATAATTAAGTATACCAATCAACAAATAACGGAAAGTGACTATATCGGAATGAGCACCTTTTTTATCTACAGGAATGAATCTTTGCCCATTCTGGAATCCGGACCGATTTCATACCGTTTTGATAACGCAATATATGGTTATACTGATTCAAGACTGCATGTTTTTGATGATAGTCCAAGATTTATTCCCCCAGATCATTTTGGATATCAAAATGAAACCCTGTCACGTATTTTTTATGCCGATTCAAAATATTTATTAGTCAATGATCGGGGGAGGGGATTGAATCTCCATGTTAATCCCGAATTTGAATCCAAATGGTCCTTCAGTCCCGGAGACTTTGAACGGTTAAAATCTGATGATAAGATTCAACAGGTGTACTCGAACAGAAATCTCGAGATTTTTGTGGTCTCAACATCGACGGCCGGAATATAAAAAATCGGGATCTCCCGGAATACCCTGATTTTCAGCAATGGAACTCAACTGAGTTTATCCGGTACATATCATTTTTTTTCACGTTCGTTTTGTTCTTTCCTGCTGGTTGAACGTGACAATTCCGGGATCGTATCATTCGTCTCCTTATCGCTCCCGGTATTCTTTGATTCTCGTCGTCTGGCATCTGCAGAAGGTCCCTGATCATGTGAGATTTTTTTATTTTCTGCCGCTCTGTGTAACTGTCTGTCCTCTGAGGTCGGGCCGGGTGGACTGAATGAAGGGATTGTCCTGGTCTCGTGATCCTCGGCCACGACTACCCGGCGCCGAAAAGCAGGGAGCCCGGCACTTTTCTTTGCGCTCCTCTCCTGTGCAGGTGCCGCCGGAATCGTCTCTTCGGTGATATGAGGCGGTTTCGTGAAATGACGGGTGGTCTTTTTCACTGCAGTTTTCAGATCCGGAAGAGCCGGGGAGCCCGTACTCTTCTTTGCGCTCTCCTCCTGTGCAGGTGCCGCCGGAATCGTCTCTTCGGTGATATGAGGCGGCTTCGTGAAATGACGGGCGGTCTTTTTCACTGCAGCTTTCAGATCCGGAAGGGTCGGGGAACCTGTTCTCTTCTTTGCACCCCTCTCCCCTGTAGACAGTGCCGGGACTATCTCTTCGGTAATCAAGGGCCTTGCCGGTTCGTCATGTATGGTCTTTTTTGCAGACGTCTTCATATTCGCAAGGTTTCGTCTGAATCGCCTTCTCGTGAGGACAACGCCGTAGCTGGTGGCAAGGATAATGGTGCATACAACCGCAATTAGCCATGGTATCAATGATGGATTCACGCTGCCCGGCTGAGCAATCCGGGCTTGTCCCGAATCTACATTTATCATCAGTGATGATTCATTCACAGCTTCAAAATCTGTCAGTTTAATGTCTTCAAAGGAGGTAAAATTGATTGCCCATCGTTCATCAGGAGCTGCATAAATACTGAAGACTGTCGGATCTCCCCCATTATAATCAGCAAGAATCATACCGTACGTCTTCAACGCCTGGAGGACAATCTGTTCCTGAGGGGGATACGCGGATGTATTGAACGAGGAGTTTAACCTGAACCTCTGTCCGTGTGGCGGATATGACGGGTCAGAGTCCGTTGATCCCGCTGCAGCCCGTGCCGGCCAGATATAGGTATCCTGAAGGGTATTGGTGGCAAACCGGAGTGCATGGCTGATTGTTCCTGAATCCACCTCCTCATACCTGATGACGCCAGGAAGAATGGGAAGTCCCGCCGCGTCGGCCGACACGGTATGATCCGGTCTGAGTGCATAATCCGAAAGATCATAGGCAACGGCCACCCCGGCCGACCACGTACCGTCGGCGTTCCGGTTCGCATGATACATCTCGTATAACCTGTTTTCTTCGGGATTCACGATCAGCAAATGCTGATCTCTGTTATCTTCTATTAAGGGGGTATCAGGTATAGGATAAGGAATGTCGTCGCTGTATACCGGATAGGTGATGGAGGCAAGTTTTCGTTTTGGCTGGGTTGAATTTACAACGTTATAAGGCATATCCCGGTCGAGGTACATAAATGCAGAGGGATTGGAATTTACATATGCTGATGATTTTGCATCGACAGGTAAGGTATCAACGGGAACATTCCAGATGTAATCCCTGGGATAGATTTGGACCCCCCCTGGTGAAGCATTGGTACCGGTTGCCGCAAGACCGGAGGGCAGCAGAAAAAAAATAATCGCAGGAACCATGAGAAAAAGTATCCGTTTCTTCATTTGCTTCATGGTATGATTGGTTCTCTTTTTATAACATTTTACCCATCCCTGAACAACGGCACAGAGTTCCAGGCTCTCTCTTTATTGATACCATGGGCAGAAATCTCCGGGAGAGTCCGGACCCCACGTGAGGATCTTACCTTGAAGCCCATGACGTTGTTTAATCATTGACAATCTGCAGATTCGTGATGCCCACATCAGCGGGACCCGCTGCCCGGAAAAGAGTTTCAAGGGATCTGTTATCAGGACAAGACAAGGAGGATATGATTATTGGACGCAATGCATCGAAGATTTATTTAGCCGAATCAAAGATAATTAATTGTTTCAATGGCAGATAAAAAAAAGTTCAGTGAAAGACTGGCTTCCGGAT
>Ga0326726_10004515_pt1 | contig 12687 bp, 11 predicted proteins | sample MHFenrmetagenome_2_FD_207603 | JGI IMG/M metagenome (GOLD analysis project Ga0326726, IMG submission 207603) | Lab enriched peat soil microbial communities from Michigan Hollow, Ithaca, NY, United States - MHF15MN | ecosystem: Environmental > Terrestrial > Soil > Wetlands > Peat | place: USA...
CCATCGAGATCAGCGCGACCTGGGGCTGGATCGCGTCGAGCAGGGCCTTCGTGGTGGCGTTCCAGCTCGCGTGATGACCGACCTCGTAGACCTCGGCGCGCAGCTCGCCGCCGAAACGCTTGACGACCTCCGCGATCCCGTCGCGTTCGAGATCGCCGGTGATGAGGAACGACGCCTTGCCGAGCCGGAACCGCATCACGACGCTGTCGTTGTTCGCGTTGTCGAGGCCGTCGGCATCCCACCCGACATCGCGCGACGTGACCGCGCCCCAGAACGCGCGAATGTCCGGATCGCCATCGGCGCACGAGATCGGATCGACGATGCGGTCGTGGACGCCGTGAGGTGGGACGTCGCGGCCGAGGACGCGCTCCTGGGCGACGCGCGCGCGCTCGGCGGCCGCCATCAGATCCGCTGCCTCGACGCCACCGGAGCTCGTCGTCATCCCATCGGTCACCACGTTCTGGACCTTGTAGCGGCGAAACACCGCCATCGCCGAGCGCGTGTGATCGATGTGCGGGTGCGTGAGGACGAGCAGCGCCAGGGTCGAGTGCAGGTGCGGCCGGATCTTGAAGAACCGATCCAGGTAGTGGAGCAGGCGCTGCTCCGAGTCGAACATGTCGTTGGACTCGCCGCCGGTATCGACGAGCACCGCGCCGCACGAGAACTCGACGAGCGTGGCCGCACCCTGGCCGACATCGATCAGGTGAACCCGCATCGTCGCGTTCGGGCCCGGCTCGGGGCCGAGCGGCAGCTCGGAGTGCGGTGGCGCGACGTACGACTCGCCCGCCGACCGGCAGGCCGTCGCGAGCGCGAGGACCGCGAGCCACCTCGGCACGCGCTACTCGTCCTTCAGCCGGTAGCCGACGCCGGCCTCGGTGGTGAGCCAGCGCGGGCGCGCCGGATCGGCCTCGAGCTTGCGGCGCAGCGCGGCCATGTGGACGCGCAGGTAGTGGGTCTGGTGAGTGTTGCGCGGGCCCCACACCTCGTGGAGGAGCTGGCGATGCGTGAGCACCTTGCCGGCGTGGCGGCCGAGCAGCGCGAGCAGCCGGAACTCGATCGGCGTCAGGTGAACCGCCTCGTTGTCGACCGTGACCTCGTGACGCGCTTGATCGATCCGGATCGGACCGATCGCGAGGATCGGATCGTCGGTCGCCTTGAGCCCGCGGGCGTGGCGGAGCGCGACCCGGATCCGCGCGAGCAGCTCGCTGGTCCCGAACGGCTTGGTCAAGTAGTCGTCGGCACCGACGTCGAGCGCGATCACCTTGTCGTCTTCGCGGTCGCGTGCCGACAGCACGATCACCGGCGCGGTCGACCACTCGCGCAGGCGCTTCAAGAGCTCGAGGCCGTCGCCGTCGGGCATCCCGAGGTCGAGCAGCACGGCGGCCGGCCTCGCCTCGGTCGCCAGCCGTTCCGCGAGGGCGATCGTACCGGCCTCCGCGACGCGAAAACCGTGGCTCGTGAGCGCGGAGCACAGGAACCGCCGCATCGGCGCCTCGTCCTCGATCACCAGGATCGTCTCGCCGGTCACGACGCGCTCGCGATCGCGACGGGCTCGTCGCCAACATCGTCGACGACCTCGGGGAGTGGACCCTCGTCGGGAAACCACGCCACGAAGCGAGTGCCGCCGCCATCGCGCGGCATCGCGTCGATCGCGCCGTGGTGTGCGACCGCGATTCCCCGACACACCGCGAGGCCCAAGCCAGCGCCGGACGCGGTCGTGCTGCCGCGGAAGAACTTGTCGAACACCTGGCCGCGCTCGCCGGGCGGCAGACCGGGGCCGCGATCCGCGATCTCGAGGATCGCGCGATCGTGCTCGCGCGACACACGGACCTCGATCGGCGTTCCGGCAGGCGTGTGCTTGGCGGCGTTGTCGAGCACGTTGAGCAGGAGCTGTTCGATAAGGATCGGATCGACGTGCGCGAGCGCGGTCGACGGCACGTTCACCTGGAGCGGACGGTCGACGAGCTCGCGCTCGAGCCGCGTCAGCGCGGAGCCGACGATCTCCTCGAGCGGCACCCACTCGCACCGTGGCGCGGCGCCGCTCTCGACCTTCGTGATCGAGAGGAGGTTGGTGAGGATCCGGCTCAGCCGCTGGGCCTCCTCGACGATGGTGTCGAGCGCCTCGGTCTCGCCGGTGGCGCGTTCGCGCAGCGACGTCGCCATGCCGGTGATCGCGGCGAGCGGCGTGCGCAAGTCGTGCGACACCGACGACAGCAGCGCGTTGCGGAGCTCCTCGGCCTTGGCCCGCAACGCCGCGTCGCGCGCGGCTTCCGCGAGCTGCAGGCGCCCGATCGCGACCCCGGCCTGATGCGCGACCGCCTCGACGAACGCGTGCTGCTCGGGCGTCACCGCGGCCTCGCCGGCGAGCCGGATGTCGACCGCGCCGTGCAGCGGAACCTCGTCGGGGATCACGACGTGTGCAGCGACGCGCACGACCGCACGCACGTGGCTGACGACGGCGGCGACCACGCCGTCGACCTCGGTCGCGGCGGCGGCATCGCGGGTGAACGCGAGCAGGGCCGCGGTACGTTGCTCGCGGTCGCGGCTGGCTTCCTCGGCGGCGCGCAGCCGCGCGACCAGGGTGCCGATCGCCGCGCCGACGACGAACATCACGGTGAACGTGATGAGCGAGCGCGCGTCCGAGACCGCGAACGTGAACCGCGGCGGCACGAAGAAGAAGTCGAACGCCGCGACCGAGAGCGCCGACGCGGCGAGGCTGGGCCCGCGCCCGCCGAGCGCCGCGATCAGGATCGCCGGCAGGAACAGCATCGCCTGATCGGCGATCGTGATGTGGTCGCCGGCCGCGAACCCTGCGAGCGTCGCCGCTGCGACCGCGACGACCGCGATCACATAGGTGCGCGCGGTGCGCAAATGCCTGACCTCGGTCACGATGCGGAGGCTAGCGCGTTTGCGTCGTGGAGGATCGCCCGACCACGCGCGCGGCGGGGAGCCGCGTACGCCGAGCGCGCCAAGCGCCCGAGACCAGACCGAACATTCCGACCGCGATCATCAGCAGACACAGCGTGATTCCCGCGCCGATCGCCCCGCCACGGGCCAGCGCACCTGCTACGGGAAGGAGCCCCACCAGCACCAGCGCGATGTAGATCTCGCGATCCTCGTTCACGCTTCATAGGTACGCCGGCCGGTGAATGGGCGGGATCAAGGCCAGCCGTTCCGGCATCAACTTTTGATCAAGATGTCAGTGGAACATCCTGATCGGCATGACGATCATCGGCAGGCCGGCGAACTGGAGCCGGCGTTCGACGGACGCCGCGGTCTCGTTGTGGAGGATCCGCTGGTACCAGCTCTCGTGCTGGAAGATCAGCTTGCCTGCGAAGAACACCGACCGCGGAAACCTGAGCGCCGCCTCGCGACACAGGTGATCGAGCTCGGCCACCGCTTCGGTCCCGATCGCGGAGTCGCCCTCGGCCGCCCAGCCCATGTGACCGCGCGCGAACGCGACGTACTTGGCGAGATCACCATCGATCTTGGCGCGCATCGCGTCGATCTCGCTCTTGCCCTTGAACACGCCCGCATCGATCACGCCCGCGGCGACGAACACGACTTGCTCGAACTGGCCCGGGAAGATGCGCGGGATCTGGAGCAGGGTGTGGAGGCCGAGCCCGCCATAGCCGCCGGCCAGCACCACCGCGGTGGGCTTGGTCGGATCGAGCTCCGCGTTCGTCGCGAGCTCCGCGGGGGGCGGCGTGTCGAGCTCGAGCTGCTTCGACAGCTCGGCGACCTTCGCACCGACGCGCTTGTAGTGGCTGCGGATCATGATGCACATCGTGACGAGCGTCGCGGTGATCAAGGTCGTGACCCAGCCGCCCTCGGTGAACTTCTCGACGATCGTGACCACCAGGATCATCCCACACACGGTCGCGGCGAGGCTGTGGACGAAGATCGCGCGCTGCCACCGGCCTTCCTTCGTGTGGGCGGCGTGTCGGATCATCGCGACGTTCGACAGCGTGAACGTGATGAACACGTTGATGCTGTACATGACGACGAGCGCGTCGACCGCGCCGTGCGTGTAGACGAGCACGAGCGCGGCGGCCGCCGTCATCAGGTAGACGCCGTTGCGCATCGTGAGCTGCTCGGAGAGCGCGGCCATGCGACTCGGCATCCACTGGTCGAGGGCCATGTTCGCCATCACGCGCGGACCGTCGACGAAGCCGGCCTGGGCCGCCACGAACAGCAGCGAGCCCTCCGAGATCATCGTGATCACGACGAACGCGTACCCCAGCCCGCTATCGCCGACGAACTTCGCGGCGAGGAGCCCGTTCATCGTCTTGCCCTTCTCGGGCACGACGTGCAGCAGGAGGTAGGCGAGCAGGATGCCGCTGGCCGTGATCGCGAGCGATGTCGCCATGAGCAGCATCGTGCGCTTCGCCGTGCGGACACGTGGCTCGCGCATGATCGCGATCCCGTTCGACACGGCCTCGATCCCCGTGAACGTGCCGCCACCGAGCGAGAACGCGCGCATGAACACGAGCGCGACGCCGATGAACCCCGCGGTGCTCATGTGCGACTTCGCGCCCTCCGAGACCGTGGTCGCGATGTCGCCCGCGTTGCCGAGGTTGGTGCCGATCGCGCCGAAGATCAGGAACGCGTGCGTGAGCAGGAAGATGAGGAAGATCGGCGTCAGGATCGTCACCGACTCCTTCACGCCGCGCAGGTTCATCAGCGTGAGGATCGCGAGCACGACCAGCACGCACACGAGCTTGTAGGGCAGCCAGCTCTCCGGCAGGAAGTTGAAGATCGCGTCGGCGCCCGAAGCGAGCGAGATCGCGATCGTCAGCACGTAGTCGACGAGCAACGCCGAGCCCGAGACCGCGCCGACGTAGGGGCCGAGGTGCTTGCTCGCGACCATGTAGCCGCCGCCGCCGTGCGGGAACTCCTCGATGATCCGCCGGTAGCTCCACGAGATGATGAAGACGGTCGCGGCGATCGCGCCGGCCAGGAACACGGCGAGGTAGGCGTGGTCGGCGACGAAGTGACAGCCGGGGACCGCGGTGGTGGCGGCGTAGCAGCCATCCGGAGACCAGTGGCCGATCGCCTTGAACGCCTCCTCGGGACCGTAGGACGACGACGACAGCCCGTCTGCCCCGAGGCCGATCCAGGCCAAGAACGCCACCAAACTCATCTGGTGGAAGACGTGCGGATCGCGGAGGTCCCGGGCGCGGCCGAGCAACCGCCGAGCAAAGTCGCGCATGTAGACGGCATTAACGGTAGTGAGGTCTGCGTAAAGAAACCGTAAAGAGCCCCCCACCGTGCCCATCCGAAACCGGCCTCCGTTGACGTCTTCTTGATCCTCGGTCGGTGACGCTGGGACCGTGGGCCGTCCCAGCCACAAGTCGACGCTGGCGCCGCTGACGATCGCCGCGCTGGGCGTCGTGTTTGGTGACCTCGGCACCAGCCCGCTGTACGCGCTCCAGGAGGCGTTCACGGGCTCGCACGGCGCCGCGGTGACCCGCGACAACGTGCTCGGGATCGTGTCGCTGTTCCTGTGGTCGCTCGTCCTCGTCGTGACGATCAAGTACGTGTCGTTCCTGATGCGCGCCGACAACCGCGGCGAGGGCGGCATCCTCGCGCTGCTCGCGCTCACCGGAGCGCGCGCCGATCGTCCCGAGCGGGCGCGGGGCCACCGGGCGGCGAAGCTCATGATCGTGCTCGGGCTGTTCGGCGCGGCCCTGCTCTACGGCGACGGCGTGATCACCCCCGCGATCTCGGTGCTGTCGGCGGTCGAGGGGCTCGAGGTCGCGTCGCCGTCGTTTCACTCGATCGTGATTCCCGCGACGATCGTGATCCTGATCCTGCTGTTCGTGGTCCAGCGCCACGGCTCGGCGCGGGTCGGCAAGTTCTTCGGGCCGGTGCTCGCGCTGTGGTTCGTCGCGATCGCGATCGTCGGCGTCGCGGCGATCCGCTTCGATCCCACGATCCTCGCGGCGGTGAACCCGGCATACGCCGTTGCCTACTTCGCCGATCACGGGCTCGCGGGGATCCCGGTTCTCGGCGCGGTCGTGCTGTGCCTGACCGGCGGCGAGGCGCTGTACGCCGACATGGGCCACTTCGGCGCCAGGCCGATCCGGATCGCGTGGTTCGCGATCGTCTTGCCCGCGCTGATCGCGAGCTACCTCGGCCAGGGTGCACTCCTGCTCCACGATCCGGCCGCGGCGACGCGCCCGTTCTACTCGACCGTGCCGAGCTTCGCGCTGTATCCGATGGTGGCGCTCGCGACCGCCGGCACCGTGATCGCCTCCCAGGCGCTGATCTGCGCGGTGTTCAGCCTGACGCGCCAGGCGGTCCAGCTCGGCTACTGGCCGCGCGTCCGCGTGATCCACACCAGCGCCGACGAGCAAGGCCAGGTCTACGTGCCCGGCTTCAACTGGACCGTGATGGTCGCGACGCTCGCGCTCGTGCTGGGGTTCAAGTCATCCGGTGCGCTCGCGGCCGCGTTCGGCCTCGCGGTCGCCGGCACGATGGCGATCACGACCATCTTGTTCGGCGTCGTCGCGCACCGGCTGTTCCGGTGGTCGGTGCCGGTGATCGTGCTGTTCATGTGCGTGTTCTTGACGATCGACCTCGGGTTCATCGTCGCAAATCTGTTCAAGGTCGAGGACGGTGGCTGGCTGCCGCTCGTGATCGGTGTCGGGATGTTCAGCCTCATGCAGGTGTGGGCGTACGGCCGGCGGCGGCTGCGCGACAAGCTCGAAGCGCGGTCGTTCTCGCTCGCCGAGTTCTTGGCGAGCTTCGGCCTGTCGCCGCCGCCACGGGTCCCGGGCACGGCGGTGTTCCTCACCGGCAATCCCACGACCACGCCGCTCGCGCTCGTCCACTACCTCAAGCACGCGAAGAGCCTCCACGAGCAGGTCGTGTTGCTGTCCGTCATCGTCGAAGATGTGCCGCACGTGCCGTCGATGGAGCGCGTTCACGTCGAGCGCCTCGAGCAAGGCTTCTGGAAGGTCGAGGGCCGTTACGGGTTCATGGAGCACCCGGACGTCCCGGCGCTGATGCAACGCGCGCGAGGCTCCGGGCTCGAGGCGCCGGGTGTGACGTACTTCCTCGGCCGCGAGAGCGTGGTCGCGTCGCGCGGGCGGTGGCGAGGCTGGCGCGAGCGCGTGTTCTCGATCATGCATCACAACGCGCGCCCGGCCGCCGAGTTCTTCGGGTTGCCGCCGAACCAGGTGCTCGAGGTCGGTGCGCAGGTCGAGCTGTGAACGAATCATCCGAGCCTTGATTGCGCCTTAACGCCGTCCGCGCGGAAATGGATCATGCTCGCTCCGCGCCCCACGAAGCTTCGTTCGCAACGCGACATCAACCTGTGGCGGATCCCGCTCCAGCTCTCGCTCGGCGCGCTCGTGCTGTTCGGCCTGACGCTGATTCCGGACATCCTCGACAAGTACGGCTACATCCACATCCCGTCGTGGCTGACGATGGGTGGCATCGACGACGCGCGCGCGATCCTGTCCGCGACGATGGGCGCGGTCGCGACCGTGCTCGCGCTGATCTTCTCCGTCGCGCTGCTCGTGCTGTCGATGGTCGCGACGCTGTTCGGGCCGCGCCTCTTGTACCGGTTTCTCCAGGACTGGGTCACGCAAGTCACGATCGGGATGTTCATGGGGACGTTCGTCTTCCTGTGCCTGGTCTTCCTCGTCACCCACGCGAGCGCGGACTCGTCGTTCATCCCGCAGATCTCGCTGCTCACGAGCTGGTTGCTCGTGGTGGCGAGCTTCGGCTTCCTCGTCTACTACAGCCACCGGATCGCGACTTCGATCCAGAACCCCGACCTGGTGGCGCGCGTCGCCGACGACATCTATCCCGCAGCGGTCGGCGCGCAGGAGCGCGGGGCCGGCGAGGGCACCGGCGAGATCCCCGACGACGTAGCGGTCGCGCGTGAGGCGGCCGCCGGCACGAGCGTCGCCTGCGCGCGGAGTGGCTACCTGCAGCAGGTCGATCACGTCATGCTGGTCGCGGCCGCGCGGCGCGAGGACGCGCGCGTGATCCTGCACTTTCGCCCGGGGCAGTTCGTGCTGCGAGGCGAAGCGATCGCCGCGGTGAGCCCGAAGGAGCGCGCGCAGGCGCTCGAGGCCGTCATCGACCGCGCCATCAAGATCGGCACTCATCGCACGCTGATCCAGGACACCGAGTTCGGGATCGCGCAGATCGTGGAGATCGCGATCCGCGCGCTGAGTCCCGCGATCAACGATACGTTCACCGGTGTCGCGTGCGTCGACTGGCTCGCCGACGCGCTGCTCGTCCTCGCCGAGAAGCCGCCGCTCGAAGGCAACTGGTACGACACCACCGGCAAGCTCCGCGTCTGGATGCCGGCAGTCCGGCTCGAACGCCAGGTCAAGCTCGCGTTCGATCAGATCCGCCAGGCGTCGGCGACGACCCCGGCGGTGCTGATCCGCCAGCTCGACGCGATCCGCCGCCTCGCCCCGCGGATGCCACCGGTGGTGCATCAGGCGCTGCTGGACCAGGCCGAGGCGATCCACGAGGCCGGGACGGCGCTGGTCGCACTCGATCGCCGCGATCTCGAGGCGGCGCTACAACGCGCACGGGCCGCGTTCGAGCGCGCGCATGACGCTCACGCCCAGCCGGCCCAGTAGATCGCGAGCACCTGGTGATCGCGGCCGCGGCGTGCGACGTCGAGCGCCGGATGGATGCCGTCACACGTCCGGCCCGCGCGCGCCCACGGATCGATCATCACGAGCTCGCCGTCACCGTCTGCTTCGCTGCCTTCGATCGCGAGACCGATCGCATGAACGATCGAGTCACCGGCGTCGCGGGCGAGCGAACCCGGTGGGTGGAGCGCCTCGTAGGTCGTCGCCACGATCGCGCCGCGATAGCCGCGGCCGGCCTCGATCCACGACCGAAGCCCTCGGGTCGGAGTCGTGTCTCGGCGAACGTACAGACGGTAGCCGAGGTCGTGAAGCGACTGCACGCGGCCCGCGAACCAGCGTTCGACGTCGTCGATCCCGGCGCCGGCGCACGTCGTGTGGAGCTCGGCGAAGATCGTGTCGTCGATCCCCGGTGCGTACGCCCCGGCGCGGTACGCGATCCGGCGGAGTACGTAGGAGCCGACCGCACCGGCGCACGCGGTCGGGGTCTCGAACACGGGTAGCACGAATCGCTGGCTCGCCGGCCGCCGTGCCGCGTCGTCGTGTCGGGACATCGGCAAGTCCATGGTCGTCACCGATCGACTGGCTTTGCACCGGGCCAACCATCTGGCTTCATCCCGAGCACGAGCCCCATCTCGGCCAGCACGTTCGCGATCTCCGTCAGCGACTTGCGGCCGAACCCGCGCGTCTTCATCAGATCCGACTCGGTCTTCTGGACCAGCTCGCCGATGTAGGTGACCTTGATGTTGCGCAGGCAGTTCTCGGCCCGGACCGACAGCTCGAGCTCGTCGACGGTGCGCCACAGATTCTCGTTGATGGTCTCGGTGATCAGGTCGCGCGGCGGCACGACCGGCTCCGGAACCTCCTCGAAGTTGAGGAACAAGCCCGCGTGGTCCTGGAGAATCGTCGCGGCGCGGTGGACCGCCTCGATCGGATCGATCGCGCCGCTCGTCCACACGTCGAGCGTCATCCGATCGAAGTCGGTCTGCTGGCCGACACGCGCGTTGGCCACCGCGAACTCGACCCGCCGGATCGGCGAGAACAGCGCATCGATCGCGATCGTGCCGGCGGGCAGGTCGTGCAAATGGCGCTCGGCGGGCACGTAGCCATGGCCGACGCCGATCCGCAACGTCATCGCGATCCGGGCGTCGCTCGCGAGCGTGCAGATGCGATGGCCGGGATTGCAGCAGGTGACGCCGTCGACGAGCGTGATATCCCCGGCGGCGACGTGCTTGGCACGCCTGTCGAGGCGGACCTCCACGGGCTCCGCGTGCGAGCTCGTGAACACCACCTCCTTGAGGCCGAGCAGGATCTCGGCGAGCTCGCCGGGAGCCTCCTCGATCGCGACGTGCGTGATCGCCGCACCGCGGAGCGACCGCAGCGTCTGGCTCAACGCGACGCCGAGCGTCGTGCCGAACCCACGCTCGAGGGGCTCGCACCGCAACCGGGCGTGGGTACGTGTGTGATCTTCGATCTCGAGCTGGAGGGGACGGATCAAGCTGCGCCAGTTCTTGGCGATGTGGGCGAGCTGCTGTGGAGTGCGATCCATGGCGAATGGAATCTACGAGCGGTGGGCCGCGTGTGCACCTCAAGACGGCGACAAGACGGCGCCCCGGTTCGTCAGCTCTCCGAGTCGACGAGCGCCTCGGCGACGCCCATCATCCGGCGCTCGAGCTCGGCACTCGCGACGGCGGGATCGATCACCGCGAACGCGACGCCGCGCCTGGTGATACACGCGACCGCGGCAAGCTCGCTCGCATCGAGCTGGAGCACGATCAAGCGGCACCGCTTGGCGAGCTCGCACAGCTCGACCTCGTCGATCCGTGGCATGCCGTCATGCGCGTTGGCCCGGTGGAGCAGGCGGGCGATGGCGGGCAGGTCGGAAACCCGTCCGGCGCGGATCCGTGTTGCATGGACCATGGTCTCGATACTCGCCATCGCTGCGCTCGACATCATCGTTTCCTCGATCCCGAGTGATTCGGTGGTCCTGGCGTTCTTCAAGTTCGGTGCCAGCGCGCAAGCGCTCGCAAGCACGATCGCGTCGTCGCCGGTTGCACGATCCGGGCAGATCGATCGTGCGCAGTGCACGACGAAACCCAGCCACCCTTGATGGCGCCTTGATGCGAACCGCGGTCGAATTGATCGACTCATGACGGGACGCCGATCGGTGATCGTCGCATGCGTGATGACCGCGACCACCTCGGCGCGCGCCGACGATGCCGATGTCGATCGCGTGCTGCCGTGCCGGCCGACCCTTGGCTGCACCGCGGACTTCGCGCCGCCCGGGCTCGTCGAGGTCGAGCTCGGCTACCAGCTGCGGCGGGTCGGCGGTGGGTTCCAGCACGTCGCGCCGCTGTTCGCGAAGCTCACGCTGTCGCATCGCCTGCAGCTCCAGCTCGGAACGGACTTCACGTACATCGTCGGTCCGCCGCTCACGCGGTACCTCGACGACGTCTCCGTGCTGGCGAAGGTCCACCTGCTCGATCAGGAGGGCAATCGGCCTTCGGTCGCGCTATCGGCCGGCATGTCGATCCCGACCGCGAGCCAACCGGGGTACACGCGGACGTACGATCTGCTGATCACGTTGCATGCGAGCAAGGACATCGGCAAGCTCCACCTCGATGGGGTCGTCGGGTTACAGGCGTTTCAGCTCGACGGTCCCGTCACGTACCAGCCGTGGGGTGCGGTCGCGGCGACCGTGCCGGTCGACGCGAGCTTCGCGGTGGCCGTGGAGCCGCACTACTACGCGGATGCGGCGCCGCTCGCGGTTCGTGATGCCGGCGTGCTCGCCGCCCTCGTCTACACGGTCCGGCCCACCGTCGTGATCGACGTCGGGGTCGATCTGGTCGGGTGGGATCAAGCCTCGGTCGCCGGGCTCGCGGGGATCACCGTCGCTCCGCCGCGGCTATGGTGAGCGGGCTCGGATCGGAGCTCGCCGTCGAGCACTCGCGCGGCCGGTCGGTCGTGTCGCGCGCGCTCTCGGTGGGCCCGCTGCGCCTGCTGGCGCCGTCCGGAGGCGGCCACGCGGCGTGGGTGTATCAATCGAGCCTCGGTGGTGGGTTTGTCGGGGCCGACGACGTGGCGTTGCGCGTCGACGTCGCGGCCGGCGCCTCGCTGTTCCTGTCGTCACAGGCGTCGACCAAGGTCTATCGCGCCACGCGGTCGCGGTTCGCGCTCGCCGCGACCGTCGGGATCGATGCGACGTTGATCGCCTGGCCGGAACCGGTGACGTGCTTCGCCGGTGCCAGCTTCGATCAGACGCAGACGTTCGCGCTCGCGGCCGGCGCGAGCCTGATCGTCGTCGACGCCTGGACCGCCGGTCGAGTCGCGCGCGGCGAGCGCTGGGCGTTCGAGCGGTTCGCGACCCGCGTGACGGTCTCGATCGACGGTGCGCCGGTGCTCGACGAGGCAGTGTTGTTGTCGCCCGCGCACGGCGCCCTGGCGATGCGCCAGGGCGACGCCGACGCGTGCGCGACGATCGTGATCGCGGGCCCGCGCTTCGCGGCGGCGATCGACACGATCGCGTCGGCGATCTCGACCCGCCGGATGGATGCCGCGCCGCTGGCCTCGGCAAGCCGGTGGCCGTGGGGGCTGGTCGTGCGGATCGCGGCACGCGACCCCGAGGCGCTCGCGAGGTTCACGTCCGAGCTCCTGCGCGGTCCCACAACCGACGCGCTCGGCGCCGATCCATTCGCGCGCAGGTGGTAGAACGCCAGCGATGTATCTGACCCCGCAAGAGCTCGACAAGCTGGTCCTCCACGGCGCCGGGGTCCTCGCGCAGAAGCGACTCGCGCGCGGGCGCCGGCTCAATCATCCCGAGGCGGTCGCGCTGATCGCGACCCAGCTCCTCGAGCTCGTCCGCGACGGCCGCTCGGTCGCCGAGCTCATGAACCTCGGCAAGCAACTGCTCGGCCGGCGTCAGGTGATGGCGGGTGTCGCCGAGATGATCCACGACGTCGCGGTCGAGGGCACGTTCCCCGACGGGACCAAGCTCGTCACCGTCCACGATCCGATCGTGCGCGAGGACGGCGACCTCGCGCTCGCGCTGTACGGCAGCTTCCTGCCG
>Ga0326726_10004516_pt1 | contig 12686 bp, 10 predicted proteins | sample MHFenrmetagenome_2_FD_207603 | JGI IMG/M metagenome (GOLD analysis project Ga0326726, IMG submission 207603) | Lab enriched peat soil microbial communities from Michigan Hollow, Ithaca, NY, United States - MHF15MN | ecosystem: Environmental > Terrestrial > Soil > Wetlands > Peat | place: USA...
ATGTTCAATGGCTCAGTTTGTCCACTAGCTAGGACTAGCCCCGTTCCAGGAGTTGCGGGTAAAGTGAAGTCTGAGAATGAAACATTTGTCGCATTGACAGCACCATCTTTGTTGTAAAGCTTGGAAGTCAAATAGACGTAGGCAGTTCCATCCACCGGTGAGGTAGGGCTTTGGTTGGCCAAAGTTGGTGGCGGGTTATCAGAGCTATAGTCATTTCTGAGTGTAAGTGTTATTACGAATAATGAGCTACCTTTTTGAACAGTCTGCCCTTCGGCGGTTGTGTAAGTTTCATTTGTTTTTGAGTATGATGTTATTGCATCAACTAAGTATATTTTGCTTGTAATGCCATTATAGGAAAGGTAATGCGGGCTGATCGGCTCGATTTTTGCAGAGTTACTATTCATTTCGATTTCAAAAGCTGCAAGGCCCACGGCTACCGCTAGAACTGTGATGACCACAATAATTGTAATTAAGTTTTTTTTCATTTAATCTCCAATTAGGGTTCTCTGTTTTTAGATTTTTTGGACTTTATCTTTCTTTAACATAGACCGCAGTGGTGCCTCTAAGTACCACTCTATCGAATGAATGGTAAATTGTGCCGTTAGTGGCTTTTTCTTCTGAGAAAAATGTAAGATGGACTATTTTGCCTATCTGAGGTTGGCCATTTACAAAATTGATAATGTCGTAGGTTTGTATTAGACTTGACATTTTTTGTGGATTGAAATAATATGTGAAGGACCCATTGGCGACGGGTAAAATACCTTGTTCAAGAACAGCACCGGGAATTATAACTGCATAATACACTTGTGATGCACTTGTCTGACCAGTCACATTAAGACCAGATGTTGGAGAGAACGTTTGCTGTGCAGGCATATTGAGGGTCATCCCAGGACCTATGGCAGAGCCGTTTTCGATAACATAAATCCAGCCGCCCGTAATTGGGAGTCCTGGGACATGACCTTGATAGCCATTCCACGTTGCATTTACATTGTAGGTCCAGACACCAGGTTGGTTCAGTACCCATCCTTTAGATGCAGCGAAATAGCCATATTGATCGCCTTGACCAGTGGCTACGTTTGTTGTGTTGTCTGGTGCTGTCAGAGTAAAAGTGACGTTGCATGGAACGATTGGGTCTATTTGGAGAACAGCTGTAAAGGTTGCGCCTGCAGGGTAGGTTGAGCCAGGTCTTACTGGAACAAGGAAGAAGCGGGAAGGAATTCCATCTGGACTTGGTAAGTCTTCGTCTCCGGCTGCTATTATGCGGTTGTTGTTGGTTCGGTTAGCTAGAATGTCAGCCGTAGCTTCATACCCTGCATATGCTGGAGCCTTTCCTTGATTTCTCAGAACGACACCACCTAGGAGCCTGTAGATTGTTCCAGGCAAATCGCCGTTGTTTGAGGCGCCGTATTCTCCACCAAAGTTGTTGTTGCTTGTAGGCCAATAAGGTGCTCGAGTGTAATCATCACCTATAATAAATCGTGCGTTAAATCCAGGTTGAGCGGCAGAGCCATAATAGTATTGCAAGTCGGTTATGTATTCTGGAAACATGTCGGCAGATAGGTTGTTGCTGGTTTTTGTTTGTATGTTTGTTCTTCCTATTCCTTGCCAGTTAGGATCGTAGGGGGTGTTGCTGCCGTTTACAGCGTAGGTTAAAACGGGTTCAATTTTATTTGAGCCCTGATATTCGCTTGCTATTAGTAAGACGTCACTAAAATTATATGGGTAATTTATGTGCTGTAGGTATAGAGTGCCATTTGGTGCAGTGTAACCTTCTGTGTGGGTTTGCCCAAATTCTGTAATTGTTCCGTTCGGGAGCGTAAGTTTCTTGCCGTGTGCAACGATAGACGAGTTTGTTGGATAAACTACTCCTGCGTGTGTCATTGCTGCCATCCAGAGTGCGCCAGATGGATCAAGGTAAATCGCTGATACGGTGGCATAGTATTCGCCTGGAGCTGTGAATGTAAGAGGAATCATGCCTTGAGGTGCCCCCCAAATTCCTCCCATCGTAGCTGTTCCGCTGGAGGTTACGGTTGTAACATTGTTAGGGTCAGAATTTACAAAAAGCTGAGCCTTCATCGTTACGTTAGCTGGCACGGGTGGGTTAAAAGCCAAGTCACGACCATATCGGTTGCCGACGTTGTAGGGCATGCCTTGGAAAGTAGCTGTTGCAACAGTTAGTCTGTTAGCTATCCAGAAGGTATAGTTGCCGCCGCCTTGATAGCGGTTGCCCCAAGTATCCAAAATCCACCCGTAGGCTTCAATCGAGTAATTTCCATACGCAGTGGGCTTCCATGCAGTAAAGGAAGTGTTTTGAGTAGTCGCACCGTTTCCTCTCCTTGCTGTGAAATTGGCTGTCCCCAAGTTTACAATTGTTCCATTGGGAAAGGTGATTCTAACTGTCCATTGTCCAGAGTGATAATTAATGGGGATGTTACGTTGAGTGTTGTCATTGTCAAGAAGGAAGTTGGGTTCAAGATTGTATGAGAGTTGGCTACCCTTTACGTCTACTTTGGGTATTACAACTGCGTCGTGAATCATGTTGCGAGGAGAGACTGCTACGCGGTTCTGGTCTTCTTTAGCTATGACGCCGCGATAACCATTCGAGTTATAATCCCATAACAAATCCCAGTAAGGTTTTCGAGTTATCTGAGATGCGTCAATCCATATTGTGCCGTTGATGTTCCAACCGCTCGCTGGAATAGGTGGTGAATAAAAGCAAGAGATGCTCGCTAGATTTGTTGGTCTTGTTCCAATAGTGTTATTGTTATAGTCATAATATTTGGAACCAACCTTGAGTCCAAAATCGAGTCTCATTCTGTAGATTCCAGGAGGCATGTTGTTAGGCAAGTTGAAGCTGCCATACAGAGTATTTGAAGCCCATCCTGTGTCGCTCGCTGTAGTGAACGTCGAGAAAGGAACTTCGATCATAATGTCTACAGGTGATAATTGAGTATACCCATTGAAGCGGCTGATTGCAGCACTTCCGCCACCTTCAATTGGGAGACCAGCGGGTGTTAATATCGTCGAGAAAGTGTTGTCCCAAGGGCTATGTTGGTTTCCAAATGGGTCATAATCACGCTCAAGGGTCACCAACACGCATGCGTTGTCAATTCTTCCCCAGTAAGCTTTGAACTCGGAGGTTACTTCTTTTGAGATATTTATTGAAACGCCAAGATTGACTTTGGCGCTGGCCGTCCAAGTATGAGGAGTTAGTTCAACGGTTCCTGTCCAATTTCCCATTGTGGCATTTGCGGTTGTCGAGAACTCTGTTTTTTCCGAGTTACTCATCGAATTGAGAGCATCTTGTACGGTGGATGCCGTATCTGGAGATAAGATGTTAGTGGTGCTTGGGCCTGCTCCTGGTGGTGGATGAGTGGGGATTGGAGTAGGAGACGGTGTGGGTGATGGAGAAGGAGAAGCCGTCGCAGTTGGCTTGGGAGTTGCCCTGCTAGGTGATTGAGTCGGAGTTATTGTCAAGGTTGGAGATGGTGAAGGCGATGGAGTGGGACTTGGGGTTGAGTTTTGAGAGTTGTTTTGTAATGTTGAGACGTACAATAAATCTGCTGGTATTGCTGCAGCTAAGATGGCAACTATTACTAAGAAGATTGCAGTTAATTTTGTGACTGCTAGTTTGGAGGAGAGAAACTTCAAGTCTTTATCCTCTGAACATCCTTTCGGTTTATAGACTTTTAAGTTTTTGTGGCATACCCTTAGTAGATTTAGTATAGATAATAGAGCAGAAAATGTTTTCAGACTCAAGATTTTTTATTTTCGAAATTTTGGTTTATTTTAAAAATGTAAAAATTGGTTCTAAAAGAGCAATGGCGGGCCCGACGGGAGTTGAACCCGCGGCCTACGGATTAAGAGTCCGCCGCTCTAGCCTGACTGAGCTACGGGCCCGCATGAGGCTTGTTTTGAAAGAGGTTTCACTGAGAAATATAGAGCTTACGGTTTGTTGTATCAGCTTGTTGCAGTGAAATACTAATAAAAAAGATTGGCTTTAACACTTTTAGGCGGTTTTATGCCAAACTCTTTAGGTGAAGTTTTCATTTTAAAAACTACGGATCGAGCAACAGGCATTCCTGCGTTGCTTAAAAAGCTTGGTTTAGATGATTATTCTGCGAAACAGGTGGCTTTGAAGGCTAATTTTAACAGCGCTGACCCATTTCCGGCATCAACTCATCTTGATACTTTAAGAGCTCTTGTTGAAAGTTTGAAAAAAGTTGGGGCAAGCGATGTTACTTTAGGTGAACGAAGCGGTATGGGTAATACTGAAGAGGTTTTAGAGCAAATGGGTGTTTTAGCTCTTTCAAAGGAGTTGGGGTTCAAAACTATTGTTTTAGATGATTTGAGCAAGGATGATTGGCTTAAAATTGAACATGAAGGAACTCATTGGATCAAAGGGTTTTACATGGCAAGAGTATTTCATGATGCTGACAAAGTAGTGCAAAACGTGTTGTTTGAAGACTCATAGATTCGGAGGTCACTTTACTCTTTCGTTGAAGAACTCAGTTGGATTAGTGGCGAAGAAGGTCCCTGGCGGAATATATGATTACATGTGGGAGTTGCATGGTTCGCCTTATCAGCGCCAGATGATTGCTGAAATCAACAGCCATTACAATCTGGATTTTGTTTTGATGGATGGAATAAGAGCATTCATTACAGGTGGTCCCGATAGGGGAACAGTTGTTGAGCCGAACCTTTTGATTGCAAGCCGTGACAGAGTAGCGATTGATGCAGTAGGAGTAGCGGTTCTCAAAGTCTATGGTGCCAAGGGTAAAGTCAGCGAAGCAATGATTTTCGAGCAAGATCAGCTAAAGAGAGCAGCAGAGCTAGGTATTGGTGTTAAATCATCTGATGAAATAAAATTAATGCCAGTAAATGATAAAAGCCGCCCTGATGTAGAACAGATAAATCAGTTCCTTATACCTTAAGATGCATAAATATGTCTTGTTTGTCGCTAGCTATGCCGTCCTGACTGGTTTGTATTTTCTGAAGTAAACCGACAAACCAGCGATTACGCATGTCAGAGCTGCAAAAACCATGGCAACGGTCATTGTGTGGTTTTCCTTATTCGATTTTGGCTCTTGCTGAATTGAAGTTGTTGGCAGCTCGACAGAAGGATTCATGGCAGGTGTTGCAGAGTCTGTCTCTTTGAGCGTTGGCGGTATTTGGAGATCTATCGCTTGGTTGTCAGGGGGAAGATTTGAAACCCACGCTGGCAAATCTATCGCAATATTATCAGTATTTACCATGGACATAAAAGGAAAGTTATCCTGTCCACAAAAAATTTCTGTTTTACTCTGATTGAGATCATAGCTTATTACGTTGATTATGTACGGTGTATCCCCAACGCCGTCACCGTTCGAGTCAGTACCATTGTAGTTGCCCCAAAAATTGCCATTTAACCCGTTATCCCAAGTGTTAACTGAAACTGTCACATTTGGATAAGCATTCCTAAAGTTGCGATCACGGTATTGATCAACAATATATTCTCTGACCCACGACGGATTGTCTATAAAGTTATTATGATGAATCATGTTTCCAGAGGATCCGCCAAAATTAAGGCTAGTTAATGAATCGGCAACTGTGTTTCCTACGATTATGTTGCCGTTTGAAAACCAAAACCTAAATCCTGAACTATAACCTGAAATTTGATTCTTGTAGAAAAAGTTGTAATTGCTCCATATTATGTCGACGCCACTATAGCTACGTGTATTGGTCCACATCTTATTTTCTAAGAAAACATTGTTTGTGGAATTACATACGCCCAAAACTCCGCAAGTATTATTTCTAATCAAATTGAATGAACTGTAGGTGTAAATGTAGTTTAGTGGGGAGTTTCCAGCTACTTCATTGAAAGTTCCGTTGATTGTAACAGATCCAAAGATTGTGTTGTTAATTACTTTGCAGTAAGAACCTGTGATTTCTATGCCTGTTGAGGGCCCTGTTGTTATATTGGTGCCTATAATCTGTAGGCCATTGCCTTTTGCTGAAATAGTGCCTCCAGGATTTTGAATTAGTATTTTGAGGTTATAGAGTTTGAAGTTGTCAGCATTGATAGCTATTGCATCAGAATAGTCATAGAAGGCAGTCGCAAAAATCCATGATTCGTTGTATGCTGGACGCAGTTTTATTACTGTATTATCCGCGCTTTGCCCAACTATGGATAATTGTTTGTCAATAACCAGTGTTTGGTTGATCGGGCCTTCATAAGTTCCATCCCTGAAAAATATGGTGTCGCCGTTCACAGCATTAGCGATGGCACTCTGTATTGTCGAATAATTGTCTGGAACTATTATGGTTCGGCCTTGTGCTTTTGTAAGCGTAATACTTGTTGATGAGGCGACTAAGAAGATGATAAGTAAGAGGCTGAATATTCTGCGCATAGCTACCAATCTAAAACCGATTGCTACGTTTTATAAGCGTTCTTGTATAGGTTTCTGGACTAAGTCAAGTCAAAGTTTCTTGACTAACTCCTCATACTTAGTGAAAATAGGATTGGTCATAATTATCTGGTAGATTTCAGACATAATTCTTAATAACTGAGCCAAATCGTTACCAACTAATAGCAAGGAATTTGACCCAATAATTATCTTGGGAATTCTTAACATAATTCTTAATTATCCTAACTTTTGTTAGCGAAAACAGAAATGAAAGGTCTAGCAGCTGCTGGCAGCTTAGAAATCGCTCTCAATGAATCTTGAAACGAAGCAATCCTCAAAGTCAAATGCTTATATAGTTTCCTTACGCAGTGAAAAGTTGAGCGTATTACCGATGTCTTTTAAAGAACAAATTACTTTGAACGCGATTGGTTTTGTTAAAACCGACGCTGTTGACGATGAAGTTAAAGACAAATCCAGAATTTCACAAATTATTGTTAATGACGAGCTAATTCAAGGCTTGGATGGTATTGTGGGTTTTTCGCATTTGTTTATTATTTTTTGGCTGAATCAAATTCTCCTTGAGAAACGGATGATTCTTAAGGTTCATCCAAGGGGGCGAATGGATATGCCTTTGCTTGGAGTTTATGCAACGCGAACAAACCTTCGTCCAAACCCAATCGGATTAACGTTGGTTGAGTTGCTAAAAGTTGAAGGTAACGTTTTGACAGTTCGGGGTCTTGATGCTTTTGACGGTACGCCTGTTTTGGATATTAAGCCTTTTGACTCTTGGGATGTCGCTGAAAACTCGCGGGTTCCTGATTGGTGGATTAAGTTAAACGAAGAAAAAGGTTAGGTTACTTCATTTTTTCGATGCCGTATTTTGAGTCAAATGCTTCGAGGAGCCTTATTCTGAGGTCTTCGCCCTTTAGATTGTTAACTTTAACGTTGCTAGTCTCTTTTGAAAGCTCTGTGTCTCTAAGAGCTTGTTTTAGCCAGTTTTCAAAGTCGCCTCTGTAAAGATGAAATTCAATTGATTCTACGGTAATCTGTTTGATAATTTCGTAGAACTCTTCAAGTGTTTTCGCTGTAAAGTTTGTGGGTTGATCGATGCCGTTGTAAAAGCGGAAAGCTGTTTCTTCTGAAACCTGAGTGAATACTCTTATTGCAGCTTTTCCTCTCTCAGTTATTCCAAATCCGCCGCCGACCTTTTGCAAAAAGCCTTCTTTTGTTAGTTCTTGGATTTGCTGCATTGTTTGATTCGGATTCAAGTCTACTTTTTTTGCAAGTATGTTAATGTCCATTCGACTTGTGGCTTCGCTCATGGTTTTTAATACTTTGAATTGCTCTTCCTTCATCTGAAATCCCTCAACTTCTAATTACTGCTCTCACATTCAGTATTGCTTAACGGAAATTTAAATCATTTAGTTATTTTGAATTAGAACCAGTTTTGCATCAATAGCAACTTTTTTTAAATCTTAATAATTATGTTCATACGGTGACCGCCTTTGAATAACAATTTTATCATTATTCTTGTTACTACTAAAGATAAGCAGGAAGCGGAAAGGATAACTCAAACGCTTTTAAATCAGCGTTTGATTGCTTGCGGAAATGTGGTGAATCCAGTTTACTCTTTTTTTCAGTGGTCTGGTAAAATTGAGAAAGCTGAGGAATGCTTAGTTATCATGAAATCACGTGCGGATCTTTTTGAGCGCATAGTTGAGCAGGTGAAGTGTTTGCATAGTTATGAAGTTCCGGAGATTTTGGTTCTTCCCATAGTGGCCGGATCAAAGACTTATTTTGATTGGCTGAGTAGCGTCCTACTATAACGTACAATTGTGTACAGATAAGCCTTAAATAATGCATTAACGTTTGTTTCCGAACTAAGGAAGCATGGCACATGGGGAATCGCCTTTGGCACAAAAACAACAACAATCACTGAATCAGCTAACCCCCTAAAAATCAAAAAAATCAAGTTTGCTCAACATCCCCTCGAAATATTTTCCAGACTCCAAAAAAAATACGCAACAACCTATCTTTTAGAATCCATCGAAGGACCAGAAAAACTCGCTCAATATTCATTCATTGGATTTGACCCAAAGATAACCATTCAAAGCAAGGACAAAAAAGCCGAAATCAAAAACATGAGAAATGGCGAAACGATTTTCCAACAAACAAACGATCCGCTCCTAATTGTAGAAGAACTCCTAGAAGATGATGCCGTTAAAAATAATGAGTTTCGTTTTGTTGGTGGAGCTGTCGGCTACATCTCTTACGACGCTGTTCGCTACTGGGAAAAACTGCCCGAAAAATCAAAAGCTGACTCAGTTTTCCCTGACTTTGAAATGGGCATATTTGACGATGGATTCATTTTCAATCATGCTCAGAGACAAGCATTCTACTATTATCGAAGTGAAAATCGTTTACCTCCAGTTGAAGCATTACTTAAGGAGCCTGTAAATAATGAAGAATTATCTTTTACTCAACCAAAAGTTAAGACCAAAAAAGAAAAGTATGAGAAAGCTGTTGAAAAAGCAAAAGAATACGTGAAAGAAGGAGACATTTTCCAAGTTGTCCTCTCCAAACGTTACCAGCTCCAAATTAAAGGCAGTCTAATCCCATTCTATCAGGCGTTACGCAACATTAACCCTTCACCGTACATGTATTTCTACAAGTCAGGTGACCGTCAAATTGTTGGTTCAAGTCCCGAAATGTTGGTTCGGGTTGAAAATAGAATTGTTGAAACTTTCCCAATAGCTGGTACCAAGCCAGTGGCTGAAAATCCAATTGAAAATAACAAGCTAGCCCGTGAACTGCTTGCAGATCCAAAAGAACGTGCTGAACACGTAATGCTAGTTGACTTAGCGCGGAACGATGTTGGCAAAATTTCCAAATACGGAACCGTTCATGTACCCGAATTCATGCAAGTTCACCAGTATAGCCATGTGCAACATATTGTCTCGCAAGTTGTAGGCGAGCTAAAAGAAAATCTTCGAAATTACGATGCTATGAGAGCTGTTTTTCCTGCTGGAACAGTTTCTGGGGCACCAAAAGTACGTGCCATGGAGATTATTGATGAGCTTGAGCCAACAAGACGCGGTCCTTACGCAGGAGCTGTTGGCTACTTCTCGTATAACGGCAATGCAGACTTCGCAATAACCATCCGAACACTGTTTGCCAACAAGAATAAAGCATACATTCAGACTGGAGCGGGGATCGTTGCTGATTCAGTGCCAGAAAAAGAGTGGTTTGAAACTGACCATAAAGCCAAAGCGCTGATGAAGGCGCTTGAGCAAGCTGGAGGCAAAAAAGAATAAAAGTACTTGTAATTGATAATTATGATTCATTTGTTTACAACCTTGTTCAATACATAGGCGAACTTGGCGCTGAAGCAATAGTTTACCGCAACAACGAAGTTAATCTCAAGCAGCTGTCAGAACTTAAACCTGAACGAATAGTCATCTCGCCCGGTCCTGGCACTCCTGAGGATGAGCGATACTTCGGTGTTTGCACAAACATCTTGCAGTCAATGAGTCAAACAATCCCAACCCTAGGTGTCTGCTTAGGTCACCAAGGAATAATCAATGCATTCGGCGGAAAAATCGTCCACGCAAAGAGGCTTATGCATGGAAAAACTTGCAAAATAACGCATGACCAAAAAGGCATTTTCTTTGGAGTCAGAAATCCTTTCACGGCTACAAGGTATCATTCGCTTGCAGGTGAACGCTGCTCCATTCCTAAATGTTTAGAAATTACTGCGGAATGTGTCGATGACTCCGAAATTATGGGGGTCAGACACGTCAAATACCCAATTGATGGAGTTCAATTTCATCCTGAATCAATTCTCTGCGAAGACGGCAAAATAATAATCAAGAACTTTCTGAATGGAAGGCGAATGCAGTGATTAGGGAAGGCATCCAGAAACTCATCGAAGGTATCAGCTTAACGAGTTGTGAATCTGGAGAAATAATGCGGGAAGTAATGTCAGGCAAAGCAACAAGCTCGCAGACAGCTGCTTTTCTCACGGCTTTGCGAATGAAGGGTGAGGCGGTTGAAGAACTTATTTCCTTTGCTAAAGTTATGCGTGAGCACAGCAATCAAATTCACCCATGTGTGCAGAGCCGGTTGCTAGATACATGTGGGACTGGCGGAGATAAAATAAAAACATTTAACGTAAGCACAGCAGCTGCCTTTGTCATTGCTGGTGCGGGTATATCCGTTGCGAAACATGGGAATAGATCAGTCACAAGCAAATGTGGAAGCGCCGATGTATTGGAAAAACTTGGTCTAAACTTACAACTAGAACCAAATGCTGTCAAGAGCATTATAGAAAAAGTCGGCATTGGATTCATGTTCGCTCCAGCATTCCATCCAGCAATGAAGTTTGCTGCCGAACCGAGACGAGAAATCGGAATTCGTACAGTATTCAATCTTTTAGGACCCTTAACTAATCCAGCCTGCGCTAACATCCAACTCTTAGGCGTTTATGATTCCAAATTAACATCACCAATGGCTCATGCGCTACAGAGGTTAGGTTGCGAGGAAGCCATGGTTGTTCATGGATTAGATGGTTTGGATGAAGTGTCAACAATTGGAAAAACGTCAATTGCGCATTTGAAGGAAGGCCAGGTTAAAGAATTTGAAACAATGCCGAGGGATTTCGGAGTTAAAAGAGCCTTAGCTGCAGATTTGAAAGTGACAACTGTTGACGGAAGCGCGGAAACACTTTTCAGGATTCTTAACGGTGGCCTAAATTTTGACGATTCTAGAGTTGAATTTGTTCTAGTAAATAGTGCTGTCGGAGTCATGGTTGGCGGCAAAGTTGATAATTTTGAAGGCGGGATGGATTTAGCCCGAAGATCCATCGAAAGCGGAGCTGCTTATTGCAAACTTAAGGCTTTGGTAAAAGCTTCAGGTGGGAACCTGTCAAGAATTGAGGAGTTAGAAACGAAGTATGACTGATTTTCTTGACGTATTAGCGCGTGTTGCCCAGATAACTGTCAAAAGTAAATACTACGAAACCGTACAGGCAAACGAAAGCGCCCGCATCAGTTTAAAGAAGGCAATTTTAGATTGCAAAGTTAACCCAGTCATAACTGAAATTAAATCTGCTTCACCATCAGCTGGAGTAATCAGAAGAAACGTTAAGTCAGCCTTGGTTGCGAAGTCTATGGAAAAAGGCGGAGCAACAGCTTTGTCGGTATTGACTGAGCCGAAGCAGTTTGATGGTTCTTTAGAAGCTTTGGCTCAAGCACGAGAAGCCGTGTCGCTTCCTATTCTCATGAAAGATATAATTGTCAACCCCGTTCAAATCCATGCAGCATCAAGAATTGGTGCCGATGCTGTTTTACTTATTAAAACACTTTTTGACCGAGGATACAGTGAAAAAAGCCTTGATCAAATGATAAGCGGTGCCCATTTGCTTGGTCTTGAGGTTTTGCTTGAGACTCACACCGCTTCTGAATTTCGCTCGGCACTAAAAACCGAAGCTGATTTGATTGGGATAAACAACCGAAATCTAGCAACCTTAAGAGTGGATCTAAACACGACCAAGAAAATCCTTGCAGAAGTTAATCCAGACGACAAACTGGTCGTTAGCGAAAGCGGAATAAAAAACCCCGCGGACATATGCTTCCTTCGCGAAAGCGGTGCATGTGCTTTCCTAATTGGAGCAGCTATAATGTCATCCGACAACATTGAAGAAAAGGTAACGGAGTTTGTAAATGCTATATGAAAATAACTAATTACCCAGTTGACGGTAAATTTGGAAAATTTGGCGGTCGTTTTGTTCCAGAAGTGCTAATGGAGGCAATCAAAGAGCTAGAAACAGCTTACGAACAAGCACGAAAAGAACCAAGTTTCAAAAAAGAGTTGAATTATTATCTTTCAGAGTTCGTTGGAAGACCAACTCCACTGTACTTTGCTGAAAACTTGACCCGCAAATTAGGCGGAGCCAAAATTTACCTAAAAAGAGAAGACTTGGCCCACGGTGGAGCGCACAAAATAAACAATACCATAGGTCAAGCGCTCTTAGCTAAAAGGATGGGTAAAACGCGAGTTATCGCCGAAACAGGGGCAGGTCAACATGGAGTAGCAACGGCAATTGCTTGTGCAGCTTTAGGTTTGAAAGCTGAGGTCTACATGGGAACAGAAGACTGTGAACGGCAAAAGCTCAACGTTTTCCGAATGAAGCTTCTCAACGCCCAAGTTCACCCTGTTGAGACCGGCTCAAAAACTCTCAAAGACTCAATAAGTGAGGCATTTAGAGATTGGGTCACAAACCTTCAAAGCACCTATTACTTA
>Ga0326726_10004517_pt1 | contig 12680 bp, 10 predicted proteins | sample MHFenrmetagenome_2_FD_207603 | JGI IMG/M metagenome (GOLD analysis project Ga0326726, IMG submission 207603) | Lab enriched peat soil microbial communities from Michigan Hollow, Ithaca, NY, United States - MHF15MN | ecosystem: Environmental > Terrestrial > Soil > Wetlands > Peat | place: USA...
CCGCGCTCGATGATGTCCAGATCGCCGCCGACGTCCGGCGGACGGTCCCCCTGTCGCTCCGATTGACGCGACTGGGCGGCGAAGCGTTGCTCCCCGCGCTGGTGCGGGCGCTCGAAATGGTGCGGGCCTGACGGCCCCTGGTGACCTTATTCCAACTGGAGATGACATGCGCAGGATTTTGCTGGTGGCCGGGGTGCTCGGACTCGCGGGCTGCTCGAGTTTCGGTGACCTCTTCACGGCTCACGCCGACGTGGCCGCCAACGCGGCGGGTCAGTCGCTCACGGCGGAACAGCTGGCCGGAATGATGGGCAAGGCCAAGGGCGCCCAGATGAACTCCGAAACGGCCGACTTCATCGCCGGGGTGTGGGTCGACTACACGGTGTTTGCCCAGGCCGTCGCCCGCGGCGACCTCAAGTCCGATTCGGCCACGGTGGCCGAGGTCCTTTGGCCCCAGGTGGCCGAAGCGAAGGGCGCCGTCTGGTACGACACGCTCGCGGCCCGCCGGGCCAAGCCGTCGGGCGGCATTGCCGACAGCGCCTATCTGGCGGACACGGTCCGCACGTTGCAACACATCCTCTTCGTGGTCCAGGCCACCGCACCGGCCGCGGACCGCGCCAAGGCCAAGAAGTCGGCGCAGCTCGCGCTGGCCCAGCTGCAGCAGGGCGCCAACTTCAGCCTCCTCGCTTCCCAGCTTTCCGGCGACCCGGCGAGCGCCCGTGACGGCGGCTGGCTGCCGCCCGCCAAGAAGGGTGCGTACGTCACGGCCTTTGATTCGGCCGCCTGGCGCCTCGCGCCCGGCCAGATGAGCGGCATCGTGGAGACGCCGTTCGGATATCACATCATCCGGCGCCCCACGATGGACGAAGCCCGCGACCGCATTCTTGCCTTCCTGACGCAGGACGCCACCCGCCGGCTCGACAGCGTGTACATGGACAGCCTCGGCATCCGGTACGATCTGAAGGTTGCGGACAACGCGCCGACGCTGATGCGGTCCGGGCTGGCCGACAGGAGCGGGATGCGGAAGTCGGGCAAGAAGCTCGCGACCTACACCGGCGGCGGCCTGACGGTGGCAGAGTACCTCCGCTGGCTCTCCGCGCTGCCGCCCCAGTTCGGCGCGCAGGTCAAGACCGCCAGCGACGAGCAGCTCCAGCAATTCGCCAAGGCGCTCGCCACGAATCAGATCCTCCTGCACCAGGCCGACTCGGCCGGCATCACGCTTCCCGCCGCCGAGTGGACCGCCATGATGGCGACCTATCTCGCCACCATCGACACCGTCAAGATGACCGTCGGGCTTGGTGCCGAGGTGACCGACTCGAACACGCCGGTGGCCGAGCGCGAGAAGCTGGCCCAGCTCCGGGTGGACGATTACTTCGAGCGGGTGTTTGCCCAGCAGGCGCGGCTGCGCCCGCTGCCTGGGGCGCTCGGTCAGCTGCTCCAGGATCGCGAGGGGGCCAAGGTCCGCCCGGCGGGCATCTCCCGCGCGGTGGATATCGCCGCTGCCGACGCCCTCAAGGCGGCGAGCGGACGGGACACGACCGGCGCGGTCCGCCCGGCCCCCGGCCCGCCGCCGGTGAGCGCGCCGCCTGCCGCGACGCCCTGATGCGCGGAGGCCTCCTCCTCCTCGTCTGCGTCCTCGGGACGGCCGCCCAGGCGGCCGCCCAGGCGCAGAGCGTGGTGGTGGATCACGTGGTCGCCGTGGTCGGGAACAAGCCGATCCTGGCCTCTCAAGTCGATGAAGACCTGTTTGCCCGGCAGGCCCAGGGCACGCAGGTGCCGTCGAACGACTCGAGCGCCATGGCCGCCCTTCGGACCGAAATCCTCAACGACCTGATCCAGCAGGAGTTGGTGGTGCAGCAGGCGCTCCGGGACACCTCGGTCAAGGTGACCGACCAGGAGGTGTCCACCCAGGTCGACGCCCAGATCAAGAAGGTCCGCGGAGGATTCACCAGCGAGGTGGACTACCGCAACGAGCTCAAGAAGGCGGGCTTCGATACGCCCGAGGAATACCGCCGCTGGCTCACCGACCAGCAGCGGCGGATGTTGCTGCAGCAGAAATTGATGGAATCCCTGCGGGACCGCGGCAAGATCAAGCCGGTGCCACCCACCGAAAAGCAGATGCTGGCGTTCTACGACGCGCAGAAGGTCCGGCTCGGCAAGCGCCCGGCCACGATCTCCTTCAAGCAGATTGTCGTGGCGCCGCGAGCCGATTCCGCCGCCAAGGCGCGGGCCCTCGCCCTCGCCGACTCCATCTACGTGGCGCTCCGGGACGGCGCCGACTTCGCGACCGCGGCGCGGCGGTTTTCGCAGGACCCCGGTTCTCGCGAGCAGGGCGGCGAGCTCGGCTGGCTCCGGCGCGGGCCGCCGCTCGCGCCCGAGTTCGAGAAGGTGGCCTTCGACCTCAAGCCTGGTGTCATCTCCCGGCCGGTCGAGAGCCCGTTCGGCTACCACATCATCCAGGTCCAGCGGGCGCAGCCGGCCGAGATCGACGTGCGGCACATCCTGATCATGCCGGTAGTGACCGAAGCCGATGCCGCCGCCGCGCGGCAGCGCGCCGATGCCGTGATGGAGGCCCTCAAGGCCGGCGCCCCGTTCGACTCGATCCAGCGGGTGGACCACGACCAGGCCGAGGAGCGGGAGGCCACCCAGGTGGCTATCACCCAGTTGCCCCCGGCCTACCAGCAGGCGCTGGCGAGTGCGGACTCGGGCACCGTGACGCCGGTGTTCGTGCTGGAGTCGCCGAACAACCGGAGCAAGTACGCGGTGGCCTACGTGACGGGTCGGACGGCGGAAGGGGTCGTGGCGTTCGAGGACGTCCGCGAGATGATCCGGAACCTTCTCACGAAGCAGCTCGGGGAGCAGCGCTACGTGCAGCAGCTGCGGCAGTCGTCCTACGTGGAGGTGCGGGCCCAGTGACGCCGCGGATCGCCGTGACGCTCGGCGATCCGCGCGGGATCGGGCCGGAAGTCGCGGCCCGCGCGCTGGAGGCGCCCCTCGACGCCGTCATCACCGTGATCGGGGCCGACGAGCAGGTCCGCGGCGTCCGCGCCGACCACCGGATCACCGTCGGGGCATGGGGCCTGGGGCCCGGGAACGGCGATGCCGCCGTCCCGGGCCCTTCGCGCGCCATGCAGGCCGGCCGGATCGCCGGCCACGCCATCGAGCGCGCGGCCGCGATGGCCATGGCGGGCGAGGTGGACGCCATCGTGACGGCGCCGATCGAGAAGCACGCGCTCCACCAGGCGGGCTTCCGCTGGCCGGGCCACACCGAATGGCTGGCGGAGCTGGCTGGCGGCGTGGACGTCGCCATGATGTTGGCCTCCGACCGGCTCCGCGTGGTGCTGGTCACGACCCACGTGGCGTTGCGCGACGTCCCGTCGCTCGTCACCCAGGACAAGATCGTTCGGACGGGGCGGGTGACCCTCGCCGCCCTGCGCGACTGGTTCGGCATCGCGACGCCGCGGCTGGCGCTCTGCGCCCTCAACCCGCACGCGGGAGAGGGCGGCCTCTTCGGCGACGAGGACGAGCGGGTGCTCCGGCCGGCGGCCGCCGCGCTCGGCGCGGCAGGCCCACTGCCGGCGGACACCGTGTTCGTGCGGGCGATGCGGGGGGAGTTCGACGCCGTGCTCGCGCCGTATCACGACGTGGGGATGACGGCCATCAAGGTGGCGTCGTTCGGGAAGGCGGTCAACGTGACGCTGGGGCTGCCCTTTCCGCGCACCAGCCCGGACCACGGAACGGCGTTCGACATCGCCGGGACCGGGCGGGCGGATCCGTCGAGCATGCGGGCGGCGCTGGAACTGGCGGTCTCGCTCGCCGGGCGGCGGGCGGGGAGGGTCTAGGCCTTCGGCACCTTCGGCACTTCTGTCGTCATCCGCGCTTCCTTGACCCGCCGCCCCTCCATCGACGCGATTTCGAACGTGCGGTTGCCGACGACCACCCGGTCGCCGACCCGCGGCAGCCGGCCGAGCAGCCCAAAGAGGAAGCCGCCGAGCGTGGTGTAGTCGCGGTCGTCGAGTTCCATCCCCCAGGCGGCGTTGAATTCCGACAGGGTCATCGCCCCGTCGAGGAGCGGCGCCGCGCCGGTCGCTGGGGGCGCTGCGTCGGGCCGCTCCCGGTCGTGCTCGTCGAAGATCGGGCCGACGATTTCCTCCAGCAGGTCCTCCATCGTCACCAGCCCCGCCGTGCCCCCGTACTCGTCGAGGACCACCGCGAGGTGGATCTTGAGCCGCTTCATGTCCGCGAGCACATCTTCGACCTCCCGCGTGCCCGGTACGAAGAGCGGTTCCCGCCGGATGCTGCCGACGGTGGCGGACGGGTTCGATCGCAGTGCCCGCAGCACGTCCTTGGCCAAGGCCACGCCGGTGATCTCGTCGAGCCCCGATTCGTAGACCGGGTACCGGGAGCGCCCGGCGCTCGCGATGATGTCGGCGGCCTCAGTCACGAGCAGGTCGGACGCGAGCGAGATCATCTGGGTCCGGGGCGTCATGACCTCTTCCGCTGTCTTCTCGCTGAACTCGAACACCCCTTCGAGGAGCCGGGCGTCCTGGTCCTCGATCGAGCCCCCCTCCTGGCTCTGCTCCACCAGCATGCGGATCTCTTCCGGCGAGTGCAGCCGCTCGTGGTCGCCCCGGGGGCGGATCTTCCCGAGGCGGAGGAGGCCGTTGGCCGCGCCGTTGAGGAGGGCAATCGGGCCCGCCATCAGCCAGCCGAACCCGATGAGAGGCGCCGCCACCCAGCGGCTGATGTCCTCGGGGTAGAGCAGGGCCAGCGATTTTGGCACCAGCTCGCCGAGGACGATGTGGAGGGCGGTGATGATGGCGAAGGCGGTGGCGGCGGAGACGGCGTGCGTCGTCCAGACGGCCGCCTCTGGAGGGAGGAAGGCGAAGGCGCCGTCGAGCAGCCCGGCGAGGGCGGGTTTCCCGATCCAGCCCAGCCCGAGCGAGGCCAGGGTAATGCCAAGCTGGGTGGCGGAGATGTACCGGTCCAGGGACTTGAGGGCCCGCCGGGCCAGGACGGCCTTGCCGTCCCCGGCCTGGGCCATTTCGTCGAGCCGGGTGCGGCGGGCCCCGACCAGGGCGAATTCGGCCGCCACGAAGAAGGCGTTGGCGAGCACCAGGAGCACGACGGCGAGGAGCCCGGCGCCGATCGCCGGGTGGGAGGCGGGTTCCATGCGGTGAAGCTAGTCACAGCCCCCCGGACCCGCGAGGCGGAGCGGCCCCCGCCACGGGGGTGGCGTGCCATTGCTCCGGCTCCGGTAGTCCACTATATATGCCGCCGTTGGGAGGGGGTGGGCGGGTTGGGACGTCACGTAGGGAGTGCAGGGGACCATGGCTGGAACCGAACAGATTCGTAATATCGCGATCATCGCGCACGTCGACCACGGGAAGACTACCCTGGTCGACCAGATGCTCCGCCAGGCGGGGGCCTTCCGGGCCAACCAGCAGGTGGACGAGCGCGTCATGGATTCGAACCCGCTTGAACGCGAGCGGGGCATCACCATCCTGGCCAAGAACACGGCCGTGCGGTGGCATGGCGTCAAGATCAACATCGTGGATACACCCGGCCACTCGGACTTCGGGGGCGAGGTCGAGCGGATCCTGCGGATGGTGGACGGCGTGCTCATCCTGGTGGACGCCGCCGAGGGGCCGATGCCGCAGACGCGGTTCGTGACGCGGAAGGCGCTGGCCCTGGGCCTCCGCCCGATCGTCGCCATCAACAAGATCGACCGGCCCGACGCCGAGCCGATGCGGGTGCACGACGAAGTGCTGGGGCTGTTCATCGACCTCGAGGCCAGCCACGAGCAGCTCGACGCGCCGTTTCTGTACACCTCGAGCCGGCACGGCACGGCCACCACGGAATTGGACAAGCCAGGCCCCGACCTGGCGCCGTTGTTCCAGTCGATCCTCGACTACGTGCCCCCGCCGGCCAGCGAGGCGAGCGGGCCGTTCCAGATGCTGATCTCGACGCTCGATTTTTCGACCTTCCTCGGGCGGATGGGCATCGGGCGGATCGAGCGGGGCACGCTCAAGGTGGGCGACCAGGTGGCCCTGCTCCCCATCGGGGCGCCGGGGATGGTGGGGCCGGAAGAGGCGGTGGAGAAGAGCAGGATCACCAAGCTCTACACCTTCGACGGGCTGCATAAGGTGGAAGTCCAGGAGGCCACCGCGGGCGACATCGTAGTGCTGGCCGGCCTGGAGGGCATCGAGATCGGCCGGACCGTCACCGCGGTGGATGTTCCGGAGCGAATGGAGGGGATCGCGGTCGAGGAGCCCACCATTTCCGTGGACTTCATCGTCAACAACAGCCCCTTTGCCGGGCGCGACGGGAAGTACGTCACCAGCCGGCAGGTACGGGACCGGCTCTTCAAGGAGCTGGAGCGAAACGTGGCGCTCAAGGTCGAGCCGACCGAGAGCCCCGACACCCACACGGTGTCCGGCCGCGGCGAGCTGCACCTGGCCATCCTGATGGAGACGATGCGCCGGGAGGGGTTCGAGTTCCAGGTGTCACGGCCGCGGGTCATCACCAAGGTCGGCCCGAACGGTGAGCGGCTGGAGCCGTACGAGGAGCTCATGATCGACGTGCCGGAGGAATACCTCGGCGCCGTCATCGAGAAGCTCGGGCCGCGGCGGAGCGAAATGCTTGAAATGAAGAACCCGGGGCAGGGGATGGTCCGTATGATGTTCCGGATCCCGGCCCGCGGCCTCTTCGGGTACCGGTCGGAATTCCTCACCGACACCCGGGGCACCGGCATCATCCACCACCGGTTCCTCGACTACGGTCCCTGGGCCGGCCCGCTGGCGGGCCGGAAGCGGGGCGTGCTGGTGGCGGATCGCGAGGGCACCGTCGTGGCATTCGCGCTGGGGAACCTGCAGGAGCGGGCGCAGATGTTCGTGGCGCCGAGCGACCAGGTGTACGAGGGGCTGATCGCCGGCGAGAACAGCCGGCCCGGCGACCTCGACGTGAACGTGACGAAGGAAAAGAAGCTGTCGAACATGCGCACCACGGCGACGGACGACAACATCATCCTGGAGCCGCCGCGGGCCATCACGCTGGAATACGGGCTCGAGTACATCGAGGAAGACGAGCTCATCGAGGTCACGCCGAAGACGATCCGGCTCCGCAAGCGGGCTCTCTCGGCTATCGACCGCAAGCGCGCCTCCCGGGCCAACCGGGTCGCGGACGCGTCGTAGTACCAGCACCATGAACCCGAATCTCTTCTTGCCGGAGGGCGCTATGTTGGCCTGGGAGACGTCGACGGCGGCCGTGAAGATGCGGCGACGCTTTGACGAGGATGCGGACGAATTCGAAGACGACGGCTTCAGCTTTGACGATACCGAGGACGACGAGGACCTCGACGACGAGAACCTCGACGACGAGGAGAAGGACGAGGACGACATCGACGACGAGGAATTCGACGTCGAGGACGAAGAAGACGCCCCACCGCGCCGCAAGCGCGGCGACTGGGACGAATAGCGCCGGGAGCCCGCGCGCCGTTGCGCGGGCCCGGGACGCCCGTTATCCTACCGCCTCCCCGGGCCGGTCTGTCAGGCGGCCCGTCGGGGCCTGTAGCTCAGGTGGTTAGAGCGCACGCCTGATAAGCGTGAGGTCGGAGGTTCAACTCCTCCCAGGCCCACTGACCTGCAACTGCTGACCCCGCTTGAGCCTCACGGCTCGGGCGGGGTTTCTGTTCGCGTGAAGTTCGTGAGGTTGGTGTCCATTCAGGTGCCCATTCGTCACGCCGGGAGCACCTTTTTGCCCTCCCGCGCGCCAAGACGCCCCCGCCGATCCTCGGCAGGGGCGTCCTTCGGGTGTCCGTTGGCCCCACTTCAGGACGCCTCAGCAGTGCACTTGGCGTCTAGTCAGTCACTTGCACCAGGACCACACTGCCCTCTCGCGCCGCCTCATCAGCGGCCCTGGTGAACGCCTCGCGGATGGCCTCGCTGCCGGCACCAGCCGCCACGAAGATGTCGGCGTGCGCGGATGGGAGCGTCGATACGCTCGTCGCGGCGCACGTGACCTTGATGCTCATCGGTGTGTAAATGCCGAGCGTGAGAACCCCGACGAGTCCATTGACGAAGGAGAGCTGCGTTTCGACCTTGGCGACCCCGTGTGTGCACTTGGCGGCGGTCGCTACGGTGGACGGTGGTACCAGGCCATAGACCCAACTCGAGGCGAAGCCCTGCTCGATCGTTTCAGTCGATGGCGTGGCCCCCGTCTCGATGGTGGCGTGATAGCACCCTGCGGAAGCGATAAGGCAAGACACAGCGACAACAATTGGTCTGAACATGAGGGGCTCCGTTGATCGAGGAGTACAATCCGGTCACAGGCCCGTACTGGGCCTCGATGAACCGTCGTTGCTGGTCGTGGACCTCCGGTGGAGATGATGCCTCTTTTCGCCAGATCGGCAAGGGTAGGGTGATCGCATGGGGATGCCAATGCACGCCATGCCGTATGGCTCCCTTCCATCCCCTGAGCCAGTCCCCGGTAGACAGGCGGGATTCTCTCTAGAAAATCCGACAATATGTCGGACTTGGTGGCCTTCTCGTGGCGCCTGATACGCGTGAGGTCGTCGGTGGGGCTTCGCTCTCCTTCGGATCAACTCCTCCCAGGCCCACTGCCCCAAACGTCGAACCCCGCCCAAGCCGACTGGTCTGGGTGGGGTTTGTGCTTGCGTGGCCGATCCGAGGCAGGGCGCCCGGGAATCAGCCCGGTTCTGGCCCCCCCCCTCACGCGAAGCCTGTTTTCGTGGTACCCTCTTCGCTCCCCCAATCCACGAGGTTGCCATGCGTTTCCGACCCAGTGCCGCCGCCGCGCTCGTCTTGACGCTCGCCGCCGGGGCGCCCTCGATTGCCCGGGCCCAGATTCCGGACAGCATCATCCCGCTGCAGACCGTCATCAGCCAGGTCTACCGGTTCCGGGTGGAGTACGCCGAGAATTACAACAAGAAGGACGCTGCGGCACTGGCCGGCATGTATGATGCCAACGCCATCGTCATCGATGCAGACGGCAGCACGGTCGTCGGCATCGCGGCGATCAAGGCCCTCCTCGTGAAAAATGCGCCGACTTTCCCGCACCTGGTCATCAAGTCCGATAGCCTCATCGCCTTTGGCCACACGGCCGTCGATGAGGGGACCAGCACCCAGCACCCGGCGGCCGGTGGAGAGCTCGTGTCGCACTACCTGGTGGTGCTCCGGCGCGGAGTCGGAGAATCGGATTGGAAGATCGTCCGACTGGCCATCGTACCAGTGACGCCAAAGAAGATGTAGCGCGAGGGGACGCTCCCCTCGGCCTCCAGGGGAGCCGCTTCCGACCCCGCCCGGGCCTCACCGCTCGGACGGGGTTTCTCGTTTCGGAGGCGCGCCCGCGGCCCGGAACGGGTTCGCCGCCGGCCTCACCGCACCAGCTGAAGCACGGCGTGCAGGAGTTCCGTGATCGAATACTGATACAGGAGCAGCGGCGCAAAGGGGGCGGCGACTGGAAGCAGGATGCCGACGACCTCCCGCAGGGAGATCGCGACCGGGCGCATCGCCCGGACCGTCCCGTAGGTGCTCGCGAAATCGATCATCGTGCTGGATTGTGGACTGTTCAGCAGTTCGGCTCCGCGCGGTGCCGCGGAGGCCATCCAATGAAGATCGAACTCGCGGACCATGCCCGCGCCCGCCAGGCCGTACTTGGCGAGCGCGGCGAACCGCGCCTTGATCAGCCCCCCCGCGAAAAAGAACTGGGGTGCCAGCAGGAGCAGGACTTCGCACACCATGAAGGCAATGACCGGAGCCCGGAAATTCGCCAGCACCTCTCCGCCGTACTGGAGATGATTGGAAACCGTCGACGCCGCGAGCGCGCTGATCCCGAAAAAGACGGACCGAAAGGCGCGCGGAGACCACGCAAGGAAGCCGAGACCCCCGGCGCCGTCCGGATGGGCCGGCACCCACGCGAGGTCGAGCTTCGAAATGCGCCACAAGAGCCCCCACCACGCGAGGAGGCGCCAGAGCCAGCGCAACAGGAGGAACTGCACGAGCGGGAGCGAGACCCAGGCATACCAGCGCCCCGCCGTGGTGATCTGCAGATCACCCCCGACCAGGGTCCCGAACCAGGCCGTGCCCGACGTGAGATGCGGCAGCGAGGCAACGAGAAGGTGCGGGAGCGCCGCGGCAATGAGCAGGAGGATCAGCTCCACCCCGTCGTTGGTGGCCAATCGCGTGGTCCGCTCGACGGCCGCCTCGAAGGCGGGCTGGTCCGCCTCGCGGACCAGGCCCGTCCGGCGGAAGAGGTCGATGACGATTCCCAGGATGCGGTCGGCCATCGGCTCGGCGAACACCATGATCGGCACGACGATAAGGCAGCGGGCCCAGGCGCCGAGATCCTTGATGAGCGGGTGCTCCACGCCGCCGAGGGCCGTCCCGGCCGCTGCCGAAATGACGATGAGCGGTAGCCATCCGACGACGAGCAGTATGCCGAGGAGGCGGAGCCGGCCGCTGGCCCCTGCCAGGCCAGACCTGAGCAGGACCGAGTGGAGGCGGCCTCCCTCGCACAGCGAAAACGGCTGAACAGCGGTCATCGTCTCCTCGCCAATTCGGGAACTCCTCCGCAGCTAGTCGCCCTCCAGCCGCTTTCGTACCAGGACAAGGTGGTCGCGCAACGTGTACAGCATGGGGGCGTACGCGGCCGGGAGCTTCACCTCGTGGGCGCGCTTTTCCAGCTGCTCGAGCCGCGCGGCCAGCTCCCGGGTCACTGGCGCCGCGCCCCGCACGTCCACCTCCTGTTCCAGCGACCTGAGCTCGGCGTACACTCCCAGAATCCGCCGCCGGATTCGCCACCCGTAGATCGCCGGGGCCATGCGCACCAGGGGGACCATGATACCGAGGAGGGGGACCAGCAGGATCGCAGCGCGTTCCACGATCCCCGCGAGCCAGAAGGGCATGTACCGTTGCAGGAAGGGCCGCCCCGACTTGTAGAACTGCCGGGCGAAACGGCTGACCGGAAGGTCGATGGACTCATTTGCCGGAAATTTGCCAGCCGGGCTGAATATGCCTGGCCGGCCATGGATCTCCTCGGCGGCATAGAGCAGGAGGTACTGGATGGCAGGGTGCAGATTGTCCTGGATGATCAGGCTGCTCTTGTCGGCCAGCAGCGCCACATCGGTCGGGGGATTGTCGGTGATCATGTCGCCGGCCCCCTCGGGCAGGACCACCTTGTCGAGGAACGGGTAGAGCGCCACGAAGGCGTCCACCCGCTTGAGGGGCAGGAGGGAGATGCCCGGGGTGCTGAGCAGCCTCTGCACGGCTGGCGCGTCCCAGCCGGTCAGGATGACCGCGGCGTCGATCCGGCCGTCGATCAGTTCCGCCGCGGCCTCGTCGGGGTTGAGCGCCCGAATATTGGCGTCGGCAGTGTCGACGCCCGCGCGCGCCAGAAGCTGGGCGCTCAGCGCCCGGGTGCCGCTCAACCTGGGGCCGATGGACAGCCGGAGCCCCTTGAATTCCTGGAGCATGCCCGCCGGGGTCTTGCCCCGGCCCCGGTAGAAGAACCACAGCGGCTGGACAATGACCGTGCCCAGGGAGGAGAGTCCCGGCGACTCCGCCTTGCTCGTGAGGCCACCCTGCAGGAATCCGAATTCGACCCCCGAGCCCTGGTCACGCAACCGGTCGAGGTTTTCGACATCGCCCTCCGAGGGGCGCAACTCGACGGTGATCCCCTCCTTGGCCAGGATGTCCCGATACTGCTTGCCGAGATCCTCGTAGGCGCTGCCCGGGGCGCCGGTCGTCATCACGATGTGGCTGGGTGGGAGCGGGCTGATCCGGTTGAGCCCCCACCAGAGCAGGGCGCCGAGGATGACCGTCGTGACGATCACCGCGGTGATGAAGCCGGCTCGACGGTAGGGGTGTGGGCGATTCATCAGACAATGGATACACGCCCCGGGATGGATTGGCGAGGGGACCGAGACGGCGGCTAGATTTGTCGCTGACCTCCACCCGGGATTCGCCATGTCCGCCCTGATCGAATGCGTGCCGAACTTTTCCGAGGGGCGGGATCCCGAGGTGATCCGGCGTATCGCCGCCCGGCTCGAGTCGGTGGAGGGCGCCAAGCTGCTGCACGTCGACGCGGGCAAGGCCACCAACCGGACGGTCATGACGCTGGCCGGCGCTCCGGAGGCGGTGGTCGAGGCGGCGTTCCGGGGCATCCAGGAAGCCGCCGAGCTGATCGACATGCGGCGCCACACCGGCGAGCATCCCCGGATGGGCGCCACCGACGTCTGCCCCCTGGTGCCGATTTCTGGGATCACGATGAGGGAGACGGCCGACTTGGCCCGCGTCCTCGCCGAGCGGGTCGGGCGGGAGCTCCGGATTCCCGTCTATGCCTACGAGGCGGCGCAGCCCGACCCCCTGCGCAAGAACCTGGCGGTGATCCGGGCCGGGGAATACGAAGGACTCGAGCAGAAGATGAAGGACCCGAGGTGGACGCCGGACTTCGGCCCCACCGCCTTCAACGCGAAGATCGGTGCGACCGTCATCGGCGCCCGCGATTTCCTCGTGGCCTTCAACGTCAACCTCAACACGACATCGACGCGCCGGGCCAACGCCATCGCCTTTGACGTCCGCGAGGTGGGGCGCCCGAAGCGCGAGGGGCATCCGCTGACGGGCAAGGCCGCGCTCGACGCCTCGGGCCAGCCGGTCATGGTGCCC